>ERZ1034719.636-NODE-636-length-19535-cov-5.062577_pt1 | contig 19535 bp, 25 predicted proteins | sample MGYA00520703_ERZ1034719 | MGnify/ENA primary metagenome ERZ1034719 (study PRJEB33766, sample SAMN09781716) | gut metagenome | biome: gut microbiome | host: Homo sapiens | place: Madagascar | study: EMG produced TPA metagenomics assembly of the PRJNA485056 data set...
AAACCCGATGAAAAGCACCTCGTTACTTTTGACAGTGAGTTGAAACGGCTCTGAAATGAAAAACGAGGGGGGCAGTTTGCAATCTGCACTCTCTTGTTTTCTGTTATTCGGAAACAAGAATTTTATTTTTCTCTCTGATATTTAGCAATAAGTTTTTTTAATATTAAAAGTATGTCATCAAGGGAAATGCCACTGCGTTCGCTCATCATGGCAATGGTTGCTTTAGGAATGATGATGCGTGCAAGAGGCGAATTGAGCATTTTGAAAGCAGAGTTCATGCTTGGCAAATCTTTCCGTAACTGTGGGTAAATTTTGAACAAATCCTGTAAGCGAGTGTTGGCAGAGAGTTCTATTGTCGAGTTTTCTTTTGTAGCAGGTGTATCATCTGAAGTAGAATTTTGATCCTCCATTGATTTTACCCCTTGTGTGTCATTTGACCATGTCAGCAGCGTGCGTGAACCTTGAAGCTCACGAATGCGACTACAATCTTGCATCATTTCGAGTACGCCTCTGAATCGTCCTTCTGCATCACGCACGGCTACATAATAAATATAGATGAACACACCGGGTTTGTTAATCCAAAAATCTACGCTATCTTGCTCACCCGAGCGGAATTTGGCAATAATTTCCTCAACGAGGTGAACACTGGTGCGTGGGTGGCAGTTTTTCACATCACGTCCGATAACATTCTTGCTGCGTGGGAAGATGCGGTGGTTGGTATCTGAATAGAAGCGAACGAGTTCGTTTTCATCTACATAAGATATATCTACAGGAAGATGCTTGTAAATGAGGTTGATTTGTTCGAGGGAGAGTTTGCCTGTTGTAACGTCGAAAACTCGGTCTGTATCGCCTCCTCCCAGCCCATATTTACTAAGAAGCGCAGATAGTTCTGAGGCGAAACCGTCAGGGACTGTTGTGGGCTGGGTTTCTGTTTTGTCTGTATTTTGGAATCCTTCTACATCAATCCATGCAAAGCCAATTTCGTAATCTCCCGAACGCATCTGTTCGAATTCTTCTGGAGTAATCATTGCCAAAGCAGTTGGGTAGAGTACAGATTCTTCTTTCTGTAAAAGATCCAGCACATCTGCCACAATGGTAGACTGCATCGCCAAAAATTCCTCTTCTTTGTCTTCCTCAATAAGTTTTTTAGCATCGCGTATTTCGTCTCGCACAAAGTCGTCGAGCAGCCACATCGTAGTCGTGGGGCGGTCAAATCCTTTCTGTTCGAGTATGGAGTAGAGCTGGTTCTGCTTACGCGAAAGGTGAGTACGAAAAGCCGCTATTTGGTCGTACAATTCGAGCCACTGATTCTTGATAATCGGATATTGTACAAGGTCTTCTATGGCGAGCATGTGGCGACGCATTTCATCGTTCTCTCTGTAGTAGCACATGATAGGGTGGTTGAGAGGAAGATTTGGGCGATTGGTGTCCATCACTTCATCAAACAGCTCAATCATTTTTTGAATATCCTCCTTGCGGCACTCGTTCTCTTCTATGGTTTTGAGTTCCTGTTCTGCCAATGCAATTTCATAAGGGCGGATTTTCCCAATTTGCTCTCTTATTCGGGTTCTACCCTCTTCCAATGAAATATCTCCTCGTTGGTATGCCTCTTTAATCTCGAGTATTTTACCGAGTTTCTCAAGGTCTGCACTCGGCAGGTGTTTTTTCATATCCATAACGTTATTGTCTGTTGATGAGGTAAACGAAAAAATCACTCTCTTCTATGGCATTTACGCCTACATGAGCTTCGCCGGGGAAATGTAGAACGGTGCCTGTGCTGATACGATGTATCTCGGTATCGTCAAGAGCAACCTCCACAGTTCCTGCCACAATGGTGAAGAATACTTCCTGTCCTTTATGGTCGTGTGAGGGTATTTGTTCTCCGCTTTTCAGATGCAGGTGTACAAGCATAAGTTCCTTGTTGTTAATCACCTTACCTAAAGTATTGATTTCCTGCCCAATGGGGTTAATTGTCTGTTTCATAATTCCTATTTTTATTAGGGTTTATAATTTTAATGTAATATTGGCACGGAGCGAATACCGAAAGAGGCAATCACTCCGAAAACTTGATTTAAAGTCCGTCGTCACCGCTTGAACTACCGCCTCCATTGAGTTTTGGCGTTGGTTCGGTCTTGCCTTTCTTGGGCTTGGCGGTCGTCTGCTCGTAGGTAACGTCGGTCAGCGTGAAGTACTTGCGCGAGGGTGAGAGCCTCACGACGGGCTTCTCGATGTGCTTCTGCACGTTGAAAACCTCGCCCACAGGCACGACCTTGCTCTTGAACGACGGGCTTAACGTACCCAAATCGCCAAACTCCACGATGTCGCCAAACTCCACGATGTCGCGGGCAATCTCAGTGGCATAGTTCAGGACGGCTTCCTCTTCCTGACGGTTAAATGTGGTGGACTTCGCCACACGTTCGCAAAAACTGTGGAAATCCACACGATGCCTGTCCTGTAGAGTGAGCAACCTGCACGGTCTTTCCTGCCTGAGGACCGACATTCATCTTGCGTTCCATAAGAACGAACTGCAACGGTTTATTTGCCATAATTCAATACTATTTCCTCCTTTGTTCTCTCTCCCGAAGTCGGAGGATTTCGCTTGCGGAAGACATTACTTTGTCTTGATAACGCAAATATACTTGATTTATTGCGAAAAAGATACAGAGCTATCCGAAAAAAGATACAGAGCGATTATAAGATTGCTCGGTATCTTTTGAACGACCATTCGGCAAGTTCTCCTGTATGGCTGCCAAACGGCAAGAAAACGCCCCTTGCGAAACATAAAAATGTCGCAAGAGGCGTATTGGATAATCAGGGCACATAAAACAGGGCAAACTCCACCTTTCGTCGTTTGACAAGTCCTCTGAGAACTTTGCCTTTGTATCGGCAGAAAGAGACAAATTCGCGGTAGAAATTTCTGTCGCCCGACTCTATCTTCCGTAGCAAACGGCTCTTGGGATGTTTGCCGTATCCCAGCAATCTGCCTGCTCCGACATTGTAGGACAAGACGGCAAGCAACAGGGCATCTTTGCCATAGTCCTTGAACATCATCAGCCGCTTCATCAGGTCAGCCCGAAGCAGAGAATCCGCCTGCCGTTCCGTCATCGCTGCCGTGAACCGCTCTCCGGGCAGAAGCCGATGTCCGTAACCCACATAGGGATAGTCTTTCCAAGTATGTAAGCCCTCGAAGTGTTTGATGCAGATAATGGCACGCTCGAACGGCGGTAGTGAGAAGAGTGTCTTTCCGCCCTCCTGAGCGGAAAGGCGGAAGCAGGATAGGCAAACAAGGCAGAACGATAAAACGAGAAGTTTACTTCTTGTTCTCATTCGGTTTCTCCTTTTCCTCGTCCTTTTGGCTGTTGAACTCAAACGAGATCTTTGCCGTCTGTTCGAAATTATCCTCCACATACACATCTATCGTCTGCTGATCGGAGGAAGCGGAGGTGTAGTAGAGCCTGAACTCTTCTATAGTGAGCGGATAGCGGTCATTGGGTTTGAAAACCGTACCGTTATCCATTTTTAGCGAGCCTTTGCCGTCGGGTTGGAAATAACGGATGGTATAGCGTGCGTCTTCAAATCGCCCCTGCCGTTTGAGCGTGCAGCGTATCTCCGCCGTCTGCCCTTTGGCAATGTGTTTCTGCACCGGCATCGTCTCTACCGAAAACGGGTATGCCTGCTGAATATCCAGCTCGTGATCACAAGCAGATAAACAAAACCCGGCGAGGGCAAGCACTCCCATTACCCATATTGTGTTTATAATTTTCTTCTTCATTGTTCATTATCGTTTTGTTGTTATACACAATTCCCTGCATTCTTGGAAAGCAGAAACTCATTCAAATCCTTATGGTCGGCATACAGAGAGCTGCGGTCAATGACCTTTTCCCCGAAATCAGCCCTCAGCCTTTCCAATGTTCTTCGCCCCGCATCATCATTATCGAGATAGCATTCTATCCTGCGATAAACGCCCAGCACTTTCAGTGTTTTCTCCACGTTGGAAACGGAATTAAGAACAAGCCAGTCCGAAGCAATGATGCCTAACTGCATAGCCGAGAGGTAATCCATAAAGCCCTCAAAGACGGAACAGACGTCCGAGCCGTTGCGCTTCAGTGAAATGTCTTTGGGCGGTATGCAACCCTTGAAGATACGGTTGCGCAACTCCAGTCCTCCACTCATATTACGAAAGCCGATGGCATAGAACCGTTTGCCATGCACACGGTATCGAACCTCCTCGCAGTTGGGAATGGCAATATCGGTATCAATGCCTCGTTCTTTCAAGTAGCCCAGCAGTCTGGCTTCTTGCAACGGTCGCACCCAAATGTCCTCGAAGATGGGTTCTTTCTCTTCATTCCTTTGTGGACGTTCTATAATGGGAAACGGACACGTTCCGCTCTTGGCGATGAATGCCACCCGCAGGAGGAAATCACCGCTTCCGATAAACTCTCCCGCCAAGTCGAAGATGTCGCCACCTTTGCCCGTTCCGAAATCGAACCACACGTTTTTGTTCGTATCGACTTTGAACGAGGGTGTCCGCTCCGTGCGATACGGAGCGGAATACCACAAGGCGTTTCCTTTCTGTCTGGTCGGATGAATCCCCATTGCGCTGAGGAAGTCCGCAATGGGAATCTCTCTCATCTGTCGCACGTCCATCAGTCCAGCATGATTTTCAGTCCAACACCGTACTGGGTATGGAAACGCTCCGTAGAGCCACCCCACAGACAACATTCCCTGCCGTAGAGCAGCAGTACAAGGCGGTCACTCAGATAGGTCTCCGCTTGTAAGGTTATTGCCCCACCATAGATAAAGCCATCTTTGTTATGGAGCGTAGAGCCATCAAAGAGCAGCTTCTTTCCGCTATTGACCGTCTCATAACCTGCCAAGGCGGAAACGCCTGCTGACAGGAAAAAGGTCTTGCTTCCATCGGAAAGTAGGTTGCAGAAGAAACCTCCCTCGCCCGTGAACAGCTCCACCGGGATACGGCTTTCGCGATAGGGATGGTATCTGCGGAGATATTCCGCTCCGAAGCTCCATTGGTGTCCGCCTTTCGTATAGGTGGCAAGCGAAGCCCCGAACGAGTATCCAGTCTCATTCTTTGAAGAGGGAGAATAAAAACCATCCGCCATACCGGTGGTCAGGCGTATGCCTTTCATCTTGGGCAGACAGCGTTGGGCGTGCGCCTGTCCTGCAAAGAGGGCAAGCGACACGACAAACAGGAAAAATGCGAGCTTTCTCATATCACTTCACTTTGAGTTCGTTGATTTCCCTCGCACGCACAAGGTCTTCGTTCTCCACGACGAAAGACTGGTGTCTTCCGCCGTTCTTCTCGTGCATCTCCACAATGAGCTGCTTGTCATCGGGGATGGTGAACTTTTGCAGGGTGAACACCGTGCGACCGCTCTTCTGCCTCGCCACGCAGGTAACATAGTTGTAGGCACGCAGCGGAAGCAGTACCCGTTCCTGCATGGCGGTCTGCTTGGCTACCTTCTTATCCACGATTTTGAACGTGATGAAGTCGATGTCGAACGGCACGTTGGACTTGTTGCGCAGTTCCGTATGGAAGTACAGCAGTCCGTTATGCGAGTACAACCCTTTGAGCATATACTGAATACCGAAAGACTTGCTGCCGATGTGCTTCACCGTCCGCCTGTCCTCCTTGTGAATGGATTTCATGATGAGCCTTACCAGCATCGGGCTTTCGCTGCCAAGCTCCTTGAGATAGACCTCCATCGCATTGTTCGGACGGTTTACGCTCGCTCCGTCGTGGATGAAGTCTGCCATTTCCACATTGAGTAGTAGCGGCTCGCTTGCATACTTGACATTGAAGGTGTAGAATGACCCGTCTTCGGTGATGACGCTCATATTCGTCTCTTCTCGGAAATCCTTGACCGTCGCTTTTACACGGATAACGTTTTCCGCACCGTCCGCCTTCCCCGCAATGAGATTGGGCGAACCCAAATCGACATAGCGCACGGCAGAGGGGAAGATGATGTGTACCGTCTTGTCGTAGGTGATTTCCAACCCGTGAGGCGGTATCATCCGCTCAAAGGCAATTTTGCGGGTCAGTCCCTGATAGAGGTCTCCGCTTGAAGTCGTTTCCTGTGCGTTGGCACAGACTGCGCCCAGCATCAGGGCGATGGCTAAAACTGTTCTTTTCATTTTTACTTTGGATTAAAGTGGTGAATAATAACTGTCGATTACTTGTTTTCAGGTTGGTAGAGCAATACCTTGTATCCTGCCTTGAGATGCACCTTGACGGTGCGCATCTTCTTGGCAAAATACTGACTTGTTCCCTGTATCAGTCCCTTGCCCAAGTCGGCGGCAAGCTGTGCCCCCGCATCGGTGGAGATGTTCACGCTGCTGCCCACGGACGTACCCATCCCGGCGGCAATCTCCTTGGCGGCACTGCGCTCCATCGAGCCGGGAATGAATATCCCCGCCTGTCCGTCCGTATCGTACACTGTCAGCTCTACGGGAATGATATTGCCCTGATATTCCAGTGAAGAAATGATAACGGCGAGCCGTTCGCCCTGTACCTTTGCCGTTCCCACGACAAGGGCATTGCGTGGTATTTCCCTGCCGGAGACCTGCATCGGTTCCAAGAGACGGAAACGTACCGTCTGTCCGTCCGTAACCGTCTGGTTGTTATGTACACAGGCTGATATGGCGTTTCTCTCCGTCTGTGAGGCTGTCCCGATAGCAGTTTGAAACAGGAAATTTCTCTCCTTGACATATTCGGAGCGGAAAGTCGAGTCGCTCATCGGCTGCGCCAGAGCCGACACCACTTGCTCGCTCACGGGGGCAACGGGAAAGGCTACCGCCTTCCCGTTTCGGGTGGTTGCGACCGCTTTCCTTTCGGAAGCCGTCTCCCCATCCGAAACCAATGCCTTACTTGGCAACTGCTGTCCACCGCCCGACGGCATATACTTTGCTGCCAGTTGATAGGACTTTTCAAGCAATGCCATCTGGTCGTTTACGGTTATGGCAGGCGACTGCTGTTCGCTGCTCATACGGTTTTCCAACTCTGCCAAACGGGCACGCAGTTCCTCCTTTTCAGGGTCTTCTCTCGGTGCTTCATAGAAACTGCCGAGTGTGCGGTTGATGTCCTGATAGGCGGATGCCGAAGCGTGAAAGCCATCTTGCGGAGCAGAATGTCGGGACGTGTATCCCTCACTCTCATTCGAGGGGTCAGACTCCCAAGCGGACGCTTCGCCCGCTCCCTGTGAAGTCTCTCCTCCTGTCATTTCCCCGAACATGGAACTAAGGCTTTGCATGGCACGACTCCGTTCCTGCTCCTTCTGTTCCATCATCTCCTTCTCGTAGGCTTTCTTCTTGTCACCAATCAGTTCGGCTGCCATCGGGTCGGGCACTTCCGTGTTGAAGCCCTTTGCCTGTTTCTCCTCTTCTTTCTCCGACGGAGCGAAAATGAGCCACATGGAGCCTGCAAAAAGCAGGAACATCAGGGGATAAATGATAAATTTCTTTCGCCTTTGTCTCTCTTCCTCCGTCAGCTCAGGCGAGGTGCTCGTATCGAAGGCTGTCTTTCTTTTGAATGGGAACATAATCGTAATACTTTAATAGGTTGATACTGTCGTTGGGATAAAGCCGCCTTACTTCGGGGGCTTCAATATGCTCGATTGCCGGCAACGTTTGCTCTTCGGAGTCTCCATCGGAGAAGATGCGGTACAAACCGTTGAAGAAAACGTAGTTGGCAAGGAGGGCGAAGAAAAGAAGCATCGTCAGGACGACATACAGCCTCAGATGAGCGGGGATGCGTCCGCACAGGCGGCGGAGTCTTGCCTCCATTCCCTCCTGCATCATTTGGAACAGACTTTTCTTTTTCATCGCTTACGGGTACTGATGTCCTTGTTCTCGACAATCTCGAACCCTTCGATATTGAAGCCATTCGGATTGTCATCGCTGCGGCTCGTATTGAGCAGGCGACATACGGTCACGAGACTGCGCTCGGTCACATTGGTGGCACGGATAATCATCTGCCGGGCATGCGTCCGTACCGCATAGGGATAGCGGTCGAAGTCACAGAGTACGCTGTCCACCTGTACGACCTGATTGATATTTCCCGCCACGATACGGTTGTAGTACCCTTTCTCTGAGAAATCCCGATAGTAGTTGTAGGCACTCTTGTCCGCCAAGAGCAGCGCACGGGAGATATTCCCCTCGATGGCACTCTTATCGGGCGAAAGGGTGAAGAACAACTCGTGGAAGCGGCGCACATGCTCCTTGGCTTCCGCGGGTCTGTTCTGCGACAGATCCTGCGACAGGGCGAGCATCAGCGACTTTCCCCCATCCAGCACATAGATTTTCTGCCTTTGGGCTTCGGCAAAGGAGTAGGCACTCCATACCGAATAGCCAGCAAGGAGAACGCACAGGCAGACGACGACCAAGGTAAAGAGGCGTATCTGCCTGAAACTTGTTTCGATATTCTTTAATGACTTAAATTCCATAGCTTTTTAATTTTGTTCGGATGATTCCGGTGATTTATTTCCTCCCCGATGGAACAATCTTCCGGCAACGTCTTTGGCTTTGCTCCCCGCATAGCTCATTGCGTTTCGTGCGTGTCCTCCGGCAAAACCGCCAACGGCTCCACCTACGGCACCTGCGATACCGGCACCCTTTCCTGCCGCATAGTTCACGTTCTTGCCGAAGTTACCCGCTCCACCTGCCTGTATCACCCAGCCTGCAACCGTGGGAATGGTGAAGTAGCCGATGATACCGATAACCATGAAGACGAGATACACGCCGTTCGAGGCATCTATCGTATAGGTAGGGTCGTTCTGCAACTGCGTGATGTCATGTTTGAGCATCAGCTCCTGAATCTTTGCCAGCATCGAACTGAACAAGTCCGCCACGGGCAACCACAGGTAGATGGAGATATACCTTGTGAACCATTGCGTGAGGGTGCTCTGAAAACCGTCCCATACGGAGATGGCAAAGGCTATCGGTCCCAAGATGGAGAGTACAATCAGAAAGAATGTCCGAAGCGTGTCGATGAGCAAGGCGGCAGCAGCAAAAAGCAGTTCCAAGAGTTCCCGCACCATATTGCGAAGCGATTTCTTGAGGTTGTACATACTGCGTTCCACATACATTCCCGCCATCGTCGCCATATCCGAGGGAGCAATACCGAGTTCATCCAGTTTCTTGTCGAACTCCTCATTGCTGACCAGATAGGCTGTTTCGGGATTCTTCACCATCGCCTCGTACTCCAGCTTGTCCCGCAACTTGCGGTATTCGTCCATACTGAAGGTCTGCTTTTCGAGCATCTTGTGCGTCCCTTGCACAACGGGACTGAGCACCCCGTTGATGGTCTCCAGCACCATCGGAAAGAAGAGGATGCAAAGACCGAGCGCAAAGGGACGGAGCAACGGATAGACGTCAATGGGTTCGGCACGAGCCAAGGTCTGCCACACCCGAAGTGCCACATAAAAGAGCGCGCCCAAGCCCGCAATGCCTTTGGCGACACCTATCATGTCGCCGCACATCGGCATCATCTCCGTGTAAAGGGTACGGAGGACTTGGTGCAGGTTGTCAAATTCCGCTCCCATACCTACCAATACCTTTCGTTGTCCGTTCCATAGAGCGAAAGCACCCGGTCAGTGTCCTGCTGCTTCTTGGCTCTGAGGTAGCTCACGGAGATGTTCTTGTTCGTGTAGTAACGCACGAGGTTGCGGTAGTCCCGCACCTCCTTGTAGCAGCGATCCACCACGTCCATACGTTCCTTGTCGGTCATCTTCAGCGTGGTGATGTTCACCACCTGCTTCAGCTCCTTGAGCAGGTTGTTGCTCTCTCCGAGCAGTTTGGTATAGCCGTTGGCAATGGCGACCAGCTCCTCCGGTCGGAAGTTCGGGTCGGAGAGCATCTTCTTGTAGTTGCTCACATAGATGTCGGAGATTTCCCCGACCATCAGGATGGTCTCCTTCACCCGTTGGGCATCCCGCACGAGGTCGTTCACCTTTTTCAGGGCATCGTAGTACTTCTTGCTCTCATTGTAGAGCTTCTCGACCTCCTTGAAGTTGTCAAGCGTGTTCTTGACCGTCTTGGAGGTCTGCACGATTTCCTTGGTCGTGTTGATGATGCTCTGTGCAAGGTTGGTGGGGTCTGTGACCACCCATTGGGCGTGTGCGCTGCCTGCCAAGAGGCAACCGCACGCCATAAGCATTAAAATTTTCTTTCTCATTTTACGTTGGATTTTAGTGTGATTATTCCTTACTATTCTTCTTCGGCGAGCTGCCTGACGGCAAGCTCCATGTTGCCGCCGAGTTGCTTGGCACGGGCGAGCACGCGCATCTTCTCAGTCTCCTCCGTCGTGTAGGTGAGGTATTCGGCTTTCGAGACTTCGGTGGCATAGACGGCGGACTGAACGCCGCCCAGACCGATCCACACCTCCTTGTACGACCGTGTGGCATCGTTGCTCTGATTGATGGAGAGTATCTGCCCCCGTTCCTTGTCCGTCAGTCCCAAGAGTGCCTGAATCTGGTCGAACTTGTTCATGTACTTGCGCTGGTCAAGCAGAATCTTGCAATCACTATTATTGATGATGGACTCCTTGACCACGGGTGAGGAGATAATGTCGTCCACCTCCTGTGTCACCACAACCGCCTCACCAAAGAACTTTCTTACCGTCTTGTAGAGATACTTGATATATCCCGCCATATTTGCAGAGGCAATCGCTTTCCAAGCTTCCTCGATGAGGATAACCTTCCGTATTCCCTTCAGCCTTCGCATCTTGTTGATGAACAGCTCCATAATGATGATGGTCGTGATGGGGAAAAGGATGGGATGATCCTTTATCGCATCAATCTCGAAGACGATAAAGCGTGCGTTCAGCAGGTCGAGCTGCTTGTCCGAGTTCAGCAGGTAGTCGTATTCGCCACCTTTATAGTACGGCTCCAAGACGTTGAGAAAATTGGCCAAGTCAAAATCCTTTTCCCTGACCTTTTTCTCACGGAGCAATGCCGAGTAGTCGGTGGTGAGATACTCGTAAAAGCTGTTGAACGAAGGAACGATACCGTCGTCCGTCTTGATACGCTCGATAAAGAGCGACACGGCATTGGAGAGGGCAACTTCCTCCGAACGGGTGGCAGGCTCGTTGTCCTTCTTCCAGAGGGTCAGCAGCAGGGTTTTGATGCTCTCCCGCTTCTCCACATCATACACCTTGTCGGTGGTATAGAAGGGATTGAAGCTGATGGGACTCTCATCCGAATAGATGAAATAGATCCCGTCCTCGCCCTGTGTCTTGTGGCGTATCATCTCGCACAAGCCCTGATAGCTGTTTCCCGTGTCCACCAAAACGATATGGGTATTCTGCTCCCAATACTGCCTTAGCAGATGGTTGGTGAAGAACGACTTGCCCGAACCCGAAGGACCCAAGATGAACTTGTTGCGGTTCGTAGTGATGCCTTTCTTCATCGGCAAATCGGAGATGTCGAGATGAATCGGCTTGCCGCTGCGGTCAGCCATCTTGATGCCGAACGGAGAGAGTGAATCACGATAGTTGGTCTCCTCATTGAAGAAACAGACCGCCTGCTCGATGAAGGTGTAAAAACTCTCTTCTGCGGGGAAGTCGGCTTCATTGCCGGGAATGCCTGCCCAAAACAGCGTCGGCACATCCACCGTGTTGTGACGTGGCTTGCACTCCATCAGTGCGAGCTGGCTGCCCACGTCGTTGCGGATGCGGCGGAGTTCCTCTTTATCCTCGCTCCACGCCAAGACGTTGCAATGGCAGCGGACGGAGGTAAGCCCGAAACTGTGCGCCTCGTTCAGATATTCGTCAATCCACTGCTTGTTGATTTGGTTGCTTCGGCTGTAACGGGAGAGCGAATGCATGTTCCGCGCGTTCTTCTCGAAGCGTTGCAGGTTCTCCGCACAGTCATCAATCAAGACATACTGATTATAGATATGGTTGCACGAGAGCAACAGCCCAACGGGAGCGGCAAAGGAAAGGCGGCAGTCGCTGCGGTCGGTGGAGAGACGCTCATAGCGCATATCAGTGTTTACCAGTCCGGGCAGGTCTTCCGTATCGGAGAGCGTATGCAGGCAGAGCCGCTTGTCGCCGATACGCATACGGTCGGCTCTCAGGTCGATGTCCTCCAAGACCGTCGTGTCGGAGAGGGAAAGCGAGAAATACTTTTCTATCAGTCCCGGCGTCTCCGCCGTCCCGATAATCTCCTCGTCCGTCAGGCGAGAGAGGCGAATAAAACCGCTTTCGTTCATAATCCGCTCGAATTGCTCGGTCGCTTCGAGGAACTTGCGGGCAGTATCCTTGTCCCGTACCTCCTTGGGGATGATATGCCCTCGGCAGAGCGTAGAAAAATTGCTTTGCTGCCGGTTGCGGTTCTTGGTCGTCTTGGTCAGGAACAGGTAGCAGGCGTGGTTCAGGAACGGTCGCTCATTGAAGTGCCGCTCGAAACTGCGGGAGAGGAAACCCATATCCTCCTTTTGCAAGTCCGGACGATAGCCTTCCTTGACAAACCAGTCCTGCTTGTGCACGACACTGTAGGTCGGCAACACCTTGATTGCCTTTACCCAAGCCGAATGGATGGCAGCATACTCCGCGCTTGTCACCGTATAGAGTTCGGGCAAGTCCACCCGAAAGGCGACCGTGATGTCGGCGTCCTTCGAGAGGATGCACCCCTCTTCGACGGCAAGTAGCGGGAAGCGGTTTTCCAGCGTGGTGGCTTTCAGTACGTTTCTCATTGTCTTTCCTCCTTTTCTTTTTTGTTAGTGTTCTCACGATGTTTCCTCTTTCGTCTCGGCACTCCTTTGTGGCGCAACAGACGGGGAATGCGTCGTCGGTTGATAAGGTATCGGGGATGGCTATGCAAGGCGGAACGCTTCATCAGCCCGTGTTCCCCGTACTTCCTGTTCAGGGAGAAGGTCTGCCACACCAGAATGGATGCGGCAGTCCCTCCGAAGCCGATACAGATCCATTGATTGACACCCGCCATATAGAGGATGACAAACAGCACGAAAAGGGCAAGCAGCCCTCCGGCGAAGATGAACAGATACTGGCTTTTGAGTCCCTGAAACTCTACCGAGCGACCGATTCCCTTGTTAATAGGATAGGTCTCCATAGGCTTAGAGGAAGAAACTTCTTAAAATGGTGGCTGCGACTATCAAGAAAATACACGCCCCAAACCAGCTTGCGGCTGTCTTCGAGGTGTCCGGGTCGCCTGACGAAAATTTTGAGTACACTTTTACCCCACCGATGAGTCCCACGACCGCACCGATGGCGTAGATGAGTTTCGTGGCTGGGTCGAAATAGCTCGTCACCATGTTGGTGGCTTGGTTGATGCCCGACAAGCCGTTGCCTTGGGCAAAGGCAGAGGAAATGGATAGCAGCAGGACGGCTGCGATAAGAAAATGTCTTTTGGTCATAAATCTTTGTTTTGTGCCGGGAGGATTGGATAGGTCCTCCCGACGGATGAATACTGTTGTTACTTTCGGATGTCAGTGGTGACTCTCTTAGGGTCAGCCGTACTCTTTTTCTTTCATTGCTTTTACTACATAAAGGGTTCATACTATTGGGACAAAACCATTCGGAAGGGATGTTACGCCTTTTCGCCGCTGTAAAGATCCTCGAAACGGGCACGGACGATTTCATCGATCGTGGCCGAGCGTTTCGCGTCGCTTCGGAGCGTCTCCATCAGGTGAGTTCCTTCCAACGCTCTCAGCGTATCGCCGGTTCTCTGTCGCCCTGCGTCGGTATGGGCGTGGCGGTGAATGACCGCCAAGGCTTCCAGCACCCGTTCAAAATCAATCCCCGTGGCATATTCGCTTTCTCCTCGTATGGGAAGTTCTTCGTCCTCCTCTTCAAACGATGGAGCATCCGAAGACCCATACGTTAAAGGAATCTCATCTATGTCGGGCTGTTCATCCGGCTCTTCCGATGGTTCTTGTCCGTTTTCGAGGGCAAATGTAGAAGCCTTTTTTGCTTCCGCCTCGCCTTTTGGATAACTGCGTACTTGTGGCGTCGAGTGGCTTATCTTAAAGCGACTCTTTCCGATGATTTCGGCTTCACGGACCGTTTGACAAGGCTCTTTTTGGGGTGCTCCCTTCTTTCTTCTTTTCCGCTCATACAAAAGAAAAAGCAGCAGCCACACAAGATAGAGCAAGAGAAGGACAAGGACTATTCGGAACATAGGCGTTGCAGGATTTCGTAAAGCTCATTACCTAACTTGATACAGAGCCTGCTCAACTTCCCTCCGTGGGGTGGGAAGAGGGTGCATACCCCCTTTCTGCGTTCGGAAAGCAGCGGACGATACAAACGGGAGTGGCTCAATGAGCTCTGCATCAAGAGGACTCCCGTTTCATCGGCAAGGGTGCGACAGCGTTCATCGGCATCCTCACGTTCCCAAGCCTCTATCATATTGCGGAGCAGGTAAAGTTCTCTGATATTGCCCTTGCCCATAGTCAGTATCTGCTCTCCCAAGATGTCTATGAAATGGCGGACGGCTTCCATATCCATCGGACTGCCCGTAACGGGAAAGACGACGGCATCCATTGCCGAAAGCAGTTCCACCGTTCCTTCGGTACGCATCAATGCAGGAAGGTCGAAGAGAATGCAGCGAGGAGGATTGTCCGCACAGTGTCGCTCCACACGGTTCAGGGCTTCCCGCACCGGAGCGCAGATAATCGGATAAGGGGTGCAGGGTGTCCGATGTTTCTGGTGCATCAGCTTTTGAGGATTCAGTTCTTCCGACTCTTGTTGCCGCAGACGGGCGATGGTATAAACGGGATGGTTGCAATCCACGACGGCGACATCGTACCCTCTGTGGTAATGCAGAATGCTTGCGGCAAGTACCGTAAGCGAAGTTTTGCCGACACCACCCTTGGGGGAAGCGATGGCGAGATAAATGGGTTTACTCATATTTTCTCTTTTCTTTGAATGGGTGAATACTATGTCTTGATAAATCGTTTGTAATCGAAATTGCCTGACAGAATCTCTTTCGGGGCTTCTTCGGCAACGCGATCCAGCAGCTTGCGGACACGTTCCCCGGCTGCTTTCTTAATCGCTTGGAACATCGGGGAGTCCTGTATCTTACAGATGGTTTCGGCGGCTTTAGCAGCTTCCTCTATCGGGGCATTCTTACAGGAGAGGACATTGCCCATTTGTTGCAGCTCTTCCACGGTGATGCTTTCTGAAAGAGAGTGGCTTTCACCTTGGACTTCCACCAGTACAGATACCTCTTCCTCTTCGAGAATACTTGGAACGGTCTCTTCCAACATTTCTGTTTCAAAACTCTGTTCTTGTTGTTGCTCTTCTTCAATGGGCAACTCGGCTAAAAGGATATTCTCCTCTTGGGACAGTTCCCTTTTAGGGATGCGGATGGTAACGACGACTTTTCCCTTGCCCCGTTCCCTGAAAAAGAGCTGCAAGTCACGGTAGAGTCTTACGGTACTCCGATAGCGTCCGTACAGAAAGCGGGCGACCTGCACGCTGCCGAGATAGGCTAAGCCTACCAAAAGCAGAATAAAGATGACCTGCTTCATCGCTCGAAACGTTTACGGAATTGTTGCTCGAACAAGGCGTCTATCTCATCGCGGTGGGTATCAAGATGGTGACGGATGATGTTGTCAATATAGGCGGAGAGGGGCAGGCTGTTGCCTGTGATTGTACCCACGATGCAGGCTATCTCATCCTTGATCTGTTGGGATACATAGACGGACACCCCCTTTTCCATGATGTGCCGTCTGAGAAAGGTCTCTTCATAATCGCTCGGTTCCGGTTTCTGCTTTTCCTTTCCTGTCTCCGAACGCTCTATCAACGTGGTGGAATTACGGATAGTCACCTTAGAGGATACACTCTTGTTTTCCATGAGGGCTGTCTGCCCTGCATTCTGTCTTACGTTTTGCTTTTTCATATTACAATAGCTTTTTGAATTTGAGTTCATTTAATCTGTTTATTTCGTCCTTATAGACTTCAAAGTGGTGGAGGATGATGTTCTCGACATAGATACCGATGGTCATCTCCCTGTTTTTCATCGACATGACTATCTCCGCCAGCTTTTCCTGCAATTCTCTGGCGACATAGATGGTCTTACGGTCTTTCAGGTCGTTGCGGTAGATGAACAAGGATTCATAGTCTCCCTTCGGTATTCTGCGACGGGTGCGGGAAAGAGGCCGTTTCACCTCCTCAGAGAGTTCTCTCTCTTCCTCCGGAGTTTCTTCGACAGACTCCTTTTCCCCGCAAGAAGCAGAGGGGGAATCCTCCTTCCGTCTCATGGGAATGCCCTGCGAGATCAGCTCTCTGATGGCATCGGGATTTATCTTTTCTTTATGCTTCTCTGCCATACGCTTCAGGTTTTACAATGGATAGGATTTCTTCCACAAGTTCTTTCAGACGGCTGCCTCTGAGCAGCGTGCGGGAGGCGGGAAAGATGGTCGAACGGAAGAGGGTCGTACCCTCATCCATGACCTCTTTTTTGTAGCGGGTCGTATTGGGGACTGACGTCTTTAGGATGGGAAGTCCCAACTCGGCAATGACTTTCTCATACATTGCATAGAGAGGTGTTTTCTCTCTGCCGTCCACCATGTTCCAGAAAAGGTAAATCCCCTTGTTGTCCGTGTCCGCATTATCAGTGACCGCCTGCTTGATAACGGCGGAGAAACTCAGCGTGCTTTCCAAGGAAATACGGTCGGAAGAGATAGGCGTGAAGATGTAGTCCATACAGGCAAGCGTGTCGATGACACCCCTCGTATTGATGGTGCCCGGCAAATCGAAAAACACGAAGTCTGTTTCCGATTCATTTTGTTCCAGATAATCCTGTACGACGCCTATGGCTTCGTCCGAGGTCGTACAAAGAATGCTATAGGTAGGCTTTTGAAGCCGGGAGAATTGGGCGATAGCCAATTCCTGTAGCGAGCTGTTCGTTTCCAAGCCTTTGGCATCCCGTTTTCTCATCTCGTTAATGCTGAACTGCGGGTAGTCGCAATCCACGACAAGGACATTGTATCCGCAGACATAGTGCAGATAGCTTGCCGCCAAGACCGTAAAGGTCGTTTTGCCGACGCCTCCCTTCTGGGTGGAGAAGGCGATAAAAACAGGTTTCATTTTCATTGTCTTTTTGAGTTTAATACTACATATACTTTATCACGGGAATCTGCCCGTGTCAGTTGATTCATACCAATACCGGCTTCCTCATCTGTTCGAATATCCCGACGTCCGGGGAACTCCATTTGTCAGAGAGGGATGTGTGCCGATGATGACGGTTGTCCTCGCCTGCATAAAAAGTGGAGTTGTCCATCCCTTCATTCAGGAATCCCATCGCGGATTTCCCTCTGCCTGCGTCGGGACAATTGTACCGTCGTTCGCAGATACATCCCTTCGATTGCGTTGTCGAAGTTCCATCCGTATTCGCCGTACATCCCCTCGAAAAGGAATGCATCCCAATCGGGGACTTTTGCGATGGCGGACATCTTCGGTTTACTGTTCGACGAGGCAAATATAGATGCCTCCGATGCTCTTTTTCTACCCTTTTTGCTAACTGCGTACTTGTGGCTTCGATTTGCGTATTTGTGGCTTCGTAAAAGATAAGTGACTTAGGTACAAGGCTTAGTAACTTTGCTCCCAAGCGGTAAACCGAAGCCTTCGAGGCATGAAGCGTTCTTTTTTGAGAGACTCGACTTCCGTCCTTCACGGACGGATTTATTTGCGCCGGAGCAAATAGCAAGGTATGTTTTATGCAGCACGACTCCGTTTTTGCAGCATAAAACCCTTGCTCTTGCAGAGGGCTGAAAAAACTCCGAAGTCGTTTTTTCTTGGAAGGGAGAATGCCTTGTCTCGAATGCCGGTGATGCCGTGAAACACTAAAATCCAAAGTAGAAAATGAAACAAAAGAAAATGCGGGGCACAAGCTCCAAAGTGAAGACCGAGAAACGGGTCTCGGTCAATTTTACGGCGATGGAATTTGCCGAGTTTCTCTCCATGAAAGAGACGGCGGGCGTACAAAGTCAGTCGGCTTGCATCAAGGCAAGAATCTTTAATGAGACATTCCGAGTGATAAAAGTCGATCGTTCGTTGCTCGATTACTATCAAAAACTGACGACTTTGTACGGACAGTTTCGTAGTGTAGGGATCAATTACAACCAAGTCGTGGTTGCCTTAAAAAGCAATTTCACCGAGAAAAAAGCCTACGCTATGCTTGCCCAACTGGAGAAACTGACACTCGAATTGGCGGCTATCGGAGGCGAAATCGTACAACTCACCCGTGAATTTCAAGAGAAATGGTCGCAAAAATAAGCTATGGAAGTTCCTTGTATGGGGCGTTGGCATACAACGGAGAGAAGGTAAACGAAGGCGTCGCAAGGATATTGGAAACAAATAAGGTGTTCTGTCCTGCCGATAGTGGGCACGATATTGCTGCTTGTATGCAGGACTTTCTGGCATATATGCCAAGCCAAGTTCGCACGAAGAAGCCCGTTATTCATATTTCCCTGAACCCGCATCCCGATGATAAAATCACCGATGAGCAGTTCTCTGCCATCGCACAGGAGTATATCGAAAAGATGGGCTACGCTAATCAACCCTTTATCGTTTATAAGCACGAGGACATAGACAGACATCATTTGCATATTGTCACCTTAGCCGTCGATGAACAAGGGAAGAAGATAAACGATGGCAACAACTTCTACAAGAGTAAGCATATCACACGGGAGATGGAGCAAAGATATGGATTGCATCCTGCCGACAAGAAGCAATTCAAGGAAGCATTTCGTTTGCAGAAAGTCCGTATAGAAGAAGGAAACCTTAAAAAGCAACTGGCTTCAGTCATCAAACCGGCAGCGAAATTCTACCACTGTCCGAGTTTTAAGGAATACCGCGCTTTGCTCTCCACCTATAATATATGTGTGGAAGAGGTCAAAGAGGAAATGTATGGAAAGCCCTATAACGGATTGGTCTATTTTGCTACCGATGATAAAGGTAAGAAGGTGGGTAATCCTTTCAAGGCTTCCCTTTTCGGGAAGGCTGTCGGATATGAAGCCTTGCAAAACAGCTTCAAGGCTTCAAAGGAGAAACTGAAAGAAAAGCATCTTGCCCCCAAGACCAAAGCGGTCTTAGCCGGAGCATTGAAACGTTCTGCTACGAAAGAGGATTTCAGGGAAAATCTCCATCGCAAGGGTGTTGATGTTCTCTTCCGAGAGAACGAGGAAGGTCGGCTCTATGGCATCACCTTCATAGACCAGAACAACGGTTGTGTGGTCAATGGCTCACGATTAGGCAAGGAACTTTCGGCAAACGCCGTTGTCGAGTGGTTCGACCGTCCGCATCCCGAACTGTCTGCTCCTATACTGCAGAGTGAGAAAGGCAGTATTCCTCAAACTCAGACTTCGGACGGAGATTCCGTCTTGGGTGGTCTTCTCGATTTGCCCTTGGAAACCCACGGAACGGATTGGGAGGAAGAACAGTTCCGCAGACGGATGCAGCGAAAGAAAAGAAAACAACGTAAACTCTAAAAAACAGAAAGATTATGTCACAACAAGAAGACGATTTGAGGGCATTGGCGAAAATCATGGATTTTCTG
>ERZ1034719.640-NODE-640-length-19453-cov-5.967110_pt1 | contig 19453 bp, 13 predicted proteins | sample MGYA00520703_ERZ1034719 | MGnify/ENA primary metagenome ERZ1034719 (study PRJEB33766, sample SAMN09781716) | gut metagenome | biome: gut microbiome | host: Homo sapiens | place: Madagascar | study: EMG produced TPA metagenomics assembly of the PRJNA485056 data set...
GTCCTAGTGCGACTGCGCTTTCATTCGCCCCCTTGCTCGCTCAATCGCTCGATTCTTCGACGCCGCTATCCGTGATTCTGGGCGATTGCTCGCCTTCTCCGCAATCAGCTAGCTTGTTACACGCCTTAAACATGGCTCCTATCTTCGCATCCAGATGATTCCCCCCATCGATCTACATCTCCTATGCTAAAGATCGACAAAAACGACACCATACACATGCGGGAGCAACTCACTATCAAAATAAACCGTCAATCCCCCCTTGTCGTTGCGAACGACATGGCGAAAACTCGAAATCTCCGGCTTCACGTACGAATGCATGTCGAGCCTCGCAAACTCGGGGTTATCGGCCTTTATCTTATCTTCCGCTTTCGTCAATAATACGTCGAAATCGGCACCATTGAGCAATTCCTCGGGTGGCAATACTCTACCCGTCTCGTCGACGACGAGCGTTTCGACGACTTCGTTCGGATGCGCAGCACCCTCGACATTCGAATCGATCGTAAACAATATATCGACCCCATCTGTCTCGTTGACGATGTCGTATTTGACCTCGACGATGACTTTTTGCCCCGCAAAATCTGGATCGTCGATCAATGCCTTCCCTTGCGAATAAATCTCGTCGACTTTCGCCTTAACAGCAGCATCGACCACAGCATTCCCAAACTGCGGATACGTCGCTGCAAATCGTCCTTCGGCCGAATCGTCGACGATCATCAACGTCTGCACGTCTCCGACGCGAAACGTTGCTACCTCTGCCGTATCCGTAGCCTGCGCCGCCTGCGCCGCCGGCGTCTCTAATGGGGTCTCTATCGGAGACGTATAGACGCCGCGGCCACAGCCAACACTCAGCAAAAGCCCAAAAATACAGACAACAAGACATACGCGATTCATACACCGACTCCATCCAATCTTTCCACCCAAGGGAATATTGCGTTCCCGAACTCGTAAAGTATGGGCGAAAAGACCGACGCGGTCAAGCGTATAGCGAGAGGCAAGGCGCGTTTTTACTTCATCGCTTCGAACTTGAGCGCCGTCACTGTATTGTCGCCTTCGTTCGCAACCCAAACATACGCCACATCGCCGATGACCTCCGAAGATATCCCCTCCGGATACACCGTCGACTGCTCACTATATCCCTTGCACGTTCCATCGCCTACCCGATCACCCTTACCCGCGCGATCGATCCGCTCAAAGACGGGTTTTGCGGGGTTAGATACGTCATAAATGATCACCGCTCCCGCATAGCGCAACGTCGCCGCGACATACGTATGCCCACCCAAAACAAATGCCGTCACAGAATCTGGGCTATAATTCACCCCTGGGAATCCCGAGTCTTCGAGGCATGGATACTCCGTCGGCACTTCGCGCTTCGTTATCTGCGGATTCGCAACCGCATTTCCCTTGTCATCGATGATGATAATCGTATCATTCGCCTCGCCAGCCATCGCAAAATAGTGCTTCCCTTCGATGTCAAACGCCGTTACCCCATCGGGCCACGCTTTGCTACCCGCCAGATTCTTCGGCAATTCCACGATCTTGACGTCGTTTTCCGTCAAATCTCCTTCGCTATCTAAAACGGCTTTCAGGCTAAACAAGGCGACTTCGTGCGAATCTTGCAACGTCACCGCGACCGTATCATTATCGCTCGCAATGGCAACGTACTCGGGCTCGCGCGATTCTTTCGAGCTATTCACCGTAAACGTAATCTTCTTCACGCGAACGGGCTTTTCGAGCTTCCCTCCCTCGGCATCGGTCAACGCCAAAATCGAAACACTCGGCGTAATGCCATTGCCAACTGGGCATTTCCCCCATGTCGCCGTCGAATCGTGTTCATCGGCCGATATCGCATATTTCTTATCGGGCGTCACGGCAATCGCATCGGGCATCGGGCCTACTTCGACCACATGAGCATTCGTCTTCTGCGTACTCGAATCGTATGCAATCGACATGATTTCGCCTTCACAATTCGTCACTTTGTCGCCCGTCTTCGTCACAATAGTATGCGTCACAAGCGTCATGTCTTCATCGACGACTGCCGAATTCGTAAATTCGTTTTCTACATTCTCTTCACTATATACAAAATCTTCGCGATAATTATTAAACTTATCACCTGAAATTTCCAAATAGTGCAACGTCTTCGTCTTCGAAGATACGGCCACCGCCGACGGATTGCTACGCCCGGGCACGGCTCTCACCGATTCAATATTACCACTATATTGTTGCGTAATACGACCTGCGAGCTTGAGCGTCGGTTGTACCTTTCCGCCCGACGAATTATCACCCGAAGACGAATCATCGCAAGCAACACACGATAAAGCAAACGAACAGAGAATGACAGAAAGTGCTAATCTATTCATGGAAAACGAATCTCCATACAAATGAGAAATAAAATGAAAAAAAATTTATTGAAAGTTAATAACGAGCTTCGATTTGTATCAATAACTCGTTATCGTCGATATCGGTTTGTTTATAATTGAGCGCCGAAACTCCATTATCTTCTAAGAAGAAATTGTATTCCACGCGCAACGTCAAGATATCTTTCACAATGCGAACTCGCGCCGCCAATGTAATGATCTGATGATCCCACGATATGGCATTGTTGATATCGGGGCTACGCAACGTCTTACCCGTCTGTTGCACTTTCGTCGAATCGAGCGTCCAAGCCCCCTCATACCGTGCCAATAACTCAAACGCGTTCAAATAGTCCGATTTCCGCGTAAACGTATACGACGCTTGCGCATACGTCCCCACGCGACGTATCAAATGCTCTTGCGACGCTATCGCCTCTGCCATGAAGTGTGCGCCATAGCCGTTATACGCAATGCGAGCCCCTGCCCACCATACAAAGGCCCGCAAATCTTCCGAATTGTAATCGTCGAGCGCCCTATAATATGGATACGCACTGATCAACGTATCCAATCCCTTCGCCGTCACGATGTCGCCTATCTGACCAAATCCCTCGATCGAAAACCCATGCGAAAAGACCTTGACCAAAAATGTCCCCGCCGCCGAGTTCCCCGAATACGGCTTCGAACTCCCATACGACAACGTCGAATACGCTCCTGCATACGTCGGCGATCCGTGTATCGGCTCCGTGCGCAACGGCCGCATAAACGATGCCGAGGCATACGCCGAAAAATACGTATCACTCGAGACGCTAAATTTCGCACCATAAGCGACGTGATACTCGGGGTTCTTCCAATACGCCGTCGCGATGAGCGGATACCGAATCGTGCGCCTATCGGTCGCCACAACCGAACTCAAATATCCAACTTCTACGCCATGCTCATACCAATCGGTCAATTCCTGCTCATACTCAAAATATATCGCCGAAAGCGATGTGCCATCCGTATAAAACGATATATTCGTATTAAACCAAATCAACTCGCTCCAGTTGAGGCGAAACGAAAGGTCGAACGAATCGAGCTCGACAAATGGCGATCGCGTCCCTATCGTCGCCGTATCGGTCTGGCTGTCGTATTCGGGCCCTCCCGATCCTTGTAAATCGTGCAAACCCAATCGCGCTCGACCCTTTATCTCGAGCGTGAGATCTTCGTAATTGAGCGAAAACCTCGACGGCGCGTGCTCCGTATCGAATTCATCGAACGCCAAGGCGCGACTCGACAGCCCGATAAATGCACTCAGACACGCTAACACTAAAATATATAAACGACGCATCGCTCTACGTACTCTACACACAAACCGATCATACGAGAACTCGCATCGTAGCGCTTAAACGAAACATCGCTGATTCCCTTCGCCGGCATTATCCGTACAGGTTCAACGGGTCAATCTCAGACGCCACAAACAACCGCGTTTGCGACATCACCCCGTCAGCCGCCGCGCCTTATAGTTGGTATCTATGCCAAGCGCAATACTATTTTTCACCGTTTCCGCCCGTCAGCCGCCCCCGCCACCATTGGACAGATGGTCGGACTCATGGACTGATGGTTGGACTCAATCATGCACACTTTCACAGCTAGAAAAATGGCAAAGTCCAACACTCGCGACGAGGGGGGAGCAACGAAATATGCCCCCCCCCTAGCAAACGCCTATTGCGCCTGAATCGCCGTAATAATCACCGTATTGACGATATCGGCAACAGTCGCACCACGGCTCAAGTCGTTGACAGGCTTCTTCAAACCTTGGAGGATCGGACCAATCGCAATCGCACCCGAGGCGCGTTGAACGGCCTTATAACCGATATTCCCGGCATTGAGCGTCGGGAACACGAAGACATTGGCGTGACCGGCGACGGGGCTGTTGGGCAACTTCGTCTTCGCCACGGCTGGCACCACTGCCGCGTCGTACTGAATCGGACCTTCGACGGCCAATTCCGGAGCCACCGCTCGAACCTTTTCCGTCGCTTCGCGAACTGCATCGACATCGGGCCCTGTCCCCGACGTCCCCGTCGAATACGAAAGCATCGCTACCTTCGGATCGAGACCAAAGGCTCGAGCCGTCTCGGCCGATGCCACCGCCACATCGCAAAGCTGATCCGTCGTCGGATTCGGAATCACGGCACAATCGCCATACAAATACACGCGATCCGCCATGCTCATCAAAAATACACCCGATACCGTCTTGATCCCCGGTTTCGTCTTGACGAATTGAAGCGCCGGGCGAATCGTATCTGCCGTCGTCGTCGTCGCACCCGAGACCATGCCATCGGCTCGCCCCTTATAGACCATCATCGTTCCAAAAAACGTCTTGTCTTCCATGAGTTGCGACGCCTTCTCCGGCGTCATCCCCTTGGCTTTGCGAAGCTCATAGAGCGTATTCGCATAATCCTCGAAATTCGGATCCGTTTTCGGATCGACGATTTCGATATCGTCCGACAACGTCACACCGCATTCGCGCGCCGACGCCAAGACTTCGTCTTTCTTCCCTATCAGCACCAAACGAACGAGATCTTGCTCGTGCAACTCCGCCGCCGCCTTGATCACGCGATCGAGCGTCCCCTCGGGCAATACGATCGTCTTCTTGTTTTGACGAGCTTTGGCATGCAAAAAGCGCATGAATTTCACCGGCGGAACGACATTCGACGAAGCGACGATATCGTCGAACTTCAAATTGCGCTTCGGCGGCTGCAATACCGCAATCTTCTCTTCTGCCATCCGAGCGACCACAGCATCGTTACAACCCGATGCCACCGCATGAACGGCCAATCCCTGCTGCGCAAACACGCCTATCGCCGTATGGATATCTTCGACGATCTCGTCGTCGCTCTTGTTATCGGCGCAAATCGCAGGCAAAACTGCCGCATCGATGTTTTTGGCGAGTTCGACGTTGAGATCATAGGCACAACGAAGCGCCCCCGATGCCTTAATCGGACGAATCACGACGACATCCACACCCTTGCCCGCTTCTTCGACTCGGTCGATGAGCAACGATATGAGCTGATCGCGCTTGCCCTGCGCTATCCATTGCGCCGCCTGTCGCTCGCAAACCGAATTGCCACAAGCCTCTTCCTTACACGATGCGACGGGCGCCAATATCGCCGCCTTCTTGCCCTGCGATTCCAAGCCGCGCGCTATCGACTCGGCAATGCGCGGTGCGCACGTATCACAACTCATAATCAAAACCGATTTCATCTCGTTTGAACTCCTCTTTTAGTCAATCCGACCAGTTATCGCGCATCGACCAGCTCGGGCAACGCTTGCTCGCCCAAAACTCAAGCCAAATGCGCCAACACGCGCGCCAACACGTGCGCACGAAAAATCAATACAAAGGCGCAATTCCAACATTCGCTCCAACGACTCAAATCAAACGATTCAAATCAAATGACTCAAATCAAAAGATTCAAATCAAATGACTCAAATCAAACGATTCAAACCTAACGGCACAAACGACCGCTTCGAACGCATATCGCGCCCAAAACTCGCGCCAGACGCGCCTTCATATACGCCTCTACAACGACAGATTAAAGACAATTCACGCCAAATCCGCCCCTCCCCCCCCTGCAAATATACGCCTATCGACGCGCCTCATACCCATCGACTTGCGTATCGCCACGCGCCACGACCAAGTCGAAACCCGCCTTCTCGACGCGACGACGCAACCCCTCCACGCACTGAGCCGCCTCCTCGCCCATGCAAATCTTCCCATCGTAAAGCGTATACTTCTTCCGATACTCGACGGGCGAAAGATTCGGCATCACGACGTTTGCCCCCGCCTTGAGCCCCAGTTCGCGACCATTCGGGTCGATCGTCCCTAGCGCCGTCGTCGACGGTATCAACGCCTTGGGGAACATCAACCGCAATATCGCCACCAAATTGAGCGTCCGCTTCAAACTCCCCGCTGGCTCTTCGCAAAACGGCGTTTCACGATGCGGAATAAACGGACCTATCCCAATCATCGCAGGCCCCAACGCCTGCAAAAATCGCAAATCTTCGACGAGATAGTCGACCGTCTGCCCCGGCGAACCCACCATAAACCCCGACCCCACCTGAAACCCTATCGATTTCAAGTCGAAAAGACACGCCTTCCGATGCGCCAAACTCAACGACGACGGATGCAAACGCGCATAATGCTCCGCATTCGCCGTCTCATGCCGCAACAAATACCTATCTGCACCCGCCGCAAAAAGCGCCTCATACGACGCATGACTACGCTCGCCAATCGATAGCGTTATCGCACAATCCCCATGCATCGCCTTGATATCGCGTATCAACGCACACAATTCGTCGTCCTTAAACGACAAATCCTCCCCACCCTGCAACACAAACGTCCGAAACCCGAGCTCATACCCCACGCGACAACACGTCAAAATCTCGTCGTGCGTCAGTCGATACCGCTCAACACACCGATTGCTCGCTCGAATTCCACAATAAAAACAATCATTTCTGCAATAATTCGTAAATTCTATCAGTCCGCGCTTATATACGTCGCGACCATACCACTGCTGCCGACGCCTCTGCGCATGCGCAAAAAGCGCCTCCGCCACGTCGCCATCGGCATCTATCAACCATTTCAGCCTCTCGTCGTCCAAGTCTCCCGTCTCATACAAGGTCACTACGGCATCGCATAAAGCTTCACAATGGGGCTTTGTCATCTTTTGCCTCGGGGCTATCTCAATGATGAGTTCGTCTATCCACCAGTAGCCGCCAGACCGCACAACGCACACGTCTGCGCCACCGCCCGCCATCTTAATCACCCTTCCCCCACAGAACACCACAAAATTGCACCTTCTTCTCTCTTTTTGCGACGGCTATGTGCTCGCCACTTCGTGGCTTGCGCGCATACGCCAGTCGCTGTCGCCCTATCTCGCCCTCTGGGCTCAATACGGGCTCTGGGCGCCCTATTTCGCTGGCGCTCAATACGGGCTTTTTGTCGCCCTATCTCGCCCTCTGGGCTCAATACGGGCTCTGGGCGCCCTATTTCGCTGGCGCTCAATACGGGCTTTGGGCTCCGGCTATGTGCTCGTTTCACTCCGCGCATACGCCTGCCCCGTTGCGCGATTGCCCTAGCCAATACGCGCAACACATCAATATAAAATACAAATTCGCATCCGTGCCAATTGACCAACAATCAATCAAAAGTCTGATATCAATCATAGACAAAATACGACAAAAATGTTAAAATGTGAAAAATTAGCGACGTTCAGAGCTAAACCGCAAAATTTGGTCACTTAAACGACGGAGGAAACGATGGAACGGAAAGTTTTATGGCTATTGGCATCTATCTCTGCATTCGCGATGGCATCGTGCGACGACACTGCTATCTCAGTTCCCAGCGAAAACAACGGAACTGTCGAAGACAACGCCAACAAATGCACCGACAAATGTAGCGCTAACGCTTGGAAATGCACCACAAAAGGCTACCAAGTCTGCACCAAAAAAGACGGTTGCTTCGATTGGGGCGAACCCGAACAATGCCCCGACGACACAAAATGCGACGCTCAAAAGCGCGAATGCGTCAAACAGTCTGGATCTACCGAAGAACCGACTCCAAAGCCCACCGTCTGCAACGACGCCTGCAAAAATGGCGATAAAAAATGCGACGGCGATGCCATCGCCATCTGCGAACAAGACGACGACAATTGCTGGGGCTGGAGTAAGCCCAAATCGTGTGGCACAAATCAAAAATGCGATAAACAAAAGAACGAATGCGTCGAAGGATGCAACGACGCATGCCCCGGCGAAGGAAAAAAGAAATGCGACGGCGCTCGCATTCAAACGTGCCAAGCCGACGAAACGACGGGGTGCCTAGTTTGGAGCAGTCCCGAATCTTGCGATTCTAATCAACACTGCGACGCGGCAACGAACACTTGCGTCGAAGGCTGCGTCGACGAATGCCAAAAAGAAGGCGACACCGAATGCGTCGACGATGGCTACCGCGTTTGCGGTCAATTCGACGACGATTCGTGCCTAGAATACGGCGAAATCACCGGTTGCGGCACAAACGCCACGTGCAACCCAGCGACGAACAAATGCGAACAAGGCTGCGACGACGACTGCGCAGAAGGCGCAATCGCATGCAACGACTCAAACACCGAAGTCGTCATCTGCAAACGAAACACGACGACCAATTGCCTCGAATACGTCACGCAAACGACATGCAACGACGGTAAGATTTGCAATGACGACGCCGAAGCTCAATGCGTCGATAACCCCACCGAAATCCCCAAAAAGTGCGAACCCGGCGAAATCCGATGTAGCGACGACACCAAATCAACCGAAAAATGCATCGCCGACACAAACGGAAACCACTGGGATTCGACGCCATGCCCAGAAAACGAGTTTTGCACAAACAATACGTGTTCAAAGACGTGCACCGATGCCTGCCAAGAAGGCGCAAAACAGTGTTCTGCCAAAGGCATTCCGCAAGTTTGCAAAAAAGCACAATCTGGCTGCACCGCTTGGCAAAACGAAGCCGCATGCGGCACGGCAAAAGGCTGCGTCAACGGCACGTGTCAATACTACTGTGGCAACGATTGCGAACCGTGGTCTATCGTCGTCTTGCCCGACACCCAAAATTACACGCGCTACAGCTCGGTAACAGAAACGACCTACCACAAACAAATGCAGTGGATCGTCAAAAACAAAAATACAAAGACGATCCCCAACCTCAAAATGGTCCTCCACATGGGCGACATTACAAACGACAACACCGATGTCCAATGGAAGATCGCCAAAAATGCACACGATATATTGAAAAAAGCCAATATCCCATTCGCCGTCGTCAACGGAAACCACGACTATCGCGTCAAGGGCGGCCTCGGATCGCGTAGTACCTCAAAATTCGAAACTTATTTCCCCGAATCCTATCTCAAAACGATCAAAGGCTACGGCGGCATCTATGCCAAACACAACACCTATTACAATTTCAAAGCCGGAAACCAAGAATACATCGTTCTCAATCTCGAATACTATCCACGCCAACAAACGCTCTGTTGGGCCAACAGCCTGCTCCAAAAGCCCGAAAACGCCAACAAAAAGATAATCATGGCGACACACGCCAACATTAGCCGTAAAGATGATAAAACTAAAATCCCGAACTATACAGGGCACAGCAAACTCGAATTCGTCCCCAACGGTGCCAAAGGGCAAGAAGTTTGGAATTACTTCACACGACGCCACTCCAACATGCTCATGGCGCTAAGCGGTCACATCGGTGGTTCCGAACGCCGCGAAGATAAAGGCCTCAACGGAAATATCGTCGAACAAATCCTCACCGACTACCAATTCGATGCCCCATGCGCTCAAGATAAACTCAGCCAATGCACTGCCAAGAATTATTGCGCACACAATACAGGTGCCGGCAACGGATGGCTACGCATCCTCACGTTCGATCCCAAGACGAACAAAGTCAAAGTCACCACCAAAAGCGTCATCAGCGGAAGCAAGAGCACGTTCTCTAAAGAAGGCAAAGACCAACTCTTCTGCACCGGTTATTACAATGCAAAACCGAGCCATGCCGACCATCAATACGAATTTACGCTCGATTTCACCACTCCGAGCAAAAACACCTACAAAGGCGCCGGCGATTGGCGATTCGCGCGCCGTACCATCAACCACAATGGCACGGGCGATCAAATCAATTCAAATGTCGCCGCTATTCCAAACGGGCGATTCGTCGTCGTTTGGGAAGACGATTCGAGCAAAGACGACGATAAAGGCGAGAAGAAAAACCACGACATCTACGCACGCATCATGAATCCCGGCGGCTGCAATCTCTCGGGCAACAACGAAATCATCGTCAATGCCGGTAAAACACAAGGGCATCAATCCGATCCCGATGTCGCCGCCGATAAAGACGGCAACTTCGTCGTCGTATGGACCGACGACAACGCCAATAAGGGCACGACGCAAATCTTTATGCGCGGATTCGACGCCAGCGGAAAACCTCGATTCGACATCAAAACCGTCAACCAAAAATCCGACAACAGTAAATACCAAGCTCGCATCGCCATGGCTCCCGATGGGAAATTCGTCGTCTCGTGGACCGATAAACGCTCGGGCAATAACACGCCACAAATCTGGGTTCGCGGGTTTAATGCCGACGGTTCACAAGCATTTGCCGAACGCGCCGTCGCCGATAAAGCCGCTGGCACGCGCATCAAATCCGACGTCTTCATCGACAATCAACACCGATTTATCGTCGCTTGGGAAGACGACTCCGACGCCAATGGCTCTACGCAGTCGAAATTCCGACTCTTCAATGCCGACGGTACACCGCGCTCGAAAGCTATCACTGCCAATACCGTCTCTACGGGCGACCAAAACGGACCATCGATCAGCGGTAAACCCGATGGCTCGAAATTCATCATCTCGTGGACAAATATCGAATCGAAAAACGCCACGTCCTACACGATCATGGCGCGAACATTCGATGCAAACGGAAACCAAGTCAATGCCGATTTCAAAGTTTCAAAGGCAAATGCCAAAAATCAAAATTCACAAGTTTGTATGAATGCCAATGGCAACGCCATGATCGCTTGGTATGAACCAGGCCTAAAGAACGTCATGTATCGAAAATTCGTCGACGGTAAACTCTCAAACGAGCCAACGCGAGTCAATCACCCCGATAACGCCGCCCAAAAAGGTCGATCGTATCAACCTGCTATCGCTTGCGTCCCCAATTCAAAGTATACAATCATCACATACTCCGACGACGCCGACAACAACGGCTACAACGAAATCTACGCCACGGGTCTCACCCTATAAAAGTGTGCATAACCCCCACGCTAGCGGCTATGAGCCGCTAGCGTGCATCTCACCGTACATCGTAGCTAGCGCCTAGATGTACGGGAATGCTCAAGGATCTAGTAATCGCGCTCCTCGGCGTCCACATCCTCGGCATGGATAAACTGATCGATATCGAGTTTCTTGATATTGACATCGAGCGTGCGGTTATCGATCACCTTGCGAACTTCTGCCTTGAGCTCTTCGGGCGTCATCACGCCGCGTTCGCCATCTTTATATGTGCGAACGTTGACTTGGCGATTGTCGACTTCTTTTTGACCGACGACGATCATGTAAGGCGTCTTTTGCATCTCGGCTTGGCGAATCTTATACCCGATCTTCTCGCTGCGATCGTCGAGATAGGTGCGAATACCCGCCGCCTCGAATTCATCGGCGAGCGATTTACAATAGGGCACAAACGCATCGGTGATGGGCAAAAAGGCAACCTGAACCGGCGCCAACCACGTGGGAAACACGCCCGCCAAGTGCTCGATGAGTATCCCGATGAAGCGTTCATAAGAACCAAAAATGGCACGATGAATGACGACGGGGCGAGCGACTGAGTTGTCGGCCGTGACGTATTCGAGCTGGAACCGTTCGGGCAATTGGAAGTCGAGCTGAATCGTCGCACATTGAATCTGACGCCCCAGTGAATCGGTCAAAGCAATGTCGATTTTCGGGCCGTAGAATGCGCCATCTTTCGGCTTGAGATTGTAATCGATGTGATTGTCGTTGAGCGCATTCGCAAGCGCTTCCTCGGCCTTGTCCCAAAGCGCCGGATCCCCCATGAAATCATCTGGGCGCGTCGAAAGATAAAATTTATACGAAAGATCGAAGAGCTCGTAGTGGTTCGCGATGAGGCGGATCAATTTGCTGATTTCGTCTTCGATTTGTTCGGGCGCGACGAACAAGTGCGCATCGTCTTGCATGAACTGGCGTACGCGCGTCAACCCCGACAATGCCCCTGAAAGCTCATTGCGGTGCAAAACTTGGCGCTCGGCAACCCGCATCGGCAATTCGCGATAGCTATGTTTGTGCTGTTTGAAGAACAACATCGTATCGGGGCAGTTCATCGGCTTGAGGCACATCGTACGATCGTCGACATCGAGCTTAAACATCGCATCTTGATAGTGATCCCAGTGCCCGCTCGTGCGATACAAATCGGCATCGTACATAATCGGGTTAAATATCTCGATATAGCCCTGTTCGCGCTGAACTTCGGTCCAATAGTTGTGCAATTCGCGATAGACCGTATAGCCCTTGGGTTGCCAAAAGATCGCGCCTGGCGCATATGGATGCATGAAGAACAAATCGAGCTCTTTCCCCAATTTGCGGTGATCGCGCTTCTTCGCCTCTTCTTGAATCGCCAAGAAGGCTTCGAGCTCGTTTTTCGTCGGCCACACCGTGCCATAGATGCGCTGAAGCATCGGGCGCGTCGCATCGCCGCGCCAATAGGCACCTGCAACGCTCGTCAATTTGAAGTGCTTGCATTCGCCCGTGCGACGCACGTGTGGGCCGGCACACAAATCCGTAAAATCGCCCTGTTTGTAAATCGAAACATCTTCGTCGGCAATCTTATCGATGAGTTCGAGTTTATAGGGCTGATCGGCAAAAAAGACGCGCGCTTCGTCTTTCGTCATCGCGCTATGTTCAAAAGGCACGTTCGACTTGACGATTTCTTTCATCTTCGCCGAAATCGCCTCCAAATCGGCATCGGTCAACGGACGCGGAAGATCGAAATCGTAATAAAATCCATCGGCTATCGACGGACCTATCGCAAATTTGACCTCGGGGAATAACATCCGAACGGCTTGAGCCATGATATGGCTCGTCGAATGACGCATTCGCGCCAATTTCTCGCGTCTTTGCGACTCGGGCGACTCTTGAGCGGCTTGCGCGCAGTGTTCACACATACTAACTTTCCTTAACGACGTGTTTTATCGAAAATGACAAAAAAAAAGCCGAACGCATACTTGGTCCGGCAAAAAACGCTTATGGCTTGAACTTATTTCTTCGCGCTTTTCGCTGCTTCAACAGCGCGCGCTGTGCGTTCTTTCTTCTTATTCTGAGCGTTAATACGACTCATCTTCAAGCTCTTACGACGATCACCTCTTCCCATAATCCCGACTCCTTATGCTAAAGGGGAAAACGCCTGCCCTACCGAAGATATAGGGCTCAAGGCGTGCCGCAATTTAGGCTTTATCGCTTGCGCTGTCAAGTCTATCATCGCACGCGAAGTCGAACGATCCGACGATACACATCGGGATGCGCCTTCTGCGCCGACGAAAGCAAGCTGTCGATATCGGGCGCCTGGGCATCGACGAGTCCTCGCAATGTATGAAACACGACCGCCGACGAAGCATCTTGCGCCATGAGTGCAAGCGACGAAAGCGCATTTTCGCGCATCAACGGATCGACTGGCGATTTGGCGATTGCCGACAACGCACGAATGGCAGCTATTTTTACTGCCAACGAGGTGTCGAACATTTCATTGCTGATATATGTCGATATCGTCTGCCCATTTTTCTCGCTCACTTTCGTCGCCATCACCTGCATGCCGACGATCCGCAATTCCTCCGACTGCTTCGATCGCGATATGATTTCCTTAGCCATCGAAACCGATACGCCTTCTGCAGCCACTTGTCCTAACCCCCATAAGACGTTGAGAACGACCGATTCATCGGAATCTTTGAGCAAACTCGCTCGCAAACTGTCGCCATTTTCGCCAATCCAACGCAAACCATAAGCCACATCGCGCCGCACTGCGGCGTCGGAATCATAGGCGCGTTTGGCAAAAACTTCGATTGCCCCAACCGAATCCAGACGCGCCAACGCCAACAACGCCCCTGGCAATCGCATATCGCTCGGAATCGATTCACTTCCCGCCATTTGCACGAGCTTGCGCAACGCCGCAGGCTCAATACCGTTCACCTCGTCGCCTTTGCATTGCGATCCATAAAGCGCCGCGATCATCGGCAAATAAGCCCCACTGTAACGCACAGAACCCGAGCGCGAAGCGCGATCAATGGCCGATTTCACTTCGCCGCAAGCGACTTGCGACGATTCAATCCCCCGATAAGCCCAATGGCGAATCAACGCATGCGGGCTATTGAGCCCACGAGCCATATATCGCACCTTGCCCGCTGCCGACAAATCGCGCGCCACGATCCGATCCCAAGCATCGTATGGCAAAACGTCGTCGTCGCTTTCGAGCAAGACCGATAGCGCCGTCTCGAGCAAAGCTCCTTGGCTATTCTCAGCCAACCACGTTGCCACCGCAATCGCATTTGCCGTCGCTTCGCCCGCCTCGAGCCACTTTTCCAAAGCCATATCTTGCCCTGCGCCGTGCATCGCCTCCGCAATGGCGGCGACGTGCGAGGCGGGGGCTTCGGTCAATATCTTTTCGCCATAAATGTTAAAAAAATCCGCTCTCTGCGAACTCGGCAACTTCGCATACGACGATTGCGCCAACTGAAACGGCGCATCACCAACCGATCGGAACAACACCGACAAAGCCCGAAACTGCAAGTCTTTCGACGTCGCCGCTAGCGCCGCCGTTGCCCGCCCGATTTGATGCGGCGACGACTGTTCGACGATTTGCCCCATCTTTTCGACGACCGTTTTGTCGAGTTGATGACCGCTTAACGGCAATAGCGCTTCGAGCGCTGCATTGACCGAAACGTCATCGCTCGATTCGAGTTCCTTGGCAATGCGCTTTTCGGCGCCTGCAAACCCGTTGGCAATCATTCCGCGCATCACACCGCTTCGAACGAAACCCGCCCCCGTTCGCAAATCGACATCGATCGCCTGCATCACCGATTTATCGCGCTTCGACACGCGCCCGCGAAACGATTTCATCGAGGCATATTCGTCGCCGATTTGTACCAAACTCCCCTCGGGCGCGTCGAACTTCGGGTCGAGTGCTTGCCAAAGCGGCACGACGGCTACGTAATGCGGCAATTGCCCTTGCCCCGAGTCGACGCTCGACGCTCGACACGAAAACTTCGGCAACTTAAACCCATGATGCAAAAAACTCTCGGCAATTTCTGCCGATATAATCGCACTATAACTGCATTTCGTTTCGTCGATCGATACGACATTCTTCTTCTCGTCGTATTGCGTTGCGCCATACGTCGGGAGCTTCCGACGACGCAATGTATCGAATATCTGAGCCGGCGCAACAGGCGCAACGTCGACGACTTGGGGCATGAGCATATACGAAGAATTCGACGCCGATGTGCGCATATAACTATATATCACCGCTTCCTCGGCTTTGGCATTGCCCACGGCGATAGATGCGCACAGCGCCATCAAAACTCCTGCCAACGCCGTCCAATACCGCTTATCACTCTTCGTCATCATTTGCACTCTCCATCGACGGCTTGCCACATTTCGTGCAAAGCCATCAATCGTGCAACCGCCGCCGTTCCATGCTTCGAAATCGATCGAACGACCTTCTCGAATGGCTTTTCGTGGCGCAATACCTCTGGCGTTTTGCTATAAAAAGTATCGGCATAAGTTATCAATTTTTCTTCGAGTGTGACGGGCAAAAAGTCGACCTCGGGCAAGGGCAACCCATGGCTGCGTATTTCTTCGGCAGTCAACCCCGACCCAATGTGAACTTCGCAAACGCGCGCATGCCGCGCATAGCGTTTGGCATCGATCGATCGCAGGTGCGCCGCTCCCAACACCCCATGCTGTAAATATGGCGCCGTGCCATGGCAATAAATCCCCGGCGCATCGACGCCGATAATGCCATAATCGTGCAACATCGACGCCTCGCGCAAAAAATCGTAATCGATGCTATCTCGGTACCGACTATGCAATGCTATTTCGACCGCTTTGTGCCACACGCAAATCGAATGGATCGACATTATTTCGAGACACCGAGCATCGACCGACGACTGCGGCGGCAATGGCAACGACATCACGGCAATACCCCGCACGCAAACGCGGCAATCAACGCCACGATAACCGCCACAACCACGACGATGGCGACGATCTTCCACGGCTTGCGACAAGCCAGTGCTTCGCCTTTGGCTAGCGCAAATTCACCCGAAACGTCGCTTGCAACGCTCTGCGCCTCGCCTCCCCGTTCTGCATCGACACGGCAATCGGCCTCGACCGCACTCGACGATTCCAAGCTTTCCTCTCCAGCCGCCACACGATCCGATACCGCGGGCTCTGCAACAGCAGCAGGGCTTTCGTTTGTCGACGCCACGCGCGCCGCGTCGTCTTTGGGCAAATCGTCCGCTTTGCGCGGCTTGATCTTCGAAACGATTTCGCCCAATTCCGACGCCGGATTCCCGATCGATTCCAAAAATGCTCGCAAATCGTCGGCAAACGCTTGCGCCGTCTGATACCGCTTGGCGCGGTCGCGCGCGAGCCCTTTCATGATGATCGCCTCGAGAGATTCGGGCACGAGCGGATTGATCGAACGAACCGATGGCACGATCGATTTGCGAACCAAATCGAGAATCTTCATCTCGACCGGATCGACGAAAAGCGGACGCGACGTGAGCATTTCCCACAATACGATGCCTACGGCATAGATATCGCTACGCAAATCGATGCTTTCGCCATACGCCGCCTCGGGCGATAAATAGCTAAATTTCCCCTTAATCAGACCTGGCACGGTCTTGGAAATCTGCGATTTCGATTTCACTAACCCAAAATCGGTAATCTTGACGTCGCCATTATAGCCCAACAATATATTCGGCGGACTCACGTCGCGATGTATCAAATTGAGCGGCTCACCTTTTTCATTCGTATGGACATGCGCATATTGCAAGCCATCGAGCACGCAAATCGCAATTCGCACTGCCTCGTGTATCGGCAATATGAAATTGTATTGATTGGCAAAACTCAAAACTTCGCGCAAATTCGTGCCATCGACGAATTCCATCGACATGAAAAGCGAATTGTCCATCATGCCGATTTGATCGACGCGAACGATATTCGGGTGTTTGAGCGTGAGACAAACGCCCGCCTCGTCGATAAACATCTTCACGAATTCTGCCTGCCCGACGAGCGATGGCAAAATGCGTTTAATCGCCAAAATCTCGCCGGTCTCGGTATTGCGTGCACGGAATATTTCCGCCATGCCACCGACATCGACGCGATTCAATATTTCAAATTGCGTCGCTTTTTCATGCATCTTGGCATTCTCCTCGATGCGTCGCCGCAAGGGCTCGCAATAATTTATGGTGTAAATCGCCAAAGGCGCTTCCACTCATTCCCAAAACGACATCGCCCGATTTGAGCTCGTGCGACAAAACTTCGACGATATCGTCGACCGACGCGATGAGGCGCGCATGGACGCCACGCGCATTGAGATCGGCGGCAACGCGCGGTATGTCGATGAGCATTTCGGGCGGAAGATCGTCTTTTTTCCACGGGGCACTCAAGATGACTTCGTCGCATTCGGCGAGTGCTTCGGGGTATTCGTGCTGAAAAATGGCGCGTCGCGACGTGTTGCTTTTCATCTCAAAGATGCCCCAAATCCGGCGTTCTGGATATCGAGCACGAATCGCTCGCACCGTTTCGCGCACCGCCGTCGGATGATGCGCAAAATCATCGTAGACGTCGATTCCGTCGACCGCCCCAATCCATTCTTGGCGCTTTTTAACGCCTGCATATTGCGCAATACCCGCCAAAATCGCCGCGTCGTCGACGCCCAATTCGCGAGCCAATACCGCCGCACACGTCAAATTATAGACGTTATGCCGCCCCGTCAAATGCGATTCGACATCGATCGGTTGGCACTGCGACGACACATCGACTATCGAAAAACTCACGCCGCCATCGTGAAACGACACCGACTGCGCCACATATTGCGCTTTGCCGCCGTCTGCGCCATCGAGCGAATAGCCGATCGCCTTGCACGGCGCATGCGCTACGACTCGGCAAACGTTTGCCGAGTCGGCATTGTAGACGATGACGCCCGATTTGGGCATCGATTCGACGAGCGCCACGAACACCCCGATGATTTCTTCTAGATTCGCATAAATATCGGCATGGTCGAATTCTATGTTGTTTATCGCCAAATGCGTCGGTGCATAGTGCCAAAATTTCGGCACTTTATCGAACCACGCTGTATCGTATTCGTCGCCCTCGACGACGAAATCATCGCCCGCTCCCCAATGGCCACCACAGCCATAAGCGAGCACTTCGCCACCGATAAAAATCGACGGATCGCGTTGCGCAGACGCCAAAATCGACGCCACGATCGACGAAGTCGTCGTCTTGCCATGCGTCCCACTCACGACGATGCGATGCGCCTTGCGACAGAGGAAAAAGTGATACAGCGTCTCGGGTTGCGAAAGCGTCGTAAAACCGCGATCCATCGCCGCGATGCACTCTTCATTCGTGCGCCGACAAACGTTCCCGACGACGACAATCGTATCGGCGGGATCGAGCCCATCGAGATGCGCGGGGCTCCACCCCGTCATCGTGCGAATGCCGCTTTTTGCCAAAATATCGCTCATCGGCGGGTAAAACCCCGTGTCGCTTCCGCTCACCTCGTAACCGCGCTCACAGAGTAAAATCCCGAGCGCCCCCATGCCCGTGCCACAGCATCCAAGCAAGTGAAACCGCCGCGCATTTCCATTAAATTGCGGGCATTCCCGCTTCGCTTCCGCCGTCATTGAATCCTCCGTTTTCGCCTTTCAAGAGCCAACCATAGCACTGCGACGGCGCACGATACTGCGCCAGGAGCACCACCCGCGCCCACTTGCCCTCGGCACAGCGACGCACTACAAGTCGGGCAAAATTCCACGTTTTCGCCTTTATGGCAATGTTTTGAGATGCAAAAAATTTAATCCCCACCACTTGCCTCGCTTTTTCGCGTGCTTAACGTGTCGCGCCGTTTGCGATACGCGATGGATCGCACTTTATTTAAGGAGATTGAACATGATGAAACCACTCAACGACAACGTGCTCGTCGAACGCATCGAACGCGACAGCGTCAGCAAAGGCGGCATTATCATCCCCGACACGGCAAAAGAAAAGCCCGCACAAGGCATCGTCGTCGCCGTCGGCCCTGGCAAACGCGACAAAGCCGGAAAACACATCGAAATCGACGCCAAATGCGGCGAAAAAGTCCTCTTTGGCAAGTATTCTGGGACTGAAGTCAAGCTCAACGGCAAGGAATACGTCATATTGCGCGCCGACGATATCTTGGCAGTCTTCGAAGACTAATGCCCCGAGGCGCGCTTTCTCCCCCTGCGCAAGGGGGCGGGCGCGAAGCGACCGGCGGGGGTACGTAG
>ERZ1034719.645-NODE-645-length-19346-cov-6.790265_pt1 | contig 19346 bp, 10 predicted proteins | sample MGYA00520703_ERZ1034719 | MGnify/ENA primary metagenome ERZ1034719 (study PRJEB33766, sample SAMN09781716) | gut metagenome | biome: gut microbiome | host: Homo sapiens | place: Madagascar | study: EMG produced TPA metagenomics assembly of the PRJNA485056 data set...
GCTTTGACTTGTGAGACTGGTAAGATAATATGTGATAACAGATGTGTTGATCCAAATGCGGACAATTTATATTGTGGTGCAAGGGGGAAGTGCAATTCAGCTTCAGTTTCAGATGCGAATTATAGAGGGCAAAAGTGTGCAGAAGGCACAAAGTGTACTGGTGGCGTTTGTAAAATATCGTGTGTGAGCGGCCAAATTGTGTGTGGTAACGAATGCATTGACCCGAGGACGAATCCGTATTTTTGCGGAGCAACGGGGAATTGCCAAGGCTCCAATAGCGGCACGGATTGCACGACGTCTTCGACGAATAAATTATGTGCAGCAGGAAAGTGCACGAGCTCGTGCCCCACGGGACAAACGCAATGTGCTGGTTTCTGTATTAACATAGGTGCGACAAATGTAGAATCGTGCATTAATGATAAAATTAAATGCAAAGTTGGTTATGAAAACTGCGACGACGATGTAGCAAATGGTTGTGAGGTAGATACCAATAACGATAATGCGCATTGTGGTGGCTGTGCTAAAGCGTGTACGACGGGAAATGTCGAGAATTCACAAAGCGTGCAATGTAGCAATGGAGCGTGCAGAGCAACGTCGTGTGCGCGTGGATATGTATTGAAGAATGGAGAATGTGAAGTAAGCAATACTCTCGATTGTTGCGGGAGAGAATGCAAGAATTGTTATGCTGAGCATCCAAACATGGATAAAGGCTATTGTATGACAGAGTTACCGAGATGCGATATACTAAGTTGCAAAGATGGTTATACTTATGACAGCACAAAAAAGAAGTGCGTGGAGATAGAATGTTCAAATAATGCGGATTGTGGAAACTCAGGCTCTTGTATAGAGGGCAAATGTAAATGTGATGAGATTTCAGCTTGTTCAGGGGAGAAGCCGATTTGTTATCTGAAGAAATGCGTTGAATGTACAAAGTTGGAGCATTGCCCGAGCATAGCGAATGCAACGCAAAATTGTAATCTAAATACGTGTATGCATATATGCATTCCTGGATATCATAAGAATGAACTCGGAGGGTGCACTGTGAATACAGATAGTGCGTGTGGGCTTCCGGAAACATACAAAGTTCAATCATGTGCTAAAACATCTACGCCAAAGTGCAATAAATATACTGGTCAATGCGTTGAGTGTATAAATGCGGATAATTGTATACTTCCCGATAATGGTAAACGCAAGTGGTGTAATTCGGATAACAAGTGCGATGTTGAGTGTAAAGATGGTTATATTTATTTTGTAAAAAAATGCATACAACAACCCAAGCCATTAGAAGCCATACCATAGCTAACGGAATCTCTTTTCACTATTGTGAAGATGTGTTTGGCATTGTCTGTCATATCGGAAACCCCTAACGGGGTTGATATGGATTTGGGTTTCTTTTACCCCCGGCGTTGCCGGGGGCTACTCGCCAGAAGCCCTAACGGGCTTCGGTCCTGTTTCTTTACGTCTCGAACGAATCGCGCGATGAAATGGATTTGGGTTTCTTTTCTCCCCGGCGTTGCCACGGGCTACTCGCCAGAAGCTCTAACGGGCTTCGGTCAGTTTATTTATGTCTCGAACGAATCGCGCGGTGAGGGTGGGCGTCAACGAGTGCAGTAGCAATACTTTCTACCGCCCGTCGATGTTGCTTCGATTCGTCCTTTCATGCAAGATGTTGTAATCAAATATCCAGATATCCTATCATACGTGCGAATTGTACCATCTTCGTGACAATTGCCGATAGTAGTATAGGTAATCCCCGTACTCTGTTGGATGTCGGATGCGTAGCATTGAGCGATTGGAGTTTTGGAATCGCCCGTCGGTGTGTATACGTCGCACGGATTAGCGCCACAATCAGTTTCTAAGAGTATGAATCCATCGCCATAGGGATTGGGTACGCAGTTTGTGGCTACCGAACCGTTGCATGTTGCCGATTGACTAGGACAGGATTGAAAGCCGGTGCAAAGTCCCGTTGTTGGTGAACATGTCGAAGGCGTCACTTCTTGGCTGCATTGAACATGAAGTGTTATCAATTCCTTATTATTGGAATCGTACATGCAGAAACCAGAGTATTCTTTCTCTGCATTGCATTGTGCGTTGGCGTCGTGGAATAGCTGACGTTTGACGCCAGCGGCATCGATGGTTTCGGTACAAACGCCGTAGAGTGGTTTATCGAGTTGTATCGTCGTCAAGCATTCGGAGATCCCCAACTGTTTGCAAGAGAGGTAGCAGTTGACTTCGCCGTCGAATTCTGCGCAGTAATTATTCGAGGTGCATTCGGCATACGATATTCTCGATGCCGAACACAATTCGACGAGTTGAGTCCCATCGTCATCGACGACGCACCTGCGTTTGAATGTGTTCATATCGCAAAACGCATCGCGTTTTGATATGCATTTGGCTTCGCCCGATTCGGAATCGCAAATTTCATCGTACTTGCACGTTTCGATTTCGTAGTCACCGCGTTCGTTGCAAGATTTGACTTGTGTATTGTTGCCGACGCAGACCGTTGGGGTGATTCCGGGGAAGCATCGCGGCGTAAAGACGCATTTATCGTCGATACAGGCTTGCGCCTCGGTGCAGTCGGAAAGCGTTTCGCAATTTGCAGTTGGCGTTTGGCAAATACCGCGATTACATATATCGCCGGGGGCGCATGGCGTTGAGAGAAATTCGCCGTTGGCTTGGCACGTGCGCGCGGTGTGATGGTCGAGGCATTTCGGCTGTTCTTTTGGATCGCATAAACATTTGGCGTTTTTGCAGACTTTGTCTTCTCGTTTGCAATCGGTCAATGTGTAAACGTCGCCATCTTTAGTAGCATCGTATTCGCATCGAATAATGCCCGTTTCGGAGGGGTTGCATTTGTCTTCGAAAGTATTACTGGCGCAGCTGCCGCCAATTGGCGTCGGATCATTGCATACGCCATCTTTGCATAGCGATTGATGAAAACATTCACCTTGGTAACAGAGGTGATTGCTAGGGCAAAGCTCTTTTTGCCAAAAGAGATCGTCGCCACAAACTAATCTCGTCGAATCACCGTCACACGATGGATTGTCGCCAGTTTTGCAGGCGGTTTGCACCTCGCATTTTCCGTTGAAGCACCGTTCGTTGCCTTCGCATGTTTCTTGTGAGAATTCGCCGTCATTGCAATAGACGCGCGTTTTGTCGTCGGAGCACCATTCTGGCGTCGTCTTGCAATCGCGCTTTGTCGTGCATTTGCCATTGATTAGCAAAAAAGAGTCGTCGCACGATTGGGCAACGCACACGCCATCGACGCAAGATCCCGAGAGCCATCCGCCAATAGTTTCGCAGTCGTTTTCGTGCGATCCGCAGTGCCGGATGGAGTCGTCTTCGCAATCGTCGCCGTAATCGTGTTGACCGGGATTGCATTTCGTCTTTTCACATTTTGCAGATTTGCAAGTTTGGTAGGATTTACATTCTATGCCTTTGAAGTCGTCGGAGTTTGGGTCGTCGCTAAAACAGCCGCCTTTTGCGCCACAAAAACTGTCTGTTGAGGCTGGATTAACGCATTTGCCATTGCAAGCGACTTGGTCGCTCGGGCACGACGACCTGCAATAATACCGATTATCGGTATCGCGGTAGCAAGTTGGCACCGAACTCGGGCACACGTTGTATTGGAATGAATCGCTAAAGCAGTCGCCATTGCGATCGCAACGCTCTTTTTCCGAGACGATGATATAGGACAATGCCCCCGTATTATCTTCGCTAGGGCAAGCGTCGCCGTAGGTTGGCAAGCGTTCGAGCGAGCAACTGTGTAGACAAGTGGTGGCGACTATCGTCGCGATGACAAGACGAAGCGATTTAGACATGACACTCACGTAAAAACGAATGGCTCAAAACTAGAGAAGAACAGCGCATGAATCGAAACCTAGACCAAACGCTGAAGTGTTCGTTTCATAGACGAAGTTAGCGTTTTGGTCAATTGTTGTACGGCTTGGGTGTATGTCGATCCGGATGCAAGAGCTTCGGCTAGGGCATTGCGGATGGCAGAAAAATCGATTTGGCTTGCGATGCGTTCAAAGTCGCTTGTAGTGCCGTTTTGGGATAGACTGAGTGCTTTTTGATGGTCGGTGATTTGTGCGTCGTTGCCGTGTGCTGTGTGGAGTTCGAGGCTTTGTTGGAGTTTGTCGACGAATCGTGCTAGCCGTTTTTGTCGTTCTTTGATGGCGTTTAAGATGCGCTTTTGCGCGGCAGTGTAGAGGTATTGTCGTTCGACGTCGTCGGCCAGGGGAATGCGTATGTTTTCGTACCAGAGCGATAAGACGCGCAATTGTGCGATATAGGCGAGTGTGTTGGCAATTTTTTTTGCAGGATTGAAGATGAGTCGAGCGTCGAAATCGCGCATTTCGTCGCATGATTTGTGAGAAATGGCGAGTTTGTTTTGGGCGATGTCGTGCGACAATTTTGAGCCGGCGGCAATGACCGCGCCGAATCCTACGGAGACAGGGCTGACGATTTGCGATTGTCCACCGATGAAAATCGGCTGACAATCGAGGAACAGCCCGTCGACGACGTTGCCAAAAAGCGAGGCGAATTTGTCGCCTTGTGGCGTGAAATTATAGAGTGCCATACAGGAACCGACTTCGGAATGATCGCGTCGGCTCGTGCCGCCCGCCATGAGGGCGTCGCAGAAATTGATAAGTGAGCCCAAGACGACGTTAGGGAAGAGTATCGTCTGCTTGAGCCCGACCGTATGCCCAATGTCGACGCCTTCTTCGAGGAGGCAATTATCGCGCAATTCTGCGCCATTGCGAATCGAAACGCCGTCGAGTAGCGTCGAATCTCGATAGACGCCTTGCATGAGCGAAACGCCGTTTCCGATTTGGACGTTTTCGAGATGTGCACCGCCCCCCATGCCAATTTTGCAATGAGCATCGATCGACGTCGTTTCGCCCGTGATCGTCGTCCCCGGATAAATGACGGTTTTAGGGGCGATTCTGTCGATATTGACTTCGGGAGCGATATAGACCGATTGAGGCGCCAAAATGTCGACGCCTTTTTGAATCAATTCATTGACGACATCGATGTCTCTATTCATTGTCATTGTTGCGAGCCTTTGATTTCTTTTCCGTCTTTATAGTTGACGGATTTCCAGATGGCGCCATCTTGTCGCCACCAGGTCCATTTTCCTTGTCGTTTTCCGTTTTCGAATTTTCCTTCGCCGAGTTTTTCGCCATTTTCGTAGTATTGAACCCAGTTTCCGGTTTCTTTTCCGTCGAGCATTTCGCCAGTTTCGCGCGTTTTCCCCGATTCGTAGGGATAGACCCATTTGCCAGTGCGTTTTCCTTTAACGAAAGATCCCGACGACGAGACGGATCCCGATCCTTTATAATAGGTTTGCCAAAGCCCCGCCTCGACGCCATCGACGTATTCACCGGAGAATTTTTTTGAACCGTCTTCGTAATAGCCAGTCCAATTGCCATTTCGCTTATCGATGACGTATTTGCCTTTGAGCATGAGCGAGCCATTGGGATAGAAATAGGTCCAAGTTCCGTCGAGTTTTCCGAGTCGGAATCCGCCAATCGTTTCTATTTCACCGTTTTCATTCCACCAAAGCCAAGTTCCTTCGCGGTATGATTTCGGGCGTAGAGGGGATTGTCGATTGACGGCGCAGACGGTGCATCCCATTTCTCTGTTTTCGTCGTCGAGTTTATAGGAACCGCCCATTTCGGTGCAAACAGCCCCTTCTGCGCTTTCGATTTCGCCGTAATCGTATTCGACTTTGACCCAGCTTTTGCCCTGTTTGAGATAGTATTGCCAGACGCCCACTTTGAATCCTTCGCCAAAAGTGACGATGACATTGCCCTCGGCGCGTTTGTCACCATTGGAGAAGTATCGCGTTTGGTGCGTTGTCGCTTTTGAGAAGTCATTTTCGTAATCGATACCCCCAGAGTGCAGATAGGCGTATTGTTTTCCGGTGGGGTTATCTTTCTTAAACGTTCCCTTCGAAGCGATGCGCCCGTCGGTGTAGTAGTACAAAACATCGCCGTCGAGTTGCCCATTACGGTAGTGGAGTTCGGAAGCCATGACGCCATTTGAGAACCACGCTCGCTCGACGCCCATCGGAACTCCGTTGAGGAATTCGGATTCGGATTCGGGGTTTCCCGATTCAAACCACGTCTTCCAAAGTCCCGTCTTTAAGCCGTCTCTATACTTTGAATAAGTACGCGGCTTTCCGTTATACCAATACGCCGTGAACTCGCCCGTTCCATTGTCGATGTTTGACGTGTGCATGACGCTACCGTCTGTGTTGAGGAATTCGATCTTGCCCAGTGGCATGCCGTCGTCGAGTTTGTATGAGGCGAGTTTTTCGCCAGTGGGGTGAAATTCATCGATAGCGCTGATGTAGCCATTTCGATTGATGGTTTCGATTCGCCAGAGTTTTCCGGTTGGGTAATAGCTGATGCGTTTATAGACGTATTCGCTATCGCGTTTGCAGTAAATGGCCATTTCATCGTGTGCAAAGTTGATGAATTTGGGAATCTCGTTCGAATCGTTGTAATTGCAGAGATCGAACAGTTCTTTGTCGTCGATATTACCCGTGCGATCGTATTTGACTTTTCGCCAAGCGATGCCATTTGTCGAATAGAGCTGGACTTCGCCGACGTAGAACATGTTTTCGTCGTCGGGAGAATTCATGGCGGTATAGCCTTCGAGAATTCGTACGCCTTGGGCGTTATACCATTCGGTCCAGTAGGCGTTTTCGGGTAAGCCGGAGTCTTTTGGCGCGGGGCGGTCGTAGTTAGCTTGTGTCGCAATCATGCCGGGTTCGATATATCGTTGCCATAGACCGATGGGTTTTCCGTCTTTGTATTGCCCGCGCAACAGAGGGAGGCATTCTTGATAGCGTTCGAGAGTGCCATCGGGGCGCCCGTTTTTGAAATAGCCAGCAAAAGTCATGACGCCAGATTCATTCCAGGCAAAGCTCGGACCGTTGGCGACATCGTTTTCATAGAATGTCATCGATTCGACGGATTCGCTTGGTTTCCACAATCTGACGCGATAGCCTTCGCGTTTCCCATCGATGTACCAGATGAATCCCGAAGCATTTTCGGGTTTCATGTCTTGTGGTCGAATGAGATTCGAAAACCCGCGCGAGGCGTCTGTTTCGTAGAATAGCCCTGTTTTGGCGTTATTGACGATACAACCGACGCATTTGGCGCCGTCGCAAGAATCGGTTTTCCAAGTACCGCGTGCGGCAGTGCAATCTTTTGGCGATTGTATATTTGGAGCATTTTGCGGTTTTTCGGGCACGTAGTAGAGGACATAGGGATCCATCGGTGGCAGGGCGATGCGCGTTGGATCGCTGAGATCGGGTTTTTCTTTGGCTTCGTCGAAGACGACTTGCGCGTAAGCCGTTTGAGCGACGAAAGGGAGCGCCTGTAGGGCAAAAGGCGCCATGGCAGCGATGGATATGATCGTCGAATACATCGAGATCTGCGCCAGCGATTTTTCCATGTGGGCGTTTGAGCGAGATATGAATGGCGTTTGGAATAGATGAAGCTTATTGGACATGATCAAACTCAATCGTTAAATCGCCATAGGTGGCATTAATCGTCATCGTCGTGTTTTCCGATGCGAGCATCGGATGTTTTCATGAGTTTTTCGAGGGCTTGATCGGCGGTGACTTGGACGGGGGATCCGTCGAGCGAATGGAGGTCGGCTTGGGAAAGGTCGACTTTTGGCGCGAATGCGACATGATAGAAGTTGTCGGCGATGAGCGGTGTGGGAATGGGTTGGTTGGCTGGAACGTCGTAATCGTTTTCATTCGTCGACGAGCAAGCGTATCGTGTTCCCATATTTGAATTGAGGCAGATTTGGGCTGTGTTATTTGTTTTTGAAATCGCAATGACGAAGGGAGCTTGTGGCGTTTCGACGAATCGGGGGCTATTGCGAAGGATTTTGACGAGCGTATCGATGTCGTCGTCGGATGTGTCGATATTGGCGTCGAACGAGAATGGAATGGGAACATCGAATTGGCGGAAAAGCGACGGGACGTGGCTATAGACTTTTGTCATGAGGTCGTATGCTTTTGTCGAGTCGCCGTTTCGCATGGCGATGTCGGCTTGCATGAGTTCGATTTGCGCATCGAGGAGTTTGATGCGTGGTATAGCGAGTTTTTGATATGCCTCGATATGTTCGATGGCTTTGTCGTCGTCGGCGTTGCGATAGGCAATATAGGCCCGAACGAGTTCGAACATGGGCTTCATATTGCTGATTTCTTCGGGCTCGAGGATTTGTTCTTGGAAATCGACGAGGAAGCTCGAAGTCTTGCGCCCGAGCGCATCGACGACGGCAAAAAAGTATTGGGGTGAAAGAATATACATTGGGACGAGAAGAGAACGAATATTCTTCACCGATAGGGCATCTTTGAAGATTTCTTGATGTGTCGACCATCGTTTTCGCCAAACGAGGTTTCGCTTTTCGATGAGTTTGTCGACGGTGCGAACGTCTTCTGAATTGGACAGATTAAAGATGTCGAAAGAACGCAGAGGAGCGAAGCGATAGAATGCGCTTTTGGTGTTCCAAGCGCTCATTTGTTCGTCGAGCCGTTTGATGTAGTCGTTAGAAATGGCGAGGAAGACGATGCGCTGGCTGAGATGGAGTTGCTCTTTGAGCAGGCTGTCGAAGCCGAGTCGTTGTGGTGCATCGATAACGGTAACCGAGAGGTCCCATGCTTTTTGTGCAAAGCCCATGGCATAGTAGATGTCGGCCGTATTCGAACGCGTTTTCGATTCGGTTTGTTCGTAGAGCCGCGGTTCAGTGACGCGTTTTCGAGATTTGAGCATCGAAGAGATGGCTTTTTGCCATTGTGTATCGAGGAGATAAATTTGCGCAATTTCTTCGTATGGCGAAGAAACGCAGTCTTTGTCTTTTGCTCGTTGTGCTTTCTGCAGAAAATCGAGAGCTTCGTCGAATTTTAACATTACGGCGAGAGCTCGCGAGTGATTGAGCAAGATGACGCACGATCGCCCTGATGTATAATCGACGGCTTTGAGACTTTGTTTGAAAGACTCGGTGTGTTTATGTTGAGCATCGGCGATGGCAGTGAGGTCGTTATAGGCGGTGTCGAGCCAATATTCTTCTTGATTGGAGTTTTCGATCGTCTGTCGTGCGATTTGCGTCGCTTCATCGAATCGATCGAGTTTCATGAGAGCCCAGACGGAATCGATGCCAAGCGATGTGTTATAGAGCTTTGCGATGCGAGTTCGGACGTCGATTTCGGCTTGTCGGTCGTCGAGGTCGCTATATATACGAGCGAGTTCACGTAGCATGCGTAGATGCCACATTTGGTCTTCGGTGTTTTTTGGGATGCCCGTTTGTGGTGCGCAGTACTTTTCTTCGTAGAGCTTAATAGCTTTTTTCAGGAAGGCGAGCGAGCGCAAGAGGTTTCCCTCGCCTTCCCAATAGACAAGAGCCATGACGTAGGTGGCACCGATGGCGTCTTTGTTTTCGGCGAGTAGTGTTTCAGCTTTATTACGCGCGGTAATGTATTTTGCGTTGCTGACGTCTGAAAAAGCGAGTTTTTCTGGAGTCGTCATAAACGCTTGCGCATGGGCAAGAGGCGTGTAGAGTAGCCACAAGACGACGAGTATTCCCCATTTTTTCATCGAACGCCAATTCACAATGATCATCCTAATTGAGAGCGTGCAAACGCGTATTTATGCGTGCAGTGCGCGTTTTGAGAGTTGTTTAAGCGGTGCTTCTGCGGCGTTGCGCACGAGAGTATCGGGGTTGCCGGCGCCGGGAGAGAGTTGAAGTCGGTGTGAAAAGAGCGGAATGAGGAGTTGTTCGATATCGGCGGGTGTGACGAAGTCGCGACCTTGAAGTAGCGCATGTGCTTGGAGAGCGGCGACGGCTTGAACGATAGAGCGCGTCGATGCACCTTGTAGGCAACGTTCGTCGTCGCGAATGGTGCGGATGATATCGACGAGGCATTCGAGGATGGCGTCGTCGATGGCAATGTCGTTGATGACGGTGTTTCGCGCGTCGAGGATTTGATCGATGGTGACGAGTGGGAGTGTCGTTTTGGGGTGAGTTTTTCCCCATGATTGGATGACTCGGAGTTCGTCGCTACGTTGGATGTTTGTCATGCGAATTTTGAAGAGGAATCGGTCGAGTTGTGCGATGGGGAGCGGGTATGTGCCGACTTGATCGAGCGGGTTTTGCGTGGCGATGACGAAAAACAGATCGGAGAGTGAGTGCGTGACATTGTCGATGGTGACTTGTTTTTCGCCCATCGATTCGAGTAGTGCAGATTGGACTTTAGGCGATGTACGGTTGATTTCGTCGACGAGAGCGATATGTGCGAAGATGGGACCGCGGCGGAATTCGAAGATACTGGCTTCGGGGTCGAAGACCATGACGCCGGTGATGTCGCCTGGTAGGAGGTCGGGAGTGAATTGCATGCGTCGGAAAGGTGCCATGCCTTGACGAGCGTCGGAAAGGCTATTGCCGAGAGCTTTTGCGAGAGTCGTTTTTCCGCTTCCAGGGAAGTCTTCGAGTAGGACGTGCCCAGAAGCCAAAAGCGCAATGATGACGAGGTCGATGACGTCGTCGCGCCCCATGACGTCGTGTTTCATGCGGTCGCGTAGTAGGTTTACGGTTTGGAGCGATTGTTCGAAACTCATCCCATGCCTCATTTCGGGTGATTGAAAGTAAACGCCGTTGGCAAATTGCCGAGACTGCGAGCGACATTGTATTAGATTGTGAAGAAAGATACGCCATCAAAATGCAGAAAACGAAAAAAAAGTCGCATTTGTGGAATTTACGGCATGTGGTTTGGCGATGTGTGGTAGAAGGACGCGCGTTTTGTTCGCTGTTTTATGCGATGGATGCATATTGCGTGTGGTGTGTGATGTACAAAATAGATGATTTGTCAAGAAAAAAACGAGTTTTATCGATTGCGTTTTTGGGCGCGCTGGTGAATGGGTGTGCGTGGGTCGATGGGGAATATGGTTCGGCGGAGTTTGCGTATGAAACCGCGTATGAGAAAGTCGATGGCGAGCAGGATTTGACGTGTGCGGTGAAACATTTGCCGAAGTCGTTTAAACAGTTTGAGACAGATGAACCGTTTGATCGGTGCGTTCGAATGATGATGTATGAGTCGGTGACGCGGCGCACATCGGAAAATATGTTGGCCATCACGTTTGTGGCGGTCGATGGCGATACGTTGGCATCTTGTCCGCCGATTGAAGACCTCGTAGGGCAAGAAGGAATTGCCATTACGGCGAATGGCTGTGTACGCGCGATGTTGACGATAAGTCGTTGTAGCCCTGTGCGGACGCTTCGCGTCGTTGGCGATATGTCGCTGAGCGATTATTCGGCGAAACGCGGCAAAACCGTTGCCGGAACGCTCAATGGACGGATCGAATTCGTCGAGAAGATAGCCCAAAGCGATGGAACGCATCGCGAGAGAGTGACCGATATGGGGACGATTTCGGGAGAGTTTTCGTATCAAAATCGTGCAGGATCGGTTTGGAATCACTAGTGCGGTTTTGCGTTCGCTTTGGCATCGCCCATCTGGTGGCTTTGTTTCGTGGCTGGGTGCCTGCTATGGCGATGCAACGCCGTGCAGTGGGCGTTTGGGTGGAACGAAGAATGGCATGGTATATTGGCATTTTTTGGTGTCAAATTGGGCGCTACTCAGTATAAAGCACGGTTGGCTTTTGCGAAGTTGTGCAACATTCGCAGGGGCTTTGTGCATAGAGTGAACGGAGATAGTTCGATGGATGACGTCGAGATGAATTGCATTCGGCGTCGTAGATGAGTCGCAGAAGGAAAGGAAGATATGATCGTTGCGGTCGATGGGCCAAGTGGAGCGGGCAAGAGTACGGTATGTCGCGAAGTTGCGCGGCGTTTGCAGTGGCGTCTTTTAGATACGGGTGCCATTTATCGCTGCGTCGCGTTACGTGCTCGTCTTGCCAATGTCGTCGATGAACCTGTCAAGTGTGCCGAAATTGCCAAAGATATCGACATACGATTTGTAGCCAGTGCCGAAGGACAGCGCGTATTTATTGGCGATGAAGACGTATCGGAGGCAATACGCACGTTTGAGACGACGCAATGCGTCAATCGCGTCTCGGCGATGGGTGATGTACGAGCGCAGTTGTTAAACATTCAGAGGCGTTTGGGGGCATTGGGCGATACAATCGTGGAAGGTCGCGATATCGGTTCGGTCGTGTTTCCCGATGCCGAGCTCAAGGTTTTCTATACAGCCACGCCCGAGGCACGTGCTCGTCGCCGGCTCGCCGAATTCGAAAAGCGCGGCGAATCGTTCAATTTTGAACAAGTCGTCGAACAGATACGTTTGCGCGATGAGACGGAATTTCATCGCGAGCATTCGCCGCTTGTACAATGCGACGATGCGGTTGTGCTCGATACGTCGGCATTCGATTTCGAGGCGTCGTGTGTGGCGTTGCAGAAATTGATCGAAGCGCGTAAAGCCGAACTTTCTCTTGCATAAGGTGTGGATGAATGAATGATATGCATCATTTGAGTGCATTGCTCTCGTCGGGTTCGTCGGTGGCGGTTAGTCCGAAAGAACGCATGGAAATGATATTGCAGGCATCGGATTCGAAAGAAGCGGTGCGCGGGCTTTCGACGGTAGAGTTTTACGATTTGTATCACGAATTCGGTCCATCGGATGGTGCCGTATTGCTCGAATATGCGTCGCCCGAACAGGTGCAGACGTGTTTTGACTTAGATTTGTGGCGCAATGATTCGATGAGCGATGAGGCCATGACCGAATGGACAGATCAGCTCTTGGCCGTTCCCGATGAACAGTTTGCCGAAATATGGAACAATATCGATCCGGAAGTCATGGCGCTGTATTTGCATCGCAACATCCATTTATACATGTCGGAAGATCGCAACGACGAAGTCGAAATCCCAGACGATGAATCGCCCAATATCGCTCAAACACCCGATTTTAATTATTGGGTTGCGTATCCGGAAGATGCCGAGAAAGCCGAAGTACTGCGCCAGCTCGTCGAACGCCTTTATCGCGTGTTTGACGTCGAAAAGGCGTGGGCAATCTTGGAGGGTATGCATTGGGAGATGGCCACGGATCTCGAAGAAACGGCATATCGTTTTCGAACGGAACGCATCCGCGAGCTTGGCTTTGTGCCGCGCGATGAATCGGCAGCGCTTTTTGCTCGCGTCGATATTGCTCGCGAAGCCGAGGCAATGCGTTCGGCGACGCAAGCCGAACTCTACGTTCGTTCTTATCCGATTGGCGAGAAGTTGGCAGCTTCGATCGTCGCCTACGACGAATCAGATTCGAAAGAATGCTATTTTGAAAAAATATTATCTAAAGTTTCGGATACCGAAACGATACGCATTCAACTCTTGTCGTTAGCCCAGCAAGTGGCGACGTATGATGGATTTCAACCGCACGAGACCGATGGATTTGCCGAGAGCTTTGCGCTTGCCGTGGCCTATATCAATATTGGGTTGGAATATGCATCGCGCGAAGAAGACGATGTTGCGGTGCGCATATTGCGTCGTGTAGCGCTTAAAAAACTATTGACGCTCGGTTGGAATGTGACCGTAGAAATTGGGCGCAAAGCGAAGATATTGATTTCGCGAGGGCATTTGTCGATCGTCGAAGATCAAAAGATGAGTTTGCTCACGGGCGATCAGCGCGATTGCGTCGAAGGAATGTTGTGTAGTCGTCCGAGACCGAGGTTTTCGTCCCTGGAACCGTATCGTTGCATGAAAGACATCCAATCATCGGCCATGTGTATCGCCGATGTTGCGACGCGCGAGTTGTTTTTTGGAGAGGGATTGCACAAGACGCGCGACGACATATCGCTTTTGGCGTATTCCAACGATATCGTCATTGGCGTCGAAAACGTCAACTTCGATAATATCGCCATTACGGTAATGACGCGCCGTGCGACTAAGCATTGCGAGTATTGGGGCGTTTTGGCGCCCGACGAAGTGCCCGATCGCGCGACGATTCTCGACGCCATATCGTATGATAGTTTGATGAGTCTTTTCGAATCGGATGTGCCCGAGACGACGCGTGTCGCGCTTCGCCGATATGCGCACCAATTGCGCGATTACGTCGTGGAGTCTTGGCCCGAGGCCGATATGCGCCCCGAGGCGCAATACTGCCAAGCGTTGCTCATCGTAGAGGAGTAGGGGCAGTTTTGAAGCAAATCGGCGAAAAGGGGTATGCAATACCATATCAATCGGGGACGAAGCGTATTGTGAAAGTTGGTGTGAATTTTGACAAAGAATGGCGGACGATTGAACGATAGGTTGTATAGATGATGTATATTGAATTTGGTAGATGTATATTGAATTTGGTAGATGTATATTGAATTCGGTAGATGTATATTGAATTTGGTAGATGTATATTGAATCGCAAATGAAAGTATATTTTTTCAAGAAAACAGCAATTTCTAGAATGCGATAGCCATCGGGCGGTGGGTGGGTATATTGCGATGGGGCAACGATAAACGATTGCAGAAAAGTCAAAATGAGCAGATAGAAGGCGGACCGTATGCGCGCAGGTCGTTGCATGGCGTAGCCATGTGACGGCCGAGCACATAGGGACGCCACGCGCGCGTATTGAGTGCCACCGTAGGTGGCCGAGATAGCGCGCGGCTTATGGCGTATTGAGTGCCACCGTAGGTGGCCGAGATAGCCATAAGCGCCATAAAGAAGCATGATATTTGTATTTTATACACGTATTCATATTACAAGGTGCAGGAAATGCGGAATTTTGAAAGTGTAGAGGAGATCATTTCGTCGCCAATTTTTGGTGAGGCGCGTGCTGCGGGTTGCAAGTTGAGCGACGACACGCGAGAGTTGTCGGTGGGCGACATTTTCGTGTTGAGGCAGGGGGCGTCGCCATTGGGGGCTGAAGTTGCGTCGCGGCTGTGTGCGGAGGCGTGTGCGGCGGGTGCGCGAGCGATCATTGGCGATGCGGAGCTTTGTGTGGGGGTGGGTTTGCCCGTTTTGGGGTTGGCCAATGTGCATGAGCATCTTGGTGAGCTGGCGCGCGGTTTTTGGGGCGATCCGTCGGGTGAGATGAAGGTCGTGGCGGTGACGGGGACGAATGGGAAGACGACGACGACGTATTTGATCGAGTCGGTGGCGCGCGTGATGGGGCTGAAAGTTGGCGTTTTGGGGACGATTTCGCATCGGTATCCGGGGTATGAGGAGTGTGCGGTCAATACGACGCCTGGGACGTTGAAGTTGCAGCGTTTGTTGCGTGCGATGGCGGATGCGGGGTGCGATTTGGTGGCGATGGAGGTGTCGAGCCATGGGATTATGCAGGGGCGCATCGACGGGATATCGTTTGACGTGGCTGTTTGGAATAATTTGGGGACAGACCATCTCGATTTTCACAAGACGCGAGAGGCGTATGGGCTGGCGAAGCGGCGGTTGTTTGACACGCATTTGGTGCGTAGTTTTGCGGCGGGGAAGTTGCCAGTGGCGGTAGGCAATGCGAGCGATGCCGATGTGATGAGATATTTGCGAGAGGCGCGGCCTGAATCGTGGGGCGGGCGGATGGCGACGTTTGCCTTGGGGCGACGTGCCGAGAGCGCGGTTGATGTAAATTGTATTGAAAGTGAAAATGTTGAAAGTGCAAATGTTGAAAATTCAAATGTTGAAAATGCAAATATTGAAAGTTTGGTTGTTGCGGATGCCGATGTGGCGATCGAGTCGTATGTTTGGGCTGGGGATCGTTGGACGTTTAAGGTGAAGACGGCGGATGGCGTGTTTGATGGCGCATTGCCGTTGGCTGGGGCATATAATTTATTGAATGCGGCGGGGGCGGTGACGGCGCTGGTGTCGCTAGGGTATGATGTGTCGCGCGTGGTGGGGGCGCTTGGCGATGTGGCGCAGATTCCAGGGCGAATGGAGCGCGTGAATCGTCGCCCGCTCGTCGTGGTCGATTTTGCGCATACGCCCGAGGCGTTGAAGAATGCGTTGATGGCAGCGCGCGAGTGCGTTTTGGCGGGTGGGCGGTTGATTTCGGTGTTTGGTGCGGGAGGTGACCGAGATGCGTCGAAGCGTCCGATGATGGGGCGCATATCGCAGTCGCAAGCCGATGTTTCGATCGTGACGAGCGATAACCCGAGGACGGAAAAGCCAGAGGCTATTATCGAACAAATCGTCGCGGGGATGAAGCCGCAAGGTGGCGAAGCAGGTGGGGCGTTGCATCATTATATCGTTGAGGTGGACAGAGCGAAGGCAATAGAGCGGGCGCTCGAGATGGCAAAGCCTTTGGATGTCGTCGTCATTGCGGGAAAAGGTCACGAAGATTATCAGATCGTCGGGACGGAAAAGCGGCATTTTGACGACAGGGAGGTCGTGAGAGCATTTTATGCTGGGGTGGTATGATGGGAATTTGAAAGGGGGGTATTATTAGTAGATGCATATTTTAATGATGATTGGGGGATTGATGTGCTGCGGGGGGCGTGCAGTGGTGGGCGTGCAGGGGAAGATTTAGTTTGATGTGGGTTGTTGTGGGTGTTTGTGGCTTTATGTAGTTTGCTAAAAAGATACAACGAAAATTTCGTTGTGTTTCTTTTGTTTTGAAAGTGTGTATGAAAATATCGTGGTAATATTATTTTGCGAAGATATCGATAAAAGTGGAAATTGGCAAAGGAATTGAAAAGCGAGCCAAAAAGATATATGTTTGCGAGTGTTTTTCGCAGCTGCGTAGAGGAGAAGGTCTATGAAGGACGCAAAGTTTTTGATGGCTTTATTATCGGTATTGGCGCTCAGTGGATGCGATGTTGTGGGTTCGAGTGAGACAGCGAATACGCAGTATGCGTATCGAGCGTTTGGCGAGCGTTGTGAGCAGCACGTGGAGTGCGAGAGCACGTATTGCATGAGCTATGCGCAGGGGAGTTTTTGCACGAAGACGTGTGAAGAAGGTTGTCCGGATGGTTGGACGTGTTTGCCGATGGATAATCCGCATGGAGAGGGGCGAGTATCGCTTTGTTCGCGGATAGAGCAGCAACTTTGCATGCCTTGTGCCGACAATAGTGCTTGTGGATACAACAATTCGAATTGGTGCATGAAGTTCTCGAATGGTCAGTTTTGTTCGCAAGATTGCACGTATCAGAGTTGCCCGACGGGGTATCGCTGTGAAGACGTGACCGATACGGCGGGAAATGCGAGTCGCCAGTGTGTGCCCGAATCGGGGGGTTGTGCATGCGATGCCAAGAGCGTGGGGCAGGTGCGAGGGTGTTCTTCGTCGAATGAGTATGGCTCGTGTTATGGGCAAGAGGTGTGCGGTAGCGATGGATTGTGGAGCGCTTGCAATGCGAAGACGCCGGCGGCCGAAGTTTGCGATGGAACCGATAACAACTGCAATGGCTTTATCGATGAAGACCTCGACGGTGGTGCTTGCGACATCACGAATGAGTTTGGAACGTGTCGAGGCGTTGAGATGTGTGCGGGATCGGAGGGTATGCTCTGTTTCGGCCAGACGCCAGTCGCGGAGATTTGCAACGGATTCGACGACAATTGCAACGGCGAGATCGACGAAGATTTTGTCAACGAAGATGGGGTTTATTACACGAAGGAGCATTGTGGGGGGTGTGGTCATCATTGCGACATGTTGCTCGATCATGCGACCGAGACGGCTTGCACGGTAGTCGACAAGCGGGCGGAGTGCAGGGCACTTGCTTGCGAAGAAGGGTATTTCGTTTATCAGGAGGGTGCGGCGTGTTTGGCGTTGCCCGACAATCTTTGCACGTTTTGCTCGCAAGATAGCGATTGCGTGGGACCGAACAGCCTTTGCGTCGATACTGGGGTAGAGGCGTTTTGTAGTCGAGATTGCTCGGAGTCGTCGCCTTATGGGGCGTGCCCGAAGGGGTATTCGTGCCAGACAGTTCGCGGTGATAAGCGTCAATGTTTGCCGAATTCTGGGACTTGTGTATGCAATGAGAAGAATCTCGGTAGTGGGCGTTCGTGCAAGCGCGATACGTGTGAGGGTTTTGAACGGTGCGAGATCGTTGGCGATGGATATGCGTGGTCGACGTGCGAGACGGAGCCCTATAACATCGAGGTTTGCGATGGGATCGACAACAATTGCGATGGCGTCATCGATGAAGGGATGCGGGATCCTGTGACGGGTCTTTATACGTCGCGGGAGCATTGCGGTTATTGTTTTAACGATTGCTCGCAGTATTATAAGCCCGAGATTCACCATGTCGAGGGCGTTTGCGTCGTGTCGGCAGGGACGGCGTCTTGTGGCATGGGGCCGTGTATGACCGAGACGGTCGATGGTGTCGATTACGAATGGGGTGATACGGATGGCGTCGATTCGAATGGTTGTGAATGCCGTCGAGTGAAAGGGAATACGAAGGACGAACCGGAGATTCCGTCGACGTATGCGTCGGGTTATCGATTTATCGATGAGAATTGCGATGGGATCGATGGCGTCATTGGCGATGCGATATTCGTATCACAGAGTGCCAAGGCCGGTGGCGATGGAACGCTTGAACGCCCCTATCAACGCGTCAATGAGGCGTTGAAGGCGTGGTATAATGGGGGTAAAAAGTACATTCTCGTATCGGAGGGATTATACGAGGAAGATATATCGCTTCCCAATGGCGTGGTGTTGCATGGTGGGTATAGCGTGAACTTCCGCGAGCGCGATTTGGTATTACATGCGTCGATATTGCGTGGGGTATCGGCGCCTGCAACGGTTCATGCAGTGCGGATTAGCAAGCCGGCGACGGTGTCGGGATTTGTGATCGAGGGTGCGACACGTTCAGAGCCCGGTGTGGGTTCGATTGCCGTTTGGATACAAAACACGACGAATGTATCGCTCTTTGCGAACAAGATCGTCGGTGGACATGGCGGAAATGGGGAGGCAGGTGCAGGCGGCAAAGCGGGCAACGGTAGTAAAGAAGATAATGCGCTCAATGGGGCATCGGGCAAGAATTCGGAGCGATTTGAGGGGCCCTGCCAGAATGATCGCCACGACGGTGGGAAAGGAGGCGTCAATAAGGCGTGTACGAGTTCTAATGCGACGGCCGGTGGGCATACGGTTTGCCCGAAATACGACTGGAGTAAGCACATGGGCGGGCGCGCGGCCTACGATACGGCGTCGAAGAATCGCGGCCTAGGTGGTTACGATAGTACATTTGATGAGTATTCACGCTCGGAGTGTTCGCATGCGACGGAATCGGGGTTTCCGACGTTGATATTGAACGACGTCGGTGAGAATGGTCGATCGGGCAAGAATGGATCGAACGGGCGTGCGGGTAAGGCTTCGCGCGATGCGTATGGGACAGTTGTCGGTGGCAAATGGCGAGCTGCGGAGTCGGCAGGTAGTGGAACATCGGGAGGCCATG
>ERZ1034719.646-NODE-646-length-19345-cov-7.014930_pt1 | contig 19345 bp, 14 predicted proteins | sample MGYA00520703_ERZ1034719 | MGnify/ENA primary metagenome ERZ1034719 (study PRJEB33766, sample SAMN09781716) | gut metagenome | biome: gut microbiome | host: Homo sapiens | place: Madagascar | study: EMG produced TPA metagenomics assembly of the PRJNA485056 data set...
CTTGATAACTTATAAAAGTTGAGAATTTAGATTTGAGAGTTGAAAGTTATGATTACATTTGATATAATTTTATTATCAAAATCAACATATCATAACTTTCAACTCTCAACTTTAAATTTTAACTCTCAACTCCCAATTCTCAACTATCAATTATTAACTCTCAGCTCTCAATTATTTTTTCAAGAGTTTGTCAATCTCTTCAAACTCGCGTCCCATATTCAAGTTGAGATAGATAGTATACAGAGGGACTCCCCATTTAGCTTTTTCGTTAGGAGCAAGTTTTCTGTACTCCTGCATATACGGCAGACACTTTCTGTAAAGCGTCTTCAGCTTCTGTGTCTTCTCCTTACTGTGCCTCATCGTGCCTTCAATGTAAGTAGCTTGATTGAAGTAAGCCAAAGCAGCATTCAGATAGACATCAGCAAAAGTCTTGTCTTTCGCAATCACCTTGTCGCAAATGCTTACACATTCGTCAAAATTCTGATTGGCAAGCAGCACGGTAGATTTGGCAAACAACGGTACCACACTTGCAGTATCAGCCTTTATAGCGTCATCGCACAATGCAATTGCAGTTTTATACTTACCTGTCTTGTAGTAGTGGTCAAACAGATGCGAGAAGAAATACTTAGATTGTGGATAGCGTGCAAAACCACTCTCAAGCACCTCAACGAATTTGGCGGCATCAGCCTTCTTGCGATACGTTTCAGCAATATACTGATAAGTCATCTCCAGTCTTATCGTATCAGTCTGGGCAATGTTCGAGTAGTTCAATGTTCTCTCAGCATCATTAAGCTTATACCCACAATACACAGTATAGAAGCCTGCCGTTGCTATCTTCTTGTCTTTGTTCTGATAGTCGTACGACGTGAAGATAGGCTGACTCGCGCAGTCAATATAAGAGGCAAACAGACTATAAGCATTCTTAAAATCGTTCTTGCCTACGAAGTACAATCCACCATTATACAAGTTACCCCTCAGTTGATTGAGATATTCTGCGTTACGCTTACGATACTTCATCTTAGCAGGTCGTCCCCCATTCAGATTCCATTCCACCGAATCGAGTCCTTCCAATACGCCAAACATCCTGTAGGCTGCAAGGAAGAGTTTTGATGTATCCGCCTTTTGTTTCAGATACATCTGTTCGTTTACCGTTTCATACTGTTTTCTGACAGCGTCAAAAAGCACGAGCCAAATCTTCTCATTGGCTTTGTTGGTAGAATCGGCAAGCAGCTTGCGCATCGAAGCCTCAGCCTCCACCAACGATTTTCCGGCCTTGACATTATCCTTTGCCTTCGAGATTTCCTTCTTCTGTGCACAGACTGCAAGAGGCATACCGAGGCAGAAAGCCAAAACCATAAACAATAATTTCCTGAACATATCCCTACTATATAAAATGAAAAGGTGCGCAATCATGTCTTTCACAGAACATGGTGGCGCACCTGAATTTGTTGAAGCTGTTACAATTTACTTGCTAGGATCCAAGGCCTTTGTACGGCTGTCATCTGCACCATAAAGAACATAATATGTATTATAAAGCAGATACTTCCAGTTAGCTTCCTGCTGGTTGGGGTCAAGATCGCGAGCCTTCTCCAGATAGCCCTGAGTCTCGGTCAGAATTTTCTTCTGCTCGTTAACGTCCTGCAAGTTAGCAGCCTTGTTATTGTTGCAGAATCCCATCCATGTCAGAACGAGTGCATTCTCCTTGATTGAGTTAGCCTTCTTGAAGTCGGCAAGAGCCTCATCCCACTTGCTCTCGTTCATCTCAGCCTGACCCTTAACAGCCCAAGCTGTGAAGCAGTTAGGATCGCTTGCGAGGCGATCCTCGATAACCTTCATCTGCTTGTCCTTCATGTTAAGGTTGCCATACAGAGTAGCAAGGTTTGTGAAGATAGTCTCGCTCTTGTCCTTTGCATAAAGGTCCTCGAAACTCTTCAGACACTTCAGCGAGTCCTCCTTAGTCTTCATCGACTGCTGCATCATAGCCAGCTTCAGTCCCAAAGCGTCCTTATACGAAGCAGTATCTTGCAGAGCGATGTCGATGTACTTGTTTGCATCGTCCATGTTCTTGGCCTGATAAGCGATAACACCAGCTACACGAGCCACCTCACCGAGATAAGTATCCGGCGACTTGGTCTTGTCGAAATCGTCGAACAAGGCTGAAGTACCACTGTTTACATAAGTAGCATAGAAGTTGAAAGCACCCTTGTTGTCCTCCTTCTGCAAGCAGTCCTGACCGGCATTGATGAGGTTCAGACGCAGAGGCCACAGAGCAGTCTGGTTCTTCTTGTGGAACTTAGGAGCCACTTTGCCCTTAGCGTTAGGCTGACGATCGTACTTATCGCACTCCATAGCGTCGTTGAGAGCATTTGTGAGTGAAGCATACAAGCCTTCCTTGTCAACAGGCTTCAGCTTGCCATCCTTCTGGCCCATCTGTTCCATCACCTGGTTCTCGCTCATTACGGCCATTTCCTTGTTCACCTTCTGGAGCGAGAGCTCTACGAGCTTGTTGTAAGCCTTAGCCTTGTCCTCATTGTTCAATGAAGAGAGGCAAGCTCCGAGCTGAGACTTTGCCTCAGCATAGTCTTTCGACTTGAGGACGCTCTTCACGTCCTGTGCAAATGCAGATGAGGTAGCTGCTACCATCACTGCCAACATAAACAATTTTCTCATATTCAAATATATTTAATATGTTTTATTTTTCATTTTCCGGCTTTGCCTCAGCAGTCTCTGTAGCCTCCGATTCTGTCGATGCTTGGTCGTCGGCAAGTTTTGCCTCAAGTTCCGAGCTCATCACCTTGCACACACTTGCAATCACATCGTTCTTTTTCGAGAGGTTGATAAGGCGAACGCCCTGCGTAGCACGTCCCATTACACGACAGTCGCTCACAGCCAGACGAATGGCAATGCCACTCTTGTTGATGATCATGAGGTCGTTGTCGTCGGTCACGTTCTTGATGGCTACCAGTCGGCCCGTCTTCTCCGTGATTGAGAATGTCTTCACACCCTTACCGCCTCGGTTGGTCTTTCGATAGTCTTCCACCTGCGAGCGCTTGCCGTAACCATTCTCTGAAACCACCATAACAGTCTCAGTCTCGGCATCGTTTACGATAATCATGCCTACAACCTGGTCGTCGTCGCCGTCTAGCTGCATACCACGTACACCTGTCGAGACACGTCCCATAGCGCGTACAGTATTCTCGTCGAAGCGTACAGCGCGACCGTTGCGGTTGGCGAGGATAATCTCGTTCTTGCCGTTGGTCAGTCGAACGTCTACCACCTCGTCGCCCTCAACGATGTTAATGGCGTTCACACCATTGGTACGTGGACGTGAGTAAGCCTCCAAACAAGTCTTCTTGATGGTACCGTTCTTTGTAGCAAACACAATGTAGTGTGAATTTACAAACTCCTCATCGTTCAGTCCGCGCAAACGCAGCATTGCATTTACCGAGTCGTCCGGCTCGATGTTGAGCATGTTCTGAATGGCGCGACCCTTGAAGTTCTTGTCGCCCTCAGGTATCTCGTAGCACTTGAGCCAGTAGCAACGACCCTTGCGTGTGAAGAACAGCATAGTCTGGTGCATAGTGGCAGGATAGATATATTCGGTGAAGTCCTGCTCACGTGTACGAGCGCCCTTCGAGCCTACGCCACCACGAGCCTGCTCGCGGAACTCGCTCAGCGGAGTGCGCTTGATGTATCCCATGTGGCTCACAGTGATGACCACCGGGTCGTTAGGATAGAAGTCCTCAGCATTGAACTCATGTTCGAAAGGCTTGATTTCTGTACGGCGCTCGTCACCATACTTCTCCTTCACCTCGTTCAGTTCGTCCTTCATCACCTTCTTGCACAATTCGGGGTCGTCGAGTATCGACTGCAGATAAGCAATCTGACGCTCCAGTTCCTCATATTCAGCATGCAGCTGATCCATACGCAATCCGGTCAACTGCGAGAGTCGCATGTCTACGATAGCCTTCGACTGTATTTCGTCCAGGTCGAATCGCTTCTCCAAGTTGCGCTGAGCGTCGCTCGGAGTCTTCGAAGCACGTATGATGTGCACCACCTCGTCGATGTTGTCGCAGGCGATGATGAGTCCTTCAAGAATATGGGCACGTTCCTGTGCCTTCTTCAGGTCGAACTTGGTGCGGCGTATAGTCACGTCGTGACGATGCTCCACGAAGTACTTCACACACTCCTTCAGCGTCAACAGACGTGGGCGTCCCTTCACCAAAGCGATACAGTTCACCGAGAACGACGACTGCATAGCCGTCATCTTATACAGTTTGTTGAGTATGACGTTGGCATTGGCGTCGCGCTTCACGTCTACGACGATACGCATACCCTGACGGCCCGACTCGTCGTTAACGTTCGATATGCCAGTAATCTTGCCCTCCTTCACGAGGTCGGCAATACCAGCCACGAGGTCGGCCTTGTTTACGCCGTAAGGTATCTCAGTGATGACAATCTTGTCGTGCGAGTCACCGCTTTCGATTTCCGACTTTGCGCGCATCATGATGCGTCCGCGTCCAGTCTCGTAAGCCTGCTTCACACCCGTCAGACCATAGATATAAGCACCTGTCGGGAAGTCCGGAGCCTTGATATACTCCATCAGTCCGTCTACGTCGATGTCCGGATTGTCGATATATGCACAGCATCCATCAATCACCTCTCCGAGGTTGTGTGTCGGTATGTTCGTAGCCATACCCACGGCAATACCGTTACCGCCGTTCACCAGGAGGTTAGGTATCTTTGTAGGCATTACCGACGGCTCCATAAGGGTGTCGTCAAAGTTAGGCATCATGTCTACAGTGTCCTTCTCCAGGTCGTCCATGATGTGCTCACCCATCTTCGAGAGTCGGCACTCCGTATAACGCATGGCAGCCGGCGAGTCGCCGTCCACCGAGCCGAAGTTACCCTGACCGTCTACAAGCATGTATCGCATATTCCAGTCCTGACCCATACGCACCAGTGCACCGTAAACCGAAGAGTCGCCGTGCGGGTGATACTTACCCAGCACCTCACCTACTACGCGGGCACATTTCTTGTACGGGTTAGAGCTTGTGTTTCCGATGCCAAGCATTCCGTATAGAATGCGGCGATGCACGGGCTTGAATCCGTCGCGAACATCAGGCAGGGCACGAGCTACAATCACCGACATACTATAGTCGATGTACGAGGATTTCATCTCCTCCTCGATGTTAATCTTCAGAATCCTGTCCTGATCAAATGTCTGATTTTCGTCCATTTTATATTATATTGTTTTTTTAAGTCTCGTTACGAAGCTTGCCGCACGCTCCTGTCGACAAGCCTCAAAACATGCAAAATCGTCGATTTTGCCGTTTATTTTGCTTCTAAGCGATTTACAGCAGTTGCTTTCAAAGTGTAAAATTACTATTTTTTTATGACTTTACAGCACTTACAGCGCCTAAAAATGCCTTTTTTGCCTATTTTAATAGATTATAAAGGCATTAGTACTTCTTCTACGTGTGAAAAAAGTCGTACTTTTGCAGTTCCCAAAACTGAACTACAACAATATTTATACAATAATAAGATTTATACAATAACAATATAACATAATGAATCGAATATTATTTATCATCTTATTAGGCAGCATCAACATCTGCCTGGCACGCGCACAAAGCATCAGCGGCGTATACACCACCGAATGGCAGTGGAACATGAAGCAGAAAACCAACTGGGTCAACCAGCTCCGTCTCGACATGAGCCTCCCCTTGGGCAAGGGCAACAATTCGATTGAGGCGGCAACGCTGCACGTAGCCAAGACCGACGACACCATCATCGGCGATTGGCAGGGATTCTCCAACATCGAGGCCGACAACATGTTTGCTGCCATTGCCGTCCTTGGCTTCATGCACGAGTGGAAGTCGGGCCACGTCTTCGCCGGAGTGCGCAATGTCAACGAAGACTTCTTCACATCCGACGTCACAGCCCTCTTCACCAATGGTTCTGAGGGCATCTTCCCTACCATTGCCGCCAGCTATCCCATATCCAACTATCCATTGTCAGGACTTACCATATATTTTGACATTACAAAGGGCGCATGGACATTCCGCAACAGCCTCTACAACGGTGTAGGCTACAACGGATGGAAGCGCCGCGACAATCCCTTCCTCGTGCGCCCAGCCAAAGATGGTGTCTTCAACATCTCGCAACTGGAGTATTCGCACGGCGGCTCACGCTACTTTGCCGGAGCAGCCGTCCACAGCCGCCAGTTTCCCATCGACGAAGATGGCAAAATGCTCCCCACTGAAGAATCTTGCCGCAACACATCCTGCGCATGGTGGATATATGGCGAGCAGACAGTATGGGCGGCAGCCGACCGAAGCGTGACGTGCATGGCACAGTATTCCGAGAACACATGCCGCGACAACGGCTGCTACAGATACGCCGAGGCAGGATGCGCCTACGCCGACAACAGCAACGAGTGCGGACTGTCTGCCAAATACGCCCGCTTCCATCAGGGCACCGAGTGCTCCGTCGAACTCACCTGGCGACGACAGCTCAGCAAGACAATCTCCCTGCAACCGTCGTTCCAGTACATCAACAACGACAATGGCGACTACGCCGCGCTCAGCGCCCGTATGTACGTCAGTTTCTGATTTCCTTCACCATCTTCTCAAACGTCTCCTTCGGCATAGCCCCCATCTGCATTGTGGGCTTGCCCTTAGCGGGGATGAATAGGAAGGTGGGAATGCTCTGTATGCCGAACGTCTGCGCCAGTTCCTGCTCCTTGTCGATGTCCACCTTGTAGAAGTCTACCTTGCCGGCATACGCCTTCGCCATCTCCTCCACGATAGGTGCCATCATCTTGCATGGCCCACACCATGTAGTGTAGAAGTCAATCACAGCTGGACGCTTGCCCTCAAACACCCATTCCGTTTGATGCGTCTCATAGTCCATAATCTTCAGGCGGAAGTCGGCTGTAGAGAGATAAGTCACGGTGCCGTCGGCAGATGCAGCAGTGGCATCAGTGTTCTGTGCAGCAGTAGACATCTGTACGCTGTTGTCAGCCTTCTTATTGTTAGTACAGCCCGTGAGCATCAGGGCTGAAGCTAAAAGAATATAAAGTGGAGTTTTCATTTCTTTGCAATTCTGTTTTTTAGTTACGATTTACAGTAATGCTGCAAAGATAAACATTATATTTCAAACTACGGCAACCCAACGCCGTTAGTTTTTTTAACAACACACAGCACCTTCATACAGCAATTATGATGTAATTTTGCATTACATGGAAAAGATAAAACTACTCAAGGGCGACTTTGCCAGCCAGCTGTCATTGGCGCTCGCCCCTACCATAAAAGCCGGATTTCCCAGTCCTGCCGACGACTATCTGCACGACAGTCTCGACTTCAATCGCGACATGATCAAGAACCCCGAAGCCACATTCTACGGTCGCGTGTCGGGCGACTCGATGATTGAGGCTGGCATATGCGACGGCGACATTGCCGTCATCGACCGCTCGCTCCAGCCGCTCGACGGCGACGTGATAGTAGCCTTCGTCAATGGCGAATTCACCATCAAGCGCCTCGACCTCAGCCACATGACAGAGGGCTACATCGAGCTGCTGCCCGCCAATCCCGCCTACTCACCCATACGCATCGATGCCGACGACAACTTCCGCGTGTGGGGTGTAGTGGTGTGGACCATCAAGCAATGGAGACGCTGACAATAACAACATAAATAAATACAAAAAACATGAAGTGGTATGCCATCTGCGATTGCGACAACTGCTACGTCAGTTGCGAGCGTGTCTTCCGGCCCGATCTGGAAGGCAAGCCCGTCGTCGTGCTCTCCAACAACGACGGCTGCGTAGTGGCACGCAGCAAGGAGGCCAAGCAGCTCGGCATCAAGGCTGGCACACCCTACTATCAGTTGCGCCAGCAGCTGCCCGGAGTCAAGATTGAAGCGTTCTCGTCCAACTACGAGCTGTATGGCGAGCTGACCGCACGCGTCATGGCCATCATACGCGACATGTCGCCAATGTGTTTCCGCTACTCCATCGACGAAGCCTTCGCCATACTCGACGGCTTCACGCCCAGTCAGCTCAAGCAGTGGGGCACACAGCTCCACGACCGAGTGCTGCAGTCGGTAGGAATGCCCCTCAGCATAGGCATAGCCCCCACGAAGACCCTCGCCAAGATGGCGTCACACTTCGCCAAGAAACACCCCGGCTACAACCACTGCTGCATCATCGACACCGACGAGCGCCGCATCAAGGCATCGCGCCTCTACCCCATCGACGAGGTATGGGGCATAGGCCGACGCTACGCCGCACGCCTCAACAGCATGGGCATCAACACCGCCCACGACTTTGCCAGCCATTCATCCACATGGATACACTCCACATTCCACAACATAGTCATAGAGCGCACGTGGGCCGAACTCAACACCATCGACTGCATACCCGACGACCTCCCGGCACGCAAGAAGAGCATCTGCACAAGCCGCAGCTTCAACGGCATGGTGCACGACTTCGAGACCCTGCGCACCCACATAGCCAACTTTGCAGCACGCTGCGCCGAGAAGCTGCGCAAGCAGCAGTCGGCAGCCAGCATCGTGGGCGTGTTTGTCGACTCCAACCATTTCCGGCCCGAACTGCAGCAATACTCCAACATGACCGAGCAAAACCTCGCCACCCCGTCGTCGTCGACCATCGACATCGTCAAGGCAGCCACCGCCTGCCTGCACCGCATCTATCGCCCCGACATCTACTACAAGCGTGCCGGAGTATTGCTCATAGGCGTAGTGCCCGGAGCAACCATACAGCCCGATCTCTTCACATTCGACGCCCTGCGCCACAACCGCATGACTCAGCTCGACGCCGCTGTCGACAAAATCAACAAGATAGACGGCACCGAGACCGTGCTGCTCTCGTCGCAGCAATACCCCCAGGGGCGCAAGTTTGCCGATGCCATAAGGCACGAGCACAAGAGCCCCTGCCCCACGACACGATGGAAAGACATAATCAAACTGAAATGACAGAAAAACAATCCTTCATCAATAATCACACAAACAATATGACAACAAAACCACAATTCACAGTACGCCCCGCCACCGAAGCCGACCTCCCCACCATCATGCAGCTCGTGAAGTCGGCTATCCAGATAATGCACAACAGCGGCAACACCGGACAATGGAAAGACGGCTATCCCGGCGAAGACGTCATCATGGACGACATCACTTCCCACACCTGCTACATCCTCATGTCTGAAGGCAAACCGGTAGGATCGTTCGCCCTGAAGCCAGGCCCCGACCCTACCTACTCTAAAATCTACAACGGCTCATGGCTCAACGACGAACCCTATTATGTAGTACACCGCGTGACGAGTCTGCCCGAAACTCACGGCACCTTCGCCGCCGTACTCAACTACAGCTTCGACATCTGCAGCAACATACGCATCGACACCTTCTGCGACAACACCATCATGCGACACCTGCTCGAAAAGCACGGCTTCCACTACTGCGGAATCATACACGTAGCCAACGGCGACGAACGCCTGGCGTTCCACAAGATATAAAAGCACTACAGCGGAACTATGCTCCAATTTAAATATCGGCTGTAAACTTACATTTATTAGCACAAACCAACATAGTATTGAATATAATTGGTTCATCCTACATTTCGAATGAATCTGTCTGCAATCTATAAGTAGCAGAGGTCTCCGGCCTCCGCTACTTATAGATTGCTGACCTTATAATGACAATATCAGAAGTTCAACATTGCAAATTCACTCACATATTTGACCTTCTCATATTATCACTCGGAATGTCGGATTAGCCTTTTTTACTTAGCATATAAATTTGAGCTTTCAACCAATAAATTTCTAAATTTCCTTTATTTCCACACCAACCTTCTTAGCACAATCAATAAACCTTTGGAATGTATCACCCCACTGATTACTGACAGCAAACTGTTGACCATCTGCTGTTTTTATCAAATCGTTTGCATCCATGAAGTAACGTCTCAGAAAGTCCTTGCCTAACAGCTGCTGCTGTTGCACCCATGAAACAGGACGTACAACACCATAACTTCCCTGTATTTCTACAGGAAAAGCCTGCATAAGCTGTTGAGCTGTCGTCTCTGGATGCTGTCGCCTATATCTCTTAACAACTTCCAAGACACAACTACGTTTGTTAAAGTATCCCCCACCATCAACTGTAAACATCTGACGTTTACCTTTAATACGATTATCATTTAAATTATCAAATATTCTACCATCTTCAGATTTAACAACAAGTCCCAAACCAAATTCATCAGATAGCATATGTAACACATCTATCTTTCGTTGATTAGACATATTCACATACACATACCAGCCATCAACTTCTTCTTGCCACTTATTGTCATCATCACCACGACGTATTCTCGTAACCAAAGGTATTCCTGCAAAAGTACAACCACGAAATGCTGCTACACGATTAAGACCAATTACTCTAAGTGTTGCAACTAATGTTTCCTTGGCATTATTACGCTGCACTACTGTTCCATCTGGAAATTCTACAACAAAACCAACACTACTCGAACGGCAAGAATGGAGATTTTTGTTTTCTCCTAATTTCTCAGATTCTTCACCTTGACAACGTATATCCACTGATACCCCATTCTCCTCGTCATATTCAATAGCCAAAGACAAAGAACACTTTATACCATGCAAAAGTTCTTCTATACTTTGTTTTATCTTAGGTTCAAGACATTCTTTTATAATCTCTATCTCCTTTTTATTCCATTCTTCCTCAGTCATCCAATCTGGGAAGTCTGCACGTGTCCTATAAAATTTTTCAAGTTTTTCCATTTTTGTTATTATATTATCGTAATTGAATTTCAGGCATTCCAACTTTAAATTCAGGGTCTATATTATGACACTGCTCCTTTATTATGCCACGACGATGAACTGCTGGGTTTAGGCAATACATCTCAAATTCTTCTCTATTGACCTCTTCAACGCTTTGCCAATGAGGGAACAACAGCTTCATATATCCCGTTGCTATACGCTTGATAGCTTTAGAATCGCGCATATCCGCCTTGCCGACGAACTCTACTAATTGGTCAAACAGAAGATTGTACGAGTTATTTGTACGCATCGTATGCAAAATCTCAGAGAAGTATTCTACATTGATAGTCCATCCCTTAAATATCATAGAAGTGTCTACACGTGGCAGCAACCATCCTTCGATGAAGCAATGAAAGCGGTCAAGCAATGCTGATTCACGGAAATTCTTAGGCAACGAATTGAAATATAGCAATGAAGCAGGACGACGGTCCTTTGTCAGAGGAATATTACCCATCAGCATCAAACCACATTCTGAACTAAACTCGTTGTTATCAATGGTTGTTTTCCCGCTTTCAAGATATGATTTTAGAGCAGCTTGAATCTCTGCAGGTTCTTGGAACTCTATAGTCTGTATCTCATCAAACACCGTGAAGTCATGGTTCTTGATAATACCATTTTGTTGGCGTGTTTTATCATAAAACAACTTTGCACGTGTCACCTTTCCACCACTTACAAGCCAACCATATTTAGACAAATTACCAAATACATATGATTTTCCAGTTCCCTTTGGTGCAAGTTCTATCACATTAAGGCGTGGCTCTGCAAATATCAACAAACGACTTATAAACTCAAGTTTTTGAGTCATATTGATAAAGCCGTCAGGATCGTATTCCATAGCAGAAAGAAGAACATCTATCCATTCTTGTGTTGTGAAATGTCTACGAGCCTCTGCAAGATAGCTGACTTCTACAGAACTATATGGTTTGAAAGGCTTGTATTCTACCATGTTTACATGCTTTTTTTTGCCATCAATATCATCCATTAGACATAGCTTTACAATGCCCCATTTCTCGCCATCAACAAGTTCACCTTGATGTTTCTTGTATGTAAACTCAGGAATGATACCATCCGAAAGTTTGATACCAAAATCGGGAATAGCAAACTGTTTCACTCCTTTTACCAAATCAATATACACGATAAAACGCGCAAGGAGAGTCACCTCTTGACCTGAGACTATTCTATCTTTCACACTTCCTGGATTTGCTGGAATCACCTTGTTAAGGAAATCTGTCAGACCTATAGTATCAATGTTTCCTGTCTGCACATTCATGAAACGTTTTAAAAGAAAGTCTTTCACGAAAGCAGGCAAATTGCGACCCACGAAAATACTATTTGTCTTTTCTGGGTCTTTGTATATTGACATCTGTGAGAAGTATGTCCTTATCTTTTCACATATTTCACTCTTCATTTCTTTTTATTTTTATATTAAAAGTCGAACAGGTCTTCTTCTTCCAGTCCTACGTTGACGTCTATACTATAAACACGTGTTACTTTACCGATTACGAGACTTATACTTCTGCAATCTGTATCCACACACAAAGGTTCTGTTTCAAACACATCATCTTCAATATGCTGCAAACTATAGTGTCCATTATTGTACGAAACAAACGGAATGTCTGTTGACGGCATGCCTTTAATCCTAAATCGAGCAACAGGATTTGCCCCGGACAATTCAGGTGTTAACAACTCTGCAGACCACTCTGCAGCATTAATGTAACTTGAGATAATGAATATAGGCACAAGCACTTCTTCAGGTGTGCATCCTCCATGTATACCTTGCCCTTTGGGCACCTTGCTGCAAAGAGAATTATGATTCAAAGCACATGCTACATTGTCATTTTCAAGACGTACATAATTGTTATCAACACTAAATGTACCTTTATCTTTCATTGCAACTCGACCATGGTGATCCGACACAACACCTGCAAGACCCTTTCCTTCACACAACTGAGGCATATACGAAATACCGTGATCAGAAATTATAGCAATCTTCTTACCATTGTACTTCAATATGATTTCGTTTATCACATCTCTTACAAGTTGCAACTCCTTTATAATATATGAAGGCCAAGCATTTACAGTCTGATGTGCGAAACTATCAAGATCACCAGCTTTCAATAGTTGGAGTCCTTCGGGTAGCAATTTTTGCAACTCAGTTTTGTTAACAGCAGTTGTTGAAGGTAGCAACGAACGTGCTATCATTACTTCATTTAGGAATAAGTTCGGATCGTTCTTCTCGCGTATAATTTCTTTTACCAATGGTATCCAATCTATTCCAAGACCATCGACCCAATAGAACACTTCAATATCACCTCTGTTTGCAAGCAATGTGCGCACTGTAGAAAAACGCTGATACCAAGTATCAAACGCCACTTCATCAGAGTTATGTTCTTTTATAAAGTCTTTTAATCCGTCTGTGTATCGGTTTGCGACCTTAGCTTTTTTGTATTCTCTAATATAATCTACAATCCACTTTTCTACGTTTACGGATACGCCAAGTGGTTCAGAAAGATAATTGCACAAATCCGGAAAGAACGATTTGATTTGTGCTGGTTTTATTTCTCCTTTAGCTAGCCAAGAAATAGCGAGTTCCTTTTCTTTAGTAGATATACCTGTAAAATACTTAAGCGCATTTACCGTTCCATGCTGTTTTGCTATTACTTCGAGTCGGTTCTTTATAGATAGTGCAGCGCTTTCGCTTAGCATTATATGTCTATGTGCTGCTTCCGTCAGACAGAACTTCCTTACTTCTATTTCCGTCTCTACAGTCGTCATATCATAAGCCATGCGTTCTACGAACTCGTTTCCTACAAACGAATGCAGACTGTCAAGTATTTTGCAAATATACTCGTTTCTGCTCTCCTGAGTTTGATAATACATAGCAAGAAGCCACCTGTCATAACTGCCAAGATGCTCTAACCATAACTTTATAAACTGCTGGTAGGTAGCGATGGCATTCACAGAGAAATAGTTCTCTACGTATTTACTGAAATTAAATCCGTTGCTTATATCCGTATCTTCCGCAAGTTGCATCCAATACTCTTCGTCTTCATCTGTTTTCTTAACACCACCGAACGCCAATTGCAGACCTGCAATCAAGAAATCATAAACGTCGTTACAATTGATATACGAAAAGGCGTTATCGGGTTGAGCATATACAGCATTGGCAAATATTGATGGCGATGTACATATTATATTAGGTGTGGTTTGTTGTTTGGTGTCTTTCCAAATATTAAGCCACTCCTGCATGTTTTCAACTATAGTATAGTGTTCTTCAAGTCCTTTCACCCCGAATGTAGTGCTATTGGTGAGCACAAGGCGATAAGTCAGATCTTTAGAATCCGACTTCAATCGCCATATCGTGCTTTGTGAGTCTTGACAGAACGTTTCCATTTTTCCTTCAAGGCCAACTATCGGTACGTACACACGCTGGTGATGCTCCACTCCCTCAACACTCGCTTCTATTGCTTTGATTGTCTTAAGCAATGCGTCGAAAGTTTTCTTTTCGCCGTTGTCATAGAAACGTGCAAGTTCGGAGAATGGTGCTATCACGCAATCCTTGCCATTCTGCTTCTTAACGTATTGCTTGAAATTTTCTGCAAGTTGCGTATGTGTAATCATGATGTCTGGGTAATCTACATCAAGCCACTTATCCACACTTTCTAGCACAGCATGCATCTCAGTCAACACAAATTCCACAAAACTGCTACAGTCACGGAAATTGTCGAACAACACAAAGCGTATTGGATAACGGTTACGTGTATACACATCAAGTCCTACCGACTCTTTGTCGGTAAGAACCTGATTTTTTAGTTCGTCGAAGGAAAGATATTCACTATACATATTTCAATAAAATATCAAGTATACTTATGCTTTCTTTGTCTATGATCTCTTCGAGCAAATCCTTTGCTTCTTGGCTCGGCATAAAGCGCAAACTTTCTTTCAGTTTGTTGCGCTTTTCAGCAATATTCTCCTGTGACGGTTGGTGAACGTAAGGGTTCGGATCAACTGGTGGCTGAGGATATGTTATTGGAGTGGACGGAACAAACTGAGGTGTTGACTGTGGAGTCTTTTGCTGTTGCAACATTCTCCAGTCTTTTACAGTTTCTTTCACTTCGCTTTCTTTCCACAAGCCGATTTCTCCCGGAAGATGACCACGCAAATACTCCATCACAGCACAGATCTCTGCATCTTGCACATTAGCGATCTCCACATTCTTGATAAATGCATTGAAGCCATCTTCGTAGTTTCTTCCTTCATTCTCGCTCAAGAGGCTAAGCCATTCGAATTTCTGCGCCTCAAAACCGTTGATAGTTTCGTTGAGAAGTTGAGGATTCTTCATGCTTTCAGGATCGCTGACCACCTGCATTACGTTAGTAATGAGAGTGCGCATATCTTCCGTATTATATTCGCTTGGGCAATATTTCAGAGACCACAATGGGAAGCCTTTTTCCTTTGTATATTCATACTGTATTGCAGCTTTTGCATCCTTCAGCGAACTAATGTCCGAATAGCCTTTAAGCTTTTTCAGCGAGAACATCTGAATTAAACTCTTACTTAGTTTTCCTGCTTCACGGCTTTCAAACATGAAATTGAGCTTATTCGACGACTTGCCTTTCTCCCAAGCAGCAAACATTTCTACAACATCGTCGACAAGGTGCTTCGCCTTTCGTGGCTTACCATTAGTGTCATATATCTTATCCACATATTTGCGCATGGCAAACGCAACCATCGTCATAGGGGCATAACTTTGGTACAAACCGTATGGAGCCTTTGTCAAGTCGATAAGCTTATCGCCAAGGTTGAATGTCTGATTCTTATTTGTATGTCTGCCCGAAAGATATTCGTCCACATAATCGCACACCTTCTTTAAAGGATGGTTCGGATCAATATCGCTCTTCCAGTCAAGATTGTCATCAACACTGTCTTGCAGCAGGAACTCTACGTGGCGACCGGGACCGCTGCACGATGCCGATTTCAGTATTTCTTCCTTTGTCTGGTATGAAAGTATAGTGTCAACAGTTGCCTTTACTGCCTTCTTTGCCCAATAAGTGACAGAACAGCCCTTTGTCTGTATCAGCTCTAATGACTCTGGACCTGCTGTAAATATCTGAGGAGCAACAGCAGTATTTATTGTAGAAACAATGCGGCTTCCTACAATTGTCATAGAGTCGTTGCGAAGATAGAACGTAGCGTTATAGCCTCTCATGCGCTTTATCCACTCGTCTATCATTTCAGATGCGTTCTTTGCATACGTTTCGCGTTGCTTCGGCAGACTATGGCTCTGTGCGCACTGTGCATTTGCCTGATATTCTATGAAACGCTCATACTCCTTATCGCCGAAAGGTGCCTCCATAACAAGGAACACAACATTCTCAAAACGTTCTTCCCTACTGTTGCGCTCAGCAATGTCTTTTAGAGCGAACATTTCTTCTTGGTTGCGTGCAACAAGTATAGCAAGGAATATTTCATAGTCGCGTGCGCTTGCTTTGGTGTTCTCAATTCGATTCAACAAGGTGTACTCGTTACTCTGACGAGAGAAGAACTGATATGATATCGGACGAGCCACCTGACGGAAGTTTTTGTCGAACGCATTGCGTGCCGTGTCGCCGAACTTTATAACTTGGTCGGTATAAAGATAGTTGCTTGACATCAATTCTTCCTTTATCTTCTGTATCTCCTCACCTGGCAGAGCGGTAAACAGAATAGAATAATTGCCATTAGGCTGACGCTGTATTATGCTCTTGTCGTTGAGAAAATCGAGAATATCCTGCAAGTCGTTTTCTACATCTGTTCCGACGAACAGATTGTGTATGTTCTCTTCGCTTGGTGTTACGGTGTCGCTGTTAGCAATGTTATTAAGTGCGTTTAGCAGCAACACTCCTTTGAATACACGCAGATGGTTTATGCCCGCAGCCTCAACAGTGATATGGTGACTGTTGTAGCGTTCTGTCACAGCACCGAATCTCATTGTGTCTTTCTCAAAGTTCGGTTGCACATAATCCCAAAGATAATCTGCCGTGATAGTCAGACCGTTCTCATAATAGGTCTCGTTGTCAAGGAAATTGCGCACGCTGTCATCGGCAAGAAACTCAAACACGCTTCGGCTCGAACTGCCTGCTTCACGGGCATAATAAGTGGCAAGGTTGGCAGTAGACGGATGAAGCGGATAGAGATTCATTATGTTTTCTATCGTCTCCGTAGGGTCTGTTGATGTCTGCGAGAAGGTATTGAGCAAATCGCAATGCAAGGCATAAAAATGCTGCTTGCGCTGCTCATATATTTTCTCGTTAACAATCTTAAACTTCTTCGACATTATCTTGAATGCCGATACGGGTTCCATATTGTAAGCCACATAGTGGTAGCGTCCCTTTGTCTTTTCGCGTTCCTCCTCCTTAAGCGTGAGAAGTGCAGAAGGGTGTGAGATGAAGAGGAAATATGAGTTGTTCTCCGGATTCATCATTGCCTCGGCTATCTCCTGCAACAACACAAGCAGCCGCCCACCTATGCTTGATGTCATTATCTCAGTAAACTCGTCCCAAATGATGAGAAGACCATCGTACACGCCTTGCTGCTTCAAGGCGTTCTGCACCTCGAATATCCAGTCCTTCATGTTCTGAATCTGCAAACGTATGTCAATACCAGCTGTGCGCTGTGCTGTACGCACACGTTCCAACACTTCGGTATCTCCGTTCTGAAGCAACTGCTTCAACTTCTTCAAGTCGGGAGCAACACTGCTCAACATTGTGTTGCTGTCTATAAGGGTCTGCCATATTGCAGGCTGCTCGTCAATATGCTCAACAAGCGAGTCGAAGTCTGTCTTTACCGTTATTTCAATGCCAGCTTTGCGCAACGCTCTTTTTATTTCGCGTTGCATCTGTAGCGACAAGTCCTCTTCGTGGGCTATGCTTTGCTGACCATAGAGGTTTACGGCGAACAAGCGTTTCTCGCTTCTAACGTTTAGCAGTGAGTTGCGCAGCTTGGCATACTTCTCCTTACGATATTCTTCTTCTACATATTCACGAATATCGTCAATGCTATCACAAAACAGATGCTTCAACACCGCACCGGCATGGCTCTTGCCCGTACCATAAGTACCTGCAATCCACACCGACTTGTGATTGTCGGCATCATTATTGCGGACAGCCTTAATCATGTTGTTCAGTATGCCGTTAAACTGATCGTTGGCTATAAATGTCTTCCACTCGCCCAGACCTTCTTCTTGAATATTGTAGGCAGGGCGCATGGCTCTGAGATTTACAATGTCACTATATTTCATTTTTATATTACTCTTTGTCTTCTTTAAGGTAGTGATTGATTATTGCCTTACGGAACTCGTCTCTAACCAAAGGATCTTGAAGCAAGTCCCATAATTCTGGATCTAAATAGGCATAGTCAATATGCTCGTTTATATATTTCTCGGATGGTGTTTTTAAAGCCGTTTGGCCATTTATATGATAAAAACCATCATTACGCATATAGAAAAAAGGATATTGTACAGGAGTCATTATATCCGTATATCCTTTTAGTATTGCATAATACGTTTCTTTCAAGATGTCATTATATGCTATTTTGTTCCCTAAAACCTTACCTCTTTCTATCAAACGGATTATTGTCAATAGAAGGATAGGCTTAGCTATATTGGCTTCGTCATTTGTTATTTTCTGTTTTATAGAACAAAGCAATCCTTTATAATAGGTTATTTGCAAACTACCAATCATAACAATTGCTTTAATACAGCATAAGATGTTAAATCATCTCTAAGAGTTATACTGTCAAGACCCATGTTTAGCTCCGCAACAAGTACTCTATTATTAGCAGAATTGAGATTTCGGAGATTCTTTCTGAAAGAGTCTTTTGTATACTGAAATTCAACATTTACACCTTCCTGTGCATCTTCGCGATAGAAATCAGAGATAGTCAAACTTCTTGTATTTCTAGCCTCAGAATATCTATATAAAGAGTATGCAATTGCAGTATCAGACAATTCTTGACAAACACATCTTTTTGCGTTTGTTTTTTCTACATCTTTATATAATCCAAAGCGTTCGCCTATAGGTGAATAACTGAAAGTGCCTAATAATGCAGACAGGGCATTCTCTACTGTTCTTTTTCCATACGTTGACTGATATTCATCTATGAACATTTCTGTTAAAGACTTTTTATTATACACAGTACCTTGTTTGATATGTGAGGCAAACCAATGACAAATAAAAGAGTTCTTTACAAGATTTATCCATATTATTTCCCATACAGTCTCTGCATTATCTGTATAGATTTCACATAAGAACTTTCCAAGTTCTGTCAGACTCTTGTCGTTGTTTATTATTTCTGCTTCTTTCAGCCAATTAGCCATGGCAGGCTTTTGCTTAACTCCAAGACCACTATTTTCTCCTTCAAAATAATCATCGGGTGTTGAGAAGAACAAATCAAGCCATTCTTCACGCAAACCAAATGTATTATATCTATCAATTCCTGTTTTTGCTTTCATATTTGAT
>ERZ1034719.650-NODE-650-length-19240-cov-6.969612_pt1 | contig 19240 bp, 18 predicted proteins | sample MGYA00520703_ERZ1034719 | MGnify/ENA primary metagenome ERZ1034719 (study PRJEB33766, sample SAMN09781716) | gut metagenome | biome: gut microbiome | host: Homo sapiens | place: Madagascar | study: EMG produced TPA metagenomics assembly of the PRJNA485056 data set...
CGCACGCAGGGCTGGATCAATGATAAGCTCATCAGCGTTACAATCGAAAATGGCAAGTGTGAGCATCTCAGATATATGCGTTCCAAAGGTGCGCAGTGCTCTCAAAAAATCTTTGATTGTATGCACGAGCTGATTCTAAAGGTCTGCTCGGAAACGGAGGAATGAGAGATGGAATACCATTGGTACGAGGATTATTGGGCGATGCCACGCAACCTGCCTAAAGGACACCAGTTCGCCATCGGGTACTATCAAGCGCAGCGGGCCCTCAGATTTCATGTTGAAAACATCCATACTGATCAGTCGGTGTTCTTGTCTACATGGTTGTTGGATCAAGGGTATCGTATTTATGTGCATTTCAAGAGTGGGGTTGTTACAGAGGTGAAGCTCGGTGACTATCCTCCACCGTTGGGAAGAATCGATTCTCCGAAGAATTTGGAAGGACTTCTACTCAGCGGTTGTCTTGGCAAACTGACAGAGTGAGGTACTACGCATGGATAGCAATATTCAGATGATCCTATGCGCTTGAGTATATCTTCGAGCTTAAGGAGTGGAACGGGAATAATATGTTTGACCAATAGAGGCCTTATTGCTATAATCTTCTTAGAGTAAGAGCTGACTTCACAGTGTAGCCATCGTTTATGGATGATTACTGTGAAGTCGGCTCTTTATATTGTTTGGAGGTACGAAAATGGAAACGATTGAATTCAAAGTTCAGGAGTTCAAGAATATGACGCTTAATCCAGATGATGCGGTTGCCGATGTGAATGAAAAAGGCCTCAGGATCTGCCAGGTCGAGATTCACGAAATTCCACGGGTTCTCAAAGAGTATATCCTTTTCCCCGACTCAGACGAAACGGTTTGGGATAAAACGCTCTCAATTATGAAACAACATCCTCAGCAGCTTTGGCTCATGTCCAAGCCAATCACCATTCACGCGTCGAAGGTCCTGTTTGATAACAGGAAGCACAAAGTTTTCTTGAGCTTCCGTGAAAAAGAGATGGATGGCGTGTGTGCCGGTGCGAATATCCTCAGAGCCATTCTGGATAATCGAGATGATAGCAATGTGAACCGAGAGATGTATATCGAATTGGAATTGCTGTCCGGCCTATCTTCTGATGAGGTAAAAAAAGTTGCTGAATTCCGCAGCTTTTGATGAATGATTACGGTTGAATTACAGACGAAACGAAAAAGTCGGGGTAGCACAATTTGTGCTACCCCGATTATTCGTCTAAGCCGGCAAAGAACTCTTCATAGGAACAATTGTAGATTTTACGAAGTTCAATGATAACGCTTGCCCGGATATTCAGTTCACCTGATTCGTATTTTGCGTATGCGGTGCAACCAATGTTACATCAACTACACGCTCACCACCATGGGTGCGATGGAGTTCAAAAAGAAATATGCCGAGAACAAAGAAGCGGCGTGGCAGGACTGCCTGAATCTCTGCAAGACTGGCGGCAGCCGCAGCTATCTGGAGACCCTGCGCTACGTGAACCTGGCCAATTCCTTTGAGGCCGGTTCTGTCGAGCGCGCCTGCGGCTACGCAGAGCATTTCCTGCTTGATCAGATCGCAAGGCAGGAGAAGTAATATAACATCATAGCCATTGAAGTGGAGCATCTGTATGGGTTGCTCCACTTCTTTTGTTGTTCAGAAGGAGCCTTGTCCGTATTATTGGACAAGGCTCCTGTTATGATGCGTACTGTAACAAAGGAACGCACCTTATATGAGGAGAAAACATATGGATCTATTCGATTTTAACCACGATGGTGAAGTGAGCGACCTCGAGCGCATCATAGGACTTGCTGCAGTTCTTTCTGAAACCAATCCAGATGTAGAGATCTCTGTGACTGTGGACGAAGACGAGGACTATGAAAGCATGACTCACGATGAGTTGGAAGAGTGTCTGGATGACCTTCGCACCCAGCGAGACACTTTGGAGTGCGAGGAACCAGATGATCTTGATAGTGAGGCATACGAAGAGTGGGAAGAACAATGCGAACAACTCGACGAGAAAATTGAGGAAATTGAAGACCTATTAGAAGGTTGAGGTGGTCATAGTGGCTGGTAGATATCGCAGGAATGGTGAGGCTGAAACACTTGGCTGTTTGGTTCAGTTACTGCTGCTACTCGTTGCCATGCCTTTTGTTGGTCTCTATCTTCTGATAAACCCCAATTCAATGTCAAAGGGTCTGGGACTTCTTCTGACTGTTTTTGGGGTTGCCATTTGGATCATTGTTTTTACGATGAAATGAAACCTATTCCAACAAATTTGAAAAATACCGGAGGAAATAGAAATGAGAGCTTTGCTTAGAGACGTGCAGGATCAGACCCGCATTGCCCTTGAAGTAGAGGAAGCCGTATACGATCCGAAGGACAACAAGCTTTTCCTTTACACCACCAGCGAGACCTGTTATGCGGTTTCAAAGGTTGTGAGAGCCAATGCAGATTCGATTATTGAAGAGCTTGTCATGAAAGGTTACAGCGACCTCACACAGTTTGAGTCGGAACAGGACGAATAACTGGAAGGAGGTCTCTTCCCATGATCGTAATAACCTGTTTAGACCAGAAGAATGGCATGATGTTCAACCATCGCAGACAGAGCCAAGACAGCGTTCTCCGAGAGCATGTTGCTAAGTTGGTTGCCAATGTCCCTCTCTGGATGAATCACTACTCCGCAAGCCAGTTTGATACCGAGAGCATTCCGAACCTAAACATAGACGACGCCTTCCTTCAGGAAGCTGCTCAAGGTGAATACTGCTTCGTGGAAGATGCTCCGCTTGCACCATTTGAGAAGTGGATCGAGAGAATCGTCATTTTTAGATGGGATCGCACCTATCCCGCTGACCGGTATTTCGATTTGCAGCTGGGATCTGGCCAATGGCATTTGGTTGGCACGTCTGAGTTTGCGGGGCATTCTCACGACATGATCACAATGGAGGTTTATGAAAGATGAGAATACGAACGATCTCCGTCTTCCTATCGCTCATGCTCTGCCTATCGTTGTTGTCTGCCTGCGGAACCATGACAGATGTGCCGACAAACGGTTCGAACCGTGACATCGCATTTGAGGAAACGCAGCAAGAAGAGCGGGCCGAGGGCTCGGATTCTACCACAAGTGAGAATGGAGAATCCGCCTCAGATCCGGAGTCAGGAAAGGATGACTCGGTATCTGACAAAGCGCAGCCGTCTCAGCCAGAGCAGAACGCAAATGAAAATAGTCTGAGTGCTGAAGCACCCGCCTTCTCGCTCAGCTCAATCGCTGAATACACGGATAAGCCCTATGTTGCGGTAAATGGAAATGTGCCGTATTTCACCGAGAGTGAGTTGACGGATCAATCCTATGAGTACTACAGCGATCTCGACGCACTTGGACGTTGCGGCACCGCATGCGCAAGTATTGGACAAGATCTGATGCCAACAGAGTCGCGAGGTTCCATCGGCATGGTAAAGCCGACCGGCTGGCACACCGTCCGCTATGATGATTTGGTTGATGGCAAGTACTTATATAACCGCTGCCATCTCATTGGCTATCAGCTGACTGGTGAAAACGCCAATACAAGGAACCTGATCACCGGCACCAGATACCTGAACATTGAGGGCATGCTGCCATTCGAGAATATGGTTGCAGACTATGTGAAGGAAACCGAGAACCATGTCATGTACCGCGTTACCCCCATTTTCGAAGGAGATAACCTTGTTGCCAGCGGCGTTCTGATGGAAGGTTATTCTGTCGAGGATAAGGGCAACGGCATCTGCTATTGCGTTTATACCTACAATGTTCAGCCCGGAATCGAGATAGATTATGCCACAGGCGAGAGCAAGCTGGCAGATGGTGCTCAGCAGGAGGAGCAGAAGACGGCTACGGTAACTCCCACACCTTCCCCAGAGCCTGAAAAGCAGGAGCCAGTGACCGGAAGTGAGGCGTCGCAGGCAGATTATATCCTTAATACCAACACGAAGAAGTTCCACTATCCCACCTGTTCCAGCGTGAACGATATGAAGGAAAAGAACAAGCAGGAGTTCTTCGGCACCCGCGATGAAACCATTGCACTGGGGTATTCTCCCTGTGGCCGTTGCAAGCCTTGACTGGTCGGCCAAGTAGGAAATCTTATTTCTTGTTAAGTGTGGTGAAACGATTGTGGATCACTTGAGGGACTATTCGATTGATTACATCAGAACACGCTGTTTGGATGTAATCAATACAAAACCGTAAGTCAGCAAGCCAAGAAGAGAGAATGGCCGGTCAGTGTCCTTGTTCTGAGCAGAAACACTGCTTCGTTTTCTCCGATACTGCGATAATGATTGCTCAAGAAACTGGCTGTGAGGATGATTGGCAGGAATAATTCAACGAGTTCTCGGAATGTGACAGAATCGGCAGACTGTGATATGATGAGGTTGCTGCTTCAAGCAGCTAGACCAATTTGATAAGCGAGGTAACCTAAATTGAATTTGAAAGAAGTAAGCGAACTGCGCCGCCGTTTTCGCATGGATCGGAATGCTATCAGCCGTATCTATGGCTGTTTTGTCAATAGCAGCCGTGAAATCGTTTCATACATTGATGAATCCATGGGGATTCTCCCGCAGGACGAAGCAGAGAAGTACCTGAACCTGCTGAAGAAGACTCTTTCCGGAAAACTTGGGAAGAACCTGATCGATATTATCTTCTCTACTGAACAGGTAGCTGACAGTGATGAGCATCGCCTTCTCATGGCACTGCGCGATTCGCAACTGAAAGACGGTGACATCCGTGAGGAGTTCTATCAGAAAATCATCAACTCTCTTGACCTTGGGGATAGCAACTACCTCATCCTCCTGGCACATGACTCATACGATGTCCCCCGTAAGAACAAAAACGACGAGATGGACGCAGATGCATCCGATGCCGTATTCTCCTATGTCGTTTGCTGTGTCTGTCCTGTGAAGGAGCGCAAAGCGGAGTTGGGCTTCTTCCCCGGAGACAATGAGTTCCACAGCTGTGCCGGTCAGATCGTTGCCGCACCGGAACTGGGATTCTTGTTCCCCGCCTTTGATGATCGTGCGGCAAATATCTACAATGCCTTGTTCTATTCCAGAAAGACAGATGAGATCCACCAGGAAGTCATCGACAGCGTATTTCATACCACAGCTCCCATGTCTGCCGCTGAGCAAAAGGAAGCATTCCAGAATGCTCTCAGCGAAGCTTTGGGTGATGCCTGTAATATGGAACTGGTCCAGTCTATCCACGACAGACTCCGCGACCAGATTGAACAGCATAAGGAGAGCCATGCCCCCGAACCGCTGGAACTCTCCGTCAGTGATGCGGCAGCAATCCTGCGCGATAACGGTGTGGAAGAGGAGAAGATCCTTGTGTTCCGTGATAGTTGCGCCACCCAGTTCGGTGATGGAGCAACGCTGAACCCGGCCAATCTGATTGATAGCAGCCGCTTTGAAGTTAAGACCGCCGATGCGACAATTTCGGTCGATCCGGAGCATAGCTACTTGGTTGAGGCAAGGATCATTGATGGCCGGAAGTACTTGCTCATTCCCGCAGACGAGGATATTGAAGTAAATGGGTTTGGGGTTCGTGTCAAAGGCGAGTAAACGAAGACCGACTACGGAGGAATAATGATGGAATATAACAAATTGATCGCAGAGATGTCCCTTTCGGATGAGGTGGAGGGCTTCTATGTTTTGAAAGCTGCATATCCCAAGACAACCGCAACCGGCAAGCCGTTTTTGAGCGCCTCTCTGTCGGATCGATCCGGCTCCATCGAAATAAAAGTATGGGACTATTCTGGCCCCATCTCCTCTGCAGATGAAGGCAATGTTGTGAAAATCCGTGGCACTGTCTCCGAGTTCAGAGGCACCCCGCAGATTACTGTCGATCGGATCCGTTTGGCTGACGACAATGATACTTACGACCTGTCCGCCTTGGTCCCGGTGGCTCCCATTGATGTGGACACTACGATGGCAGAAGTGGAGAGACTGATCAGTTCGATTACGGATGCTGATTACAGGAAGATCTGCAGCACGATGATGGCCCGCCATAAGGAGTCCCTGAAGACGATCCCGGCCGCTAAAAGCGTCCACCACGGCTTTATCTCCGGACTTCTGATGCACACTGCGACCATGATGAAAACGGCTGATTTCCTGGCCGGCCTTTACGGGGATATCATCGATCGCAGCCTGCTTCTTGCAGGCACGTTCCTGCATGACTTTGCCAAAGAGAAGGAGTTTACCTTTTCCCAGCTCGGCCTCGTCACGGAGTATTCGGTGAAAGGACAGCTCCTTGGCCATCTCGTAATGGGCGCACAGGAAGTTGCTGCCGTAGCTTCGGAACTGGGGATCCCTGAAGACAAGTCCGTTTTGCTGCAGCACATGATTCTTTCCCATCACGGAGAGCCAGAATTCGGCGCTGCAGTGAAGCCCATCTGTGCGGAGAGCGAGCTGCTCTCCCAGATCGATATGCTTGACAGCCGGATGGAAATCTATCGCGAGACCTTGGCCGGTCTCCAGGTGGGAGAGGTGAGCAGTCGCATCTTCGCGCTGGACAAAAGAGTGTTCAAGCCTCATGAACTGAATGGGTGACGGATATGGCTATTGGAGAGAAATATGCTCCACTTGGAAATTGGCTGAAGGAACACGGAGGAGACTCTGTTAAGCTTACTTTCGATGAGTTGAACCAGATCATCCCAATCCCTAACCACGCATATAAGAACAGACCATCCTGGGCAAATCTCTCAAACCCTGCATCCTTTTGCTCCAGCTGGATCAGTGCGGGATATGTCGTGGATTCCATTAGTTTAGAGGAACAATGGGTCGTATTCAGGAAAGGCAAAGTACAGGGCCACACGCGCCATAGTAAGCCGCCCTATCGCGTTGTGGATCAGAAAAAACTTGCTGAAGCCATTCAAGCCGGATACGAGTGCTATGACAGTATGAAGGATGATCCACATCACCGGTATCTCTCTTGGGAGTACTGCCATGAAGCGTTTCGGCTGAATAGGCGCCCGCAGATTGACGCCACGATCGACTATCTCTGCCTGCACTTGGCTTGGTATTTGGCCAGTTGGGGTATGCTTCGAAACTCTTTCCTCATGCAGAAGGATTACAAGATCCATGCGGATGTTGTCCGTTTGATTTATCAGCCGGAGTGGGATGATCTCTGGGACCTTTCTCCCGAGAAACTCTCGCAGGAGTATTATGCTGACCGCATCATGAAACTTAGCGAGAGCATTACAGAAGCTTATGTGGCGTCCGGTGCCGGCATCCCAACGGATACCTTGCTTACCAAGATCTTGCTGGGTACTGTGGGCTGCGTACCCGCCTATGATCGGTATTTCAAAAAGGCTCTTGCTGATACCGGTGCAGCACCCCAAGTATTCAGTGCGAAATCCATCCGAACCCTTGGCAACCTGTATCTTGACCATGAGGATGAGTTTGAAAAGCTCCGGAAACATTGCGGCAGCCGAATTGAGTATCCGGCAGCCAAAATCCTGGACATGTGCTTTTTTGAGTATGGCTTCCAGAGAGACGCGAGCAGCCAAGAAGACAGCGATTAGATTATTCTGTGAGGAGGGATCACTTTGGAATATGCTTTGACAGCGGATCATCACCGCGTTTACGCATTCGATGCGGAGAAGGGGCAAGAGTATTACTGTCCTGTGTGCGGCAACCAGGTGATTCCTCGCCAGGGCGAAGTCAATTCGTGGCACTTCGCTCATGTGACCTCGTGTATGGATGACTGGAAATACGATATGTCTGAATGGCACCGAGGATGGCAATCGCGTTTTCCCGAAAATGTTCGTGAGATTGTCGTGGAACACAGGGGCGAATGCCATCGTGCAGACATCTTGATGGGCGGCTATGTCATTGAGTTTCAGCACAGTCCGATTTCTGCCGGAGAATTTGAACTGCGCAATAAGTTCTACACGAGGGCCGGCTATAAGGTGATTTGGGTGTTCGATGAGACCTACGCCTTTGGGAATGAGTATATCTCCAGCAGCCTGGATGATGAGAACAAGTTTGTGTGGAAGTGGCCGAATCGCGCGCTCGCTTCAGTTGTTCCTCAGCGATCCACAGATATAGCAGTCGTTCTGCAGCTCACCGAAGACCATGATGACGACGGTTGCGAATGGCTCGTGAAGGTGGAGTGGGCGATCGTAGACGATGACGGGTATGCCGACTATCGCCGATTCTTCATTGATGATGGTTTTGCGCCAGATCTTTTTACTGAAGACGGCCTACAAAACATTCTGTTGAGCAAGCGGAAGCGGTTTGATGCCTTCCTCCGTGATAACCAACCCTATGCGCCGAAGTGCAGCCGAATCAAGGGTAATCCATGGGACTGGTACATATGCCCGAAAACGCACGATTGGCATAACAACCAATGCCGGGAATGTCAGAACAATTTAATCAACGAGTTCCGGACAGGAACGGATTATAGGCAAGGAGGTTTGTTCTTCTACTGTGCTTATCCTCGCATTATCCATGAAGCGGATAAGTATGGAGAGGTGCATCTCCCATCCATTCGATTTTAAGGAGGACTCCGACATGAAAAAGGAATATGACACCAGCGTGAAAGAGGCCATTGAACGAGTTATGAGCGTATTCTCCGAGTACATCAAAACAACTCCATACTTCGATATTGTATGGTCTGGTAAGGTCGGGTATATCTACATCAGCATCGATAGTTGCCGTGGTACTGTCGGCGACATGGACTGCCTTGTAATTGATAGCCCCGAAGAGCTTCTGGATAAGCTGCTGTATGAAATGGCAGTGGATATCATGGAGGAAGGTGGGCACGACCTAAACCCGGTAGAAGCGTCAGCATTGGAGCGTGCTGAGGTAGAACGGCGCCTTAATGTCTATCTGGAGCAGTTGCCTGAATACCAAGACCGTATCAGTTTTGTATTCGAACGCAAGTGATCTTCAAAGATAATCTCGGTAGAATATAGCGAGGTGCATATGGCAAAGAACATCAGCGCTTTCCATATTCAACGAGCAAAGGCCTTGTTTGCTGCGACAAAGCAGTTTCTGGGATAATTCTTATAAGAAAGCTGCGGGAAGTGCACTAAAGAAGGTAATACGATATGTCACAAAAATAGGTTATCCATTTGTCTGCAGTTTTGCTGGTGATGACATTATTGAGCTGGATTCTACAACAGATGAAATCAAGATGCCACCCTTTCGGATGGCATCTTTTTTATCACCTTTAATCAGCGCAAGCCGGTTTAATCTTTTAGCTCAAACTCGAAAGAGAGCGCATCACCAAGTCGATGTCTTTGTTTTCAAGTTCCTGAATGATGTGCAGATAGGTTTTTTGCGTAGTGGTCATACTCGAATGTCCAAGACGGCGGGCAACGCTCGCAATGGAAACGCCCGTAAATAACAGCAAAGAGGCGTGTGTATGTCGTAATCCGTGGACAGAGATGATAGGGATGTTACAGGCTTTGCAATGCCTGCCGAGAATGTCGTTCACCGTCGAATTGTAGACAGTGGAGTTGACAAAGATGGGCTTATCTTCGGGAAGGTGCTTTACCAATTCAGAAAATTGAATGACAGTTTGCCAGTCAATTTGAATTTTCCGCACAGACGACTTGTTCTTCGTAGGCTGGAAGCCGCCCTTTCCCTTGTAGTCCCAAGTCTTGCTTATGGACAGTGTTTGATGGGCAAAGTCGAAGTCTTTGGGGGTAAGAGCCAGTGCTTCAGAAAAGCGCATCCCCGTCTTTGCTACCAACAGGATAAAATAGTCCCAATTCACCTTATCCTTCAGGTCAAGCGAGATCAGCAGCGTGTGTAGCTCAAATTGATTGAGATACTTGATTTTCTTAGCAACCGGTGGCTTCCCCTTGATGATTGCCTTGCGAGTAGGATCTCTTTCAATCAAGCCCTCATCAACAGCATCAAGAATTGCTCCCTTGAGCTGGTGGTGAAAATCCATCGTGGTTTGGCGCTCGTGGAACTCAGCATAATCGTTCAACAGCTGCTGATAAGCTATCCGGTTCATATCACATACTCTCAGGTTCGGGACGAGCTTAACGAGCCATTTCTGCGTCATTAGGTACTTATCCATCGTCACCTTTCTGATTGCGCCCTTCTTATACACCGTAATCCATTTTGCATAATATTCACAGAACAAGTCTGTTCGTTTGGTTTCTGTTAGCATCAGAAGTCCTCCATTTCATTAAAAATGGCTTACGCTGATGAAGGGTGATAAGGTGGTCAAGCTGCTCCAAGTAATCGCCCAAAACCCGCTGCTCGGTTATACTTGGAATAGTTACAACTGTGTTCCCCACAAGTTCTTTATTAAGATTATTTACTGTGCTGCCAGCAGCAAGTGACCTATACTGACCAAGCATTTGTGGTGTACCAAGTAGGTGGCAAAGGAAAGTTAAGTCAAAGACCCCATAGGTATTTCTTATAAGCAACCAACCGTCGTGAATACAGCCATCAATGCCCATTATATAGGGCTTTCCGAAACTCATAGAGTTGGAAAGAATTAGGTCACCCGGATGAACTTCTCTCGTTTTAGACAGTCCTTCAGGTCGAATTTTCTCAGCGGTTTTGGTTATGTAATTTCCTTGTGTTGGAGCATCACCAATCTTAACCCAGTTCAACCCATTTGGAGCATCCGTTATGAAATCGTCAATCGGTCTTGGTGAACCGCCTCGTTCTATTTGCACCAATTCTGAAAACTTACGCTGTTCCCAAGAAAAAGCAAGAGAGCCAAGGAAACACCTTGGCTCTCTTGTTAAGACCGCATATTTTTTCATTTTTCGGCTTGCTTTAGCGTTGATGGCACTCATTACGGCATATCAACCTCAAATCCACCGGTAAGAATGAACTGCCGCAAAAGCTGATCCGTTTTCATATTGACCTTGGGCGGAATCAACTTGGTTTGTTCATATGCTTCAAAGAACGCTTTTGCTTTGGACTTATCGACGCTCTTTTTCAGCTCGTCAAACCTGCCAAACTCATTGATAGTCGCTTCATTCAGGTTAAGCCCCATCATATTCCTGAGTTTATCCTCATCAAGACCGAAGATGGTTGCAAAACGGTGAATTTGGTCATCTTTTGCTCTAAACTGATACTCCGTGATGTAGTCACGAAGCGTTTTTCCGTCCTCGGCAATGACATCGCCTCGCTCAATGTCGTGCAGAAAGATATTTGCGTATTTCTGCTCCTCTTGCGTTAGGGCAGCAAAAGTCTTGTGAAGTTCTGCCTTTGCTTGCTCAATAGATTCCTCGGAAGAACCTTCCTGTCGAATCAATTTGAGGTACTTATCGAAACGACTGTTCATATAATCGGCATCAATAACCCCTGTGTCAATTTCAGTCAGGTATCCAACAAGATCGTATGGTATATCTATGTCTTGTGATCCGGGATCATCGGGAGAAGCAGCGGAAAGTTCTTTATAACGCTGTGCCAAAATCAAAAATGCGTTCTCATCGAACTCCACTGTAATTTCAATCGAATTACCGCTTTCCTCGTCCTTGAATGAGTAGGTGTGTTTGTCCCACCCAAATCCTTGGATTTTAGCAGCTTCAAGGTATCCGTTGAAATCTCTAAACAGCGAGGCGAACTTAGCTCTTACGGTTCCGTCCGCAGGCAGCTTTTCAAAGTCAGGGATACCAGCATTCTTGAACAAATAGGCAATATCATCAAACACAGCGTTGAGCTTTCCGAGGTTGTAAGACAGTTTTTCAACGAACAGACCTATCGGTCTATCGCCGGAATAGAGCTTAACAGCTTTGCTCACATTCTGCTCCATCGTATGCGGCTTGCGATAATATCTGATGATGCCAAAAGGCTTATCGGGTCCGAAAAGTCTGTTGGTTCTGGAAAATGCCTGAATGATGTTCTCATACTCCAGTATTTTGTCCATATACAGCGTGTTGACCCACTTAGAGTCAAAGCCGGTAAGCATCTGATCCACTACAATCAGGAGGTCGAGCTGCTTCTCAGGCTCTCTTTCGACCCGCTTATATTGCTCTTTGTGGGCAAGGCGTAGAGAAAGGTCTTTTTTGAAGCGAGCGTGTGTAGCAATCGAAAAATCCTGACCAAACATCATATTATAGTCAGTAAGGATTTCGATTAAGCCTTGTTCTTTATAGAAGGCAATCGGCTGTCCCCTGTATTCTTTGTAATCCCCATCTTCATTGCTGATATTGGGGTCAAAAAGGCAACTGATCCTTAGCTCCGGCATTGCAGCCTTCAACAGTCGATAGTAGTCTATTGCTTCGGGGATGCTGCTCGTTGCAAAGATTGCGTGGAATTTCCCGTTATGGCTCAAAGTAAGCCAGTTTTCTTGAATATCCTCAACAACCTTGCTTTGATGCTCCGAGGAAAGGTACTGAGTCTTTGGAAGATAATCTTCAATGCCCTTGACCCATTTACCGTCATCGCCTAAGAAACCAGCCATCTTGACGGTGGAGGAGTCCATATACTCATAGAATATTTTTGCCTTTTTCGGATCGCTGATTGCTTCTTCTTCGGTTGCCGCTTTTGCTTTTTCCAAAGCAACCACCTTGCGGACATCCTTGTCACGGAATGTCAGGACTTTATAAGGATCAAATCCAAGCACATTCTTATCCCTGATACCATCAGCAATGCTATATCTGTGGAGTTCATTGCCAAAAACATCTGTTTGGGCATTGTTTTTCTTTGCATTCTCCTCAAACACCGGTGTGCCGGTAAAGCCAAAGAAGATGGCATTGGGGAATGTTTCCTTGATGATGGATAGCATATCTCCAAAAGTTGAACGATGAGCTTCGTCAACAATAAAAACAAGCCGTTTACCGTTGATTATTTCAATGTCGCTTGCATTAAGTCCTCCGTCCTCATCTCGGATATTGCTCATCTTCTGAATAGAGGTAACAATTAGGGTATCTGCCGTTGCGTTGCTTTTCAGCTTAGTCAAAAGGACATATGTGTTCTCTGTTGCCTGCACGGTTTCATTCTCGTCCGCAAATGCCCGATATTCCTTGAGCGACTGCGTTCCTAACTCAATACGGTCGGTAAGGAAAATAACCTTATCAGCATCATTGGAGTTTGCAATCAACTGAGCCGACTTAAAGCTCGTCATCGTCTTGCCTGAGCCGGTGGTATGCCAAATGTAGCCACCACGCTGCTTACCGCTGTCCCACTTCGTTTTAGACACAACATCGGAAATTGCGCTGGCTGCGTAATACTGGTAGCTTCGCATTACCTTCAGAACACCGTCAGCATTGTCGGCAACAGTATAAAACCCAATGAGCTGGTGCGCCATAGGAATGGACAGCAGCGAGGAGGCGATAGCTTTCCAATCGTTGATAGGCTCATTATTGAAGTCAGCCCAATGGAAATAGTAATCAGTATTGAACTTTCCGTCAGGTCCGGGATTCGCAAAATAACGAGTTTCTTCAGGGTTCATTGCTACAAACACCTGAACGAGCGAGAACAATCCGGTAAAAACGCCCTCATATGAGTATTTCTCAATCTGATTATATGCTTGACTGACGGGGACACCGCTGCGCTTCAGTTCGATATGTATGACAGGCATACCGTTGATAAGCAGCATCAAATCACCACGACGGTCATTCAGCATTTTTGACTTGCTCGGAAAAACTGGTTGTTGTACGATCTGATACCGGCTCTGTCCAGCGGCGATTTCCCTGCGATCATATATTTTCAAGCTGATTTCAGTGCCGAAATGGAGCTTATCATCAGGGTTATCACGCTTGATGGACACAGTTTTTCCGTTGATAAAGCCATTGAGTTTTAACGGTGTTCTAAGTTCCGTGATCTGTTCGATGATCTGCTGCATTTCGCCATCCGTAAGAGGATAGTTATTCAAGCGGTCAATTCCACGGTTGTTATCAAACAGGATCTTTGCCCAATTTCGGATGAGGTCTTGCTCGGTCGGGTTCTTGATGACTTCTTTTTCCCATCCTTTATCCGCCAAGACTTTAATCAGGGCTTCCTCAAAGTCCGCTTCTTTTTGGAATGTCATTCGATTTCCTCCTTCCTGCGAAATTGATGTCACACGAACATCTTTTCAAGCATAGATTTCTTGATATTTTGGAGCTTTTCCAACTCACGCTGATGAAGGGTGATAAGGTGGTCAATACCTCGCAGGAAGTGTCCAATTCTTTGCTGTTCCTCTTTTGACGGGGCGAACAAGTCGTACTCACTGTACTCTTGTGCGTTTACACCCGGCTGTCCAGACCGCTGCGAGGTAATACGAATATACTTCTCATAGCTCGGCGAAAGGGTGCTTTGAAAAACAAATTCTGCATCATTGTCCTGATTGACTTTTGCCCGAATAAGGAAACCTGCAAAGTACACAATGCCGTCGTTTTCCCTGTAAATGTAGGTTTTTCCGACACTTGCACCTGTTCGTGCAAAGACAACATCTCCGCTTGAGAGTAGATATTTCGACATACCATCAAGGCAAATATCAGGGGACGAAAGATCAGAAAGCAAGAACTCTCTGCTGACATCATCAATATCCGTGATTCTGATGTATTTGTTTTTTCCGTCAAACTCCTTAGCGGCTGCGTTAAGTCCATACTCAAAAGTACCGCACATTTCAGATAACTTACGCTGTTCCCAAGGGTCAGTAAATCCCTTAAAGCGAATTTCGGGGTAACTGCTGCCATTTTGCGGGAACATCTTTTCGAGCATAGACTTTTTCACATTCGTCAACTTTTCAAACTTACGCTGATGAAGGGTGATAAGGTGGTCAAGCTGCTCCAAGTAATCGCCCAAAACCCGCTGCTCGGTTATACTTGGAATAGTTACAACTGTGTTCCCCACAAGTTCTTTATTAAGATTATTTACTGTGCTGCCAGCAGCAAGTGACCTATACTGACCAAGCATTTGTGGTGTACCAAGTAGGTGGCAAAGGAAAGTTAAGTCAAAGACCCCATAGGTATTTCTTATAAGCAACCAACCGTCGTGAATACAGCCATCAATGCCCATTATATAGGGCTTTCCGAAACTCATAGAGTTGGAAAGAATTAGGTCACCCGGATGAACTTCTCTCGTTTTAGACAGTCCTTCAGGTCGAATTTTCTCAGCGGTTTTGGTTATGTAATTTCCTTGTGTTGGAGCATCACCAATCTTAACCCAGTTCAACCCATTTGGAGCATCCGTTATGAAATCGTCAATCGGTCTTGGTGAACCGCCTCGTTCTATTTGCACCAATTCTGAAAACTTACGCTGTTCCCAAGAAAAAGCAAGAGAGCCAAGGAAACACCTTGGCTCTCTTGTTAAGACCGCATATTTTTTCATTTTTCGGCTTGCTTTAGCGTTGATGGCACTCATTACGGCATATCAACCTCAAATCCACCGGTAAGAATGAACTGCCGCAAAAGCTGATCCGTTTTCATATTGACCTTGGGCGGAATCAACTTGGTTTGTTCATATGCTTCAAAGAACGCTTTTGCTTTGGACTTATCGACGCTCTTTTTCAGCTCGTCAAACCTGCCAAACTCATTGATAGTCGCTTCATTCAGGTTAAGCCCCATCATATTCCTGAGTTTATCCTCATCAAGACCGAAGATGGTTGCAAAACGGTGAATTTGGTCATCTTTTGCTCTAAACTGATACTCCGTGATGTAGTCACGAAGCGTTTTTCCGTCCTCGGCAATGACATCGCCTCGCTCAATGTCGTGCAGAAAGATATTTGCGTATTTCTGCTCCTCTTGCGTTAGGGCAGCAAAAGTCTTGTGAAGTTCTGCCTTTGCTTGCTCAATAGATTCCTCGGAAGAACCTTCCTGTCGAATCAATTTGAGGTACTTATCGAAACGACTGTTCATATAATCGGCATCAATAACCCCTGTGTCAATTTCAGTCAGGTATCCAACAAGATCGTATGGTATATCTATGTCTTGTGATCCGGGATCATCGGGAGAAGCAGCGGAAAGTTCTTTATAACGCTGTGCCAAAATCAAAAATGCGTTCTCATCGAACTCCACTGTAATTTCAATCGAATTACCGCTTTCCTCGTCCTTGAATGAGTAGGTGTGTTTGTCCCACCCAAATCCTTGGATTTTAGCAGCTTCAAGGTATCCGTTGAAATCTCTAAACAGCGAGGCGAACTTAGCTCTTACGGTTCCGTCCGCAGGCAGCTTTTCAAAGTCAGGGATACCAGCATTCTTGAACAAATAGGCAATATCATCAAACACAGCGTTGAGCTTTCCGAGGTTGTAAGACAGTTTTTCAACGAACAGACCTATCGGTCTATCGCCGGAATAGAGCTTAACAGCTTTGCTCACATTCTGCTCCATCGTATGCGGCTTGCGATAATATCTGATGATGCCAAAAGGCTTATCGGGTCCGAAAAGTCTGTTGGTTCTGGAAAATGCCTGAATGATGTTCTCATACTCCAGTATTTTGTCCATATACAGCGTGTTGACCCACTTAGAGTCAAAGCCGGTAAGCATCTGATCCACTACAATCAGGAGGTCGAGCTGCTTCTCAGGCTCTCTTTCGACCCGCTTATATTGCTCTTTGTGGGCAAGGCGTAGAGAAAGGTCTTTTTTGAAGCGAGCGTGTGTAGCAATCGAAAAATCCTGACCAAACATCATATTATAGTCAGTAAGGATTTCGATTAAGCCTTGTTCTTTATAGAAGGCAATCGGCTGTCCCCTGTATTCTTTGTAATCCCCATCTTCATTGCTGATATTGGGGTCAAAAAGGCAACTGATCCTTAGCTCCGGCATTGCAGCCTTCAACAGTCGATAGTAGTCTATTGCTTCGGGGATGCTGCTCGTTGCAAAGATTGCGTGGAATTTCCCGTTATGGCTCAAAGTAAGCCAGTTTTCTTGAATATCCTCAACAACCTTGCTTTGATGCTCCGAGGAAAGGTACTGAGTCTTTGGAAGATAATCTTCAATGCCCTTGACCCATTTACCGTCATCGCCTAAGAAACCAGCCATCTTGACGGTGGAGGAGTCCATATACTCATAGAATATTTTTGCCTTTTTCGGATCGCTGATTGCTTCTTCTTCGGTTGCCGCTTTTGCTTTTTCCAAAGCAACCACCTTGCGGACATCCTTGTCACGGAATGTCAGGACTTTATAAGGATCAAATCCAAGCACATTCTTATCCCTGATACCATCAGCAATGCTATATCTGTGGAGTTCATTGCCAAAAACATCTGTTTGGGCATTGTTTTTCTTTGCATTCTCCTCAAACACCGGTGTGCCGGTAAAGCCAAAGAAGATGGCATTGGGGAATGTTTCCTTGATGATGGATAGCATATCTCCAAAAGTTGAACGATGAGCTTCGTCAACAATAAAAACAAGCCGTTTACCGTTGATTATTTCAATGTCGCTTGCATTAAGTCCTCCGTCCTCATCTCGGATATTGCTCATCTTCTGAATAGAGGTAACAATTAGGGTATCTGCCGTTGCGTTGCTTTTCAGCTTAGTCAAAAGGACATATGTGTTCTCTGTTGCCTGCACGGTTTCATTCTCGTCCGCAAATGCCCGATATTCCTTGAGCGACTGCGTTCCTAACTCAATACGGTCGGTAAGGAAAATAACCTTATCAGCATCATTGGAGTTTGCAATCAACTGAGCCGACTTAAAGCTCGTCATCGTCTTGCCTGAGCCGGTGGTATGCCAAATGTAGCCACCACGCTGCTTACCGCTGTCCCACTTCGTTTTAGACACAACATCGGAAATTGCGCTGGCTGCGTAATACTGGTAGCTTCGCATTACCTTCAGAACACCGTCAGCATTGTCGGCAACAGTATAAAACCCAATGAGCTGGTGCGCCATAGGAATGGACAGCAGCGAGGAGGCGATAGCTTTCCAATCGTTGATAGGCTCATTATTGAAGTCAGCCCAATGGAAATAGTAATCAGTATTGAACTTTCCGTCAGGTCCGGGATTCGCAAAATAACGAGTTTCTTCAGGGTTCATTGCTACAAACACCTGAACGAGCGAGAACAATCCGGTAAAAACGCCCTCATATGAGTATTTCTCAATCTGATTATATGCTTGACTGACGGGGACACCGCTGCGCTTCAGTTCGATATGTATGACAGGCATACCGTTGATAAGCAGCATCAAATCACCACGACGGTCATTCAGCATTTTTGACTTGCTCGGAAAAACTGGTTGTTGTACGATCTGATACCGGCTCTGTCCAGCGGCGATTTCCCTGCGATCATATATTTTCAAGCTGATTTCAGTGCCGAAATGGAGCTTATCATCAGGGTTATCACGCTTGATGGACACAGTTTTTCCGTTGATAAAGCCATTGAGTTTTAACGGTGTTCTAAGTTCCGTGATCTGTTCGATGATCTGCTGCATTTCGCCATCCGTAAGAGGATAGTTATTCAAGCGGTCAATTCCACGGTTGTTATCAAACAGGATCTTTGCCCAATTTCGGATGAGGTCTTGCTCGGTCGGGTTCTTGATGACTTCTTTTTCCCATCCTTTATCCGCCAAGACTTTAATCAGGGCTTCCTCAAAGTCCGCTTCTTTTTGGAATGTCATTCGATTTCCTCCTTCCTGCGAAATTGATGTCACACGAACATCTTTTCAAGCATAGATTTCTTGATATTTTGGAGCTTTTCCAACTCACGCTGATGAAGGGTGATAAGGTGGTCAATACCTCGCAGGAAGTGTCCAATTCTTTGCTGTTCCTCTTTTGACGGGGCGAACAAGTCGTACTCACTGTACTCTTGTGCGTTTACACCCGGCTGTCCAGACCGCTGCGAGGTAATACGAATATACTTCTCATAGCTCGGCGAAAGGGTGCTTTGAAAAACAAATTCTGCATCATTGTCCTGATTGACTTTTGCCCGAATAAGGAAACCTGCAAAGTACACAATGCCGTCGTTTTCCCTGTAAATGTAGGTTTTTCCGACACTTGCACCTGTTCGTGCAAAGACAACATCTCCGCTTGAGAGTAGATATTTCGACATACCATCAAGGCAAATATCAGGGGACGAAAGATCAGAAAGCAAGAACTCTCTGCTGACATCATCAATATCCGTGATTCTGATGTATTTGTTTTTTCCGTCAAACTCCTTAGCGGCTGCGTTAAGTCCATACTCAAAAGTACCGCACATTTCAGATAACTTACGCTGTTCCCAAGGGTCAGTAAATCCCTTAAAGCGAATTTCGGGGTAACTGCTGCCATTTTGCGGGAACATCTTTTCGAGCATAGACTTTTTCACATTCGTCAACTTTTCAAACTTACGCTGATGAAGGGTGATAAGGTTGTCAAGGCAAGTTAGTAGCTCGCCAATTTTTCTCT
>ERZ1034719.651-NODE-651-length-19193-cov-4.492737_pt1 | contig 19193 bp, 10 predicted proteins | sample MGYA00520703_ERZ1034719 | MGnify/ENA primary metagenome ERZ1034719 (study PRJEB33766, sample SAMN09781716) | gut metagenome | biome: gut microbiome | host: Homo sapiens | place: Madagascar | study: EMG produced TPA metagenomics assembly of the PRJNA485056 data set...
GGCAAAGGTCTTGGTCTTGACGGTGATAAAGCTCTCCTCAGCCCCCGTATTGGACGGCTGAAGCGTCACCTCGGTGGATTTTTCGATGCTGATCGCCTTATCAGACAGATCCATACCGTCCAGATCGATCGTCATCGCCTTACTTCTGTAAAGTGCCTGTACGTCGTCGCAGGAGAGACCCGGATGACTGAGCTTCGCCATCATCTGATAGGGGAAACTCTGCTCCGCACCCAAGTAGCGCGCCGCCTCCAGGGAGAGGGTCGGATCGTCGCCCTGTCCCGGCAGGTCGACCTTTTGCTGCTGCCAGCCCTCGCGGCTGCAAGCCGGCAGCAGCAGCGGTGCGCTGCCCTCCGTCACCACATCGTAGTTCCAGGCGCTGCCCAAGCGCACCCGGTCCTGCCAGGTGGTGGGCTTGCCCAGCTCCGCGCCGGACAGGGGGGTCAGCCAAGTATTTGTACCCTTGTCACCCTGCGCCACACCGGTGACCACCTGCCCGTCGTAGTAGAAGAGGCGGTTGTACTCATAGAGCGTGGCAAATTGCAGGGCGCTGTAACGGGCCGTTTCCGGGCCGGAGCCGGCCACATTGCCCAGCACCACGCTTCTGTTCTCGTCGCGGCTGCGGCCATGGCTGCCGCCGGCATAGTTGCCGGAGGTCTGGCGGATGTCCACATAGCTCCAGTTCTGCATACCGGGGGCGTTATCGCCGTTGGTGACCTCGCCCACCAGTCCACCGACATAGTTGCCGGAGACGGTGATGCTGCCGTGGGAATAGCTGTCCCGGAGGATGCCGCTGCCCTGATAGCCCAGCAGACCGCCTACGGCGCGCACCGCCACGGTGCTTTGCAGGGTCATGGTCACATTGCGGGTATAGCAGTCCTGGATCAGGCTGGTCGAGGCATAGCCCACCAGTCCGCCGGCATAAAGGACCTTACCGGTATCCACATCTGTGACCACGGAGTCCACCGCCGAGCAGCCCTGAATGCGGCTTTGGACGACATAGCCCGCCAGCAGCCCCATGTAACCGCTGCCTGCCACCTGACAGTTCCGCAGGCGCACATTTTCCATCACGCTGCCGCTGTTGCAGAAATAGACCATGCCGCAATAGCTGTAAGCGCTGATGCGCGCCGAGCTGATGACCATATCCTCCACCAGCAGGTTCCTGACCTCTCCCTTTTCCATCCGCCAGATGAGGAAGGGCGTTTTCAGGTTTTGCAGACGGATGCCGCTGATGATATGCTCCTGTCCGTCCAGCTTGCCGGTGAATCTCGTGCTGGTATCAAAGGAGGTGGTGCTGCCGTTGAGGATGATGCCCTGCGGCAATACGCCGGAGTTGGAAAAATCAATATCCTGCGTCAGCTTATAGTTCCAGCCCATATTGTCATTGATCCTGACCCAGTCGGCGGCGGTGGCCACCGCCTTCCAGAACTCAATGTTCTTGGTGGTATACTCCTGCTTGACCTCTCTGGTGGTGCTGCCATTGTTGTACTGCACGCCCGTGACCTGATAGCTGCTGGCGTAGGAGGGCTTTTCGGGATTGACCTGCACATTGAGTATTACATCGTACAGGCCGTCCGCCGCCACACGCTGGTTCACCACGCTGGTTATCAAGCCGTCAATGGTTACACCGGTGACAGAATAGTTTCTGTCATTGCGCATACGCAGCTTGATATAGCCCCGTTCCAGCTCGTGGGTGTATTCACCGTCCGCCCAGTCGTCGCTCACGACCTTGGGCGCCGCGTTGTCGCCCAGCACCGGCAGAGGGATATACTCCTGATACTTCTGCATGCAAACGGGCAGATTCAGCCGGGGATAGAAGCCCATCGGCACACATCCGGCCACATCAAAGGCGCTGCCCAGGATCTCCTTCTGCCAGTCGATATCGTAAAGCTTGTTGATATCGCCGTGGTAGGAGGTGCCGGTGTTGTTATACTTTCGCGCCGTCAGCGCCCATGTGTTGCCGTAGATGCTGGCGGACGCATCGGCGCGGGTGAAGCGCGCCGTGTCAGAGGGCAGCAGATAGGTGCGGCCTTCGTCCTTGCCCACCTGATAGTAGTCACCCACGCCGTAGCAGTTGGCCACACGCTGGAGCTGGCCGCTGCAGAACCTTGTCAGCAGACCGGACTCCGTTGCCGCCGCCGGCTCATACCAGCTGTCCAGCAGCACATAGATATTGCGGACGCTGGTCTGCTTGTAGCTGGCGTCGAAAAGACCGCCGCCCTTGTCGCCTCGGGCCACAAAGCCAGCGCCGTTCTTGCCGTAGACATAGCCGTTTTCCACAAGGCCGCCGTTCTTGGCCACCACGGCGCTAAGCTCGTCGCCCGCGGTCTGTGTCACCAGATCGCCGCCCAGCTGCACGATGAAGTTCCGTAGTGTACAGCCATCCAGTTCGACGAGGCCGATGAGGGAATGATAGACGCTGTCGACCACCACTTCGCCATAGGTGCGGACGATCAGGTTCTCCACCAGACCGCCTCTGTTGTAGAAGATGGAATATTTGTTTACATAGGTATCCGCACGGGGGTAGTCATATACCAGATTGCGGACCTTGGCGCCCTGCTGCAAAGTCAGGAAGTAATATGCGTTCTCAATGGGACGCGTGACCACATGACCCTGGAAGTCGATGGTGCCGCCAAACCCCCACGCGGCAGTGTTTTGATCCTGCACAAAGTCGCTGACCACCAGAATGTTGGCATTGCTGTTTTGTCTTTGCGCCGCCAGCAGCTCCCGGTGGTTTGACACGGTCACATAGTCCGCATCTGTGCGGAAGGTGATGGTATCCAGCGTCACCGGACTGCCCTTATAGGTGGTGTGCAGTGTTGCGCGCCAGCCGCTGTTGGCAGACAGTCTCGGCAGCACGTCCACCCGGTCAAGGGTCAGGGTGCCGTCCTCCTGCTTGACCAGCTCCAGCTCCAGTTCGTCATAAGGCTTGTAGCTGGGCATCTCCATACTGTCGGACCGCTCGATGGTCAGCTTGACCTTGCCAGATTCACCGGCGCGGCCCAGATACCCCTTGCTGTCCGTCACCGTGGTGCGGATCTCCGCCAGGAAGGCGTCCTCCTTGGCGGCTTCATCATATTTCCGCACAGCGAACTGGTCGCGGATACTGGCCTCCGTGAGGTTGCTGCTGTTGGTCAGGTAGCCGATATGTACCACCAGATACTGCGCGTCTGCCGTGGTGGTATAGCGCATCGTGCGGGTCGTGCCTACATTCTCAAATTCCTCATAGCCAGTCAACGTAGGCTTGGATGTAAGCTTGTTCGCCAGATCGTCCCCCGCGTAGCAGGCTGCGCGAAGCTGCAAAGTGCCCGCCGGACTGGTGATCAGATAGGTCGTATTCGGCTCGCAGGGCATATAGTAGGTCCGATAGCTATCAGAGGGGTACAGTTGGTGCCGTGTATCGTGGATCATGCCCTTGTAGACATTGTTAAAGTCCACCAGATTCACACCGATGCCGCCTCTGTTCCGCTCCAGCCGCTGGAGGTTCAGATCGCCCCGCAGAGCGCTGCCGCCCACCAGATCGTAGCTTTCCAGCACATAGTCGGTCTGGTAGCTGCCGTAGCCATCCGCGTCGTTGTAGGCCGCCGCCACGAATTTCAGCGTATAGGCGCCGCCGTCGATCAAACCATCAAAACGCAGGTTCTGTCCTGGCTCGTTGGCCTTGATCTTCTTGACCGACAGGACGGAGTTGCCGTAGTACAGGTACACCGTGACCTCGCCGTCGTTGAGGATCGTTCCATCCTTATCCTTGATGCGCAGATTCAGGAACTCCGCCACGTCCGCCGCCAGGAACAGGTCGTCGTACACCACCTCCGGCAGGGTCTTCTTCGTGGTGAAGCGGTTGTTGGTCATGTTCACGGGGATCAGGTACTCCTGCCCGCTCTTCCTCACCACCGCCTGAATCATAAAGGTATAGTCCGTGTGGCACACCAGACTGCCGGTAGGCATGATGACCCGCAGCTGCATGGGGTTGGTATAGCTGGAGGAGCCGTCCTCCTCGCTGGTCACCGCATCGATCATGATGCTGTCCCACGGGTTATCGTTTCGGTACTTGTCCTGCGTGCCGTACAGCACCACCCGGGGATCCTTGTGGTTGCCCTCTACCAGCTCCACCGAGGCCTCGTTCTCGTTATAGTGGAAGTTATCACCCTGCCGGAGGTCGGTTTTTGCCAGCGTGGTCTGGCTCACGGTGTTACCCTTGGCATCCTGCAGCAGTACCCGGAATTCATCCACCAGCGGCAGGATATCCAGCGTGGTATCTCTGGTCATGGTGGCTTCCATGGTCACCGAGGTATCCTTCAGGTCGCTGACGCCGCTCTGGAAGGTGATAAGGCCGCTGGACAGCGAGGCTGTGTACACCGTCAGGCTGCCGAGGCATTCGTTTTTGATCTCCGGCAGCTGCGCCGGTGTGTCCGCCACATCCGGCTGCGGCTGGTAATCGCCGCTGACCTCCACGCCGTACAGGCAGGAGAACGCCAGGCTCTTGAGGGTCAGCTCATAGGTGCTGCCGTCCTTCGGTGCTTTCAGCTCAAGCGTGGTAACATCCTGGCCGCCGGCAGAGATCTTGCTGGTATCCCATTCGCCGTACAGGCCGGCCGCAGTCCCCGTTCTGCTGTCCGATACACGGAGGAGCAGATTCTTGCCCGCTGGCAGTGCGCCGTCGGGGTCAGACACCTTGATTTGCAGGGTCAAGGCGTCCATCACATTATCTTTTTCCGTGACGGTCACCACCGGTGCGGCCTTGCGGGTGTAGATGCTGCCGGTGATGCTCTCGGTCTCCAGCGGCAGCTCCATGCCAAAGCGGTCCTTGGCCCGCACGGTATAGGTGTAGGCCGTGTTGGAGCGCAGCTTCGGCGAGGTGGAGGCAAAGTCCACGCCGCCCTGCTGCTGTGCCTTGGCCAGCGCAGAGCTGCCCACCGCGACTGTCACCTTATCGCCGCCGCCCACAGGCGTCAGCTCCAGCTCCAGACGGTTGACATAAGGCAGTGTGTTCTTTTTGAAGTTTTCAAAGCTGTAATGCGTCTGCTGGGGATCATAGTTGGCGGTATTGGCCAGTGTCAGGCCACGGAGCTGCAGAGCGTCCGCCTTTGCGGCATATTCCACGCCCCAATCCGCCGCCACCGCGGCTACCTTGCCCTCGGTCACCGTGGGCAGCTTGATCTCCACCAGATCGGAGTAGAAGTATTTCCGCTCAACGCGGATGATCTCCTCCCCGGTCGTCTCGTCCTGATACTTTACCTGCGCATTGTAGCGATACTGGTACTGGAAATATACGGTTTGGCCCGGTTCCAGTACAGACAGGGCAAAGGCCTGCGTACCCACGCGGTTACGGCGCAGCATGGTGGAGCTGCCCTTATAGTCGTCAGCCGGGTAGACCTTGCGGCCATTTTCGTCGGTAGTCGTAGCGCCGCTGCCCTTCACCTTCTTGAATACGGAGAAGTTGATGCCGCGCATAATGACGCCGCTGGGGTCATCCACCTGCACATCCAGCCCCAGTGCATAGCTCCAAGGCTCTATGCTGCGTATGGTGACCTTCGGATCCTGATAGGGCGCGGGCTTGGAGTTGTCCGAATCACCCTCGCCAGGCTTGGCATCAGGCTCGTCGGGGTGAACATCATCACCGCCGCTTGCGCCGCCGTTGCCGCCCGCACCGCTGCCGCCGTCGTCGGAAGGCAGGTTGCCGCCGGAACCGGCGCCGCCGCCACCGCCAGTACTGCTGCCGCCGGTAGCCCCGCCAGCAGGCGTATCACCGGCAGCGCCGTCTGTGGTGCCGCTGACATGGTCGTTGGTGTTGTCGCCTGCGGAGGGCAGCTTGGTACTGCTGCCCTTTTTATTGAGGATCTCCTCCGCCTGCTGCATCTGCTCAGCGTCCGGATGGTCATTGTCCGCCTTCTGGATAGCGCCGCGCACAAGGCCCAGGGCATCCAGCAGGTCCGCATAGTCGTATGTGTGCCGGCCAATGGTCAGGGTAGCCTCGTACACCGAGGTGTTCTCCTGATAGGCAATGGTCCCGTTCTTCTGCTCGTACCACCGCAGGCCATCCTCCCGCAGAGACAGGATGCTGTTGATGGGGATCGTCGTCGCCCCCAGCTTGGTCTCCAGCACCGCCTGCTGCACGTTCATATACAGCCCGCTGGACAGTGCCAGCAGGATGAATTCGCCGCCGTCCGCCTGGGTCATATCCGCATTGTAGGAAATGCCGTCGCTGACATATAGGCCGTCATAGCTTCTGAACAGATCCACATCGGTGGTCAGCAGCCAATTCTCCTCGTCAAGGAAGCGCAGACCCGTTCCGCCGTTGGTATACAGCGGGAAGGTCAGATCGATCTTCTCGCGCTTGTCGCCTACATAGCACCCGGCAAGGGATTTGTAGATCACGTCATCCCGTTGGATCTCCGCCAGCCGGACGGGTGTGCTGCCGCCGGAGGTCAGAGCGCGGGCGATCCCCGCATCGGCGGGTATCGCAAAGCCCTCATCCTCCATGGTGCCGAAGGCGCTGGTCGTACCCAGAACGATGGCCGACACGCAGCACAGCAGCAATATAATAGCAATGAATCCTTTCTTCATTGGCTGGGTTCCTCCTTGTATGCTGACATTTGCCCACGGGAACGATCCCCTTAAGCGTTCACCGTGTGCAAGGCCGGCTCTCCCTTCCCTTACACGACCGGGTCAAAGAGACTTGGCTCTGTGGCCAGTAGGGATCTCGACCCGTCGTGCATCGTCATGGAGTCTCCCAACAGGGAGATCTCGTAATCTCCTGATGGCGGCTGCGCTGTGCCGCTGCCATCGGACAGCTCCACGAAACAGTCCTTTGTTTCGTAGTTGAATACCATTACATAGCCGCCATACACTGCCTCCACATAGGACAGCGCCGGCAGCTGCAGCGTCCGCCCGTTGACGGACACTGTCATCGGCTCCAGGAAAAGATAGGTGTCTTTTCCGTCAAACAAAAAGCCCTGCTCCACAGTGGCGCGGTCGTTGCCGCGGCGGGCGATGACCGTTCCGCCGGGCTGACACTCCACCTCGGTAAAATAGCTCATGCGGTAAAATTTGTCGCTGCGCGGGGCAACGAAGACCATATCCGTGGGCAATACCACACGGCGGCTGTCGGTGGGATAGATGGGCAGATCTGTTTGTATGGATTGCCCACCCTTCACCAAAAGCGTCTCCCCCTTTTGGCTGCGCTTGAGCTTGGTGCCGCTCTCGATAGCGGCAGCATTGCCCGCATAGTACTGCCGGGCCGCCCCCTTGAAGGTATAGGTCGAGCCACGATCCAGGGTGAAGGCCACCACCGCCACAGCCACCACCGCCGCAACGGCCGGGATAAGCAGCATCAGCCGTTCACGCCGGCTAAGGCGCTTGCGCCGCTTGGGCCTTTCGGAGCGTTTCTTCACGGTCTCTGCTGTACCCAGCTCCGCATCGAGGGCGGGTGTCGCCGTCTCCACAGCTTTTTCTTTACTTCCCAAATGTAGTTTCATGCGGTACCTCACTCCATCATGTCACATCTGCTCCGTATGGGTGTGCGCTTCCTGCTGCTCTCTGGCCAGCCGTTCCGCCGTGACCTCCCGTCCGGAGGACAGCGCATTCAGCTCCACCAGGAACAGATATACGCTGAACATGGCGAGAAACAGCCCCATGATCACATACAGGACCACAAAAATGGCTCCGCCCGCCATATCCTTGATATAGCCGCAGATCAGGTTTACTGCCAGCAGTCCTGCCATTTGCAGCACCAGCCAGAGCAGCGTTCCTGTCTTTTGCCCACCCGATCGGGCGCAAATCGCTGCCAGTACGCCCGGCAGCAATACCATGCCGTACTGCACCAGCACAAGCTTTTGAAATCCCACGATGAACACCAGCATGACGATCAGCTTGATCCATGCGCAGGCGAGGAAGCACGCATCTCGCCCCGTCAGGCCGAAAAACAGTCCGGCGACTCGGAAGCGGGGGTCGTTGACCCACGCTGTTTTACAGCAGACCAGCAGTGTCGGCAGTATCAGCAGGCTGGCCGCCACCACCGCAGCGATCCCCGGCAGCATAGGCCGCAGCTCCAACAGGACCCGCAGCAGCAATTCCTTTGCGCTCATACTTACACGGCTCCCTCTTTCAGGTATTCCTCTATCAGCAGTGTAAACTCGTTGTGCTGGTGCTTATAAAAACCGCGTATCTGCTCATAGTGGTGCTCGCCCTCGTTGTTCAGCAGCGTGACGCTGCCGTTCACTCTCCCGATGGTGGGCAGATAGTCATTCATGATAAGCGCCCGAAAGCCCTTACTGTGTATTCGGACAGCATAGATATCATGCAATGTCTGCAGTCCGGATCTCGCGTCAATGATACGCGCATTTATGCGTCCGGCATCCCGAATGTCCTCGTAATTCTTGTTCGTCTGCTTTGCCATCCGCACTGCCCCTCCCATCATACTCTGGTCTTGAGATATGCGCCGATATAGGTGAACTCCTGCTCGTCCACATCATCACAGCGGCCATCCAGAATGGCCTCCACATCGTCCAGCACATCCCCGATGGCCACAAACTGGCCGGGAATACCGGTATACTGCTCCGCCACATACATGGGCTGAGAGAAATAGTTCCGCAGCTTACGGGCGCGGAAGAAGATGCTTCTGTCCTCCTCCGACAGATCGTCGATACCCAAAACGGCCACGATCTGTTCCAGCTCCTCATAGCGGGAAAGGGTCTTCAGCGCCTTCTCCACCAAATCGGCGTGGCGCTGCCCGATCACATCCGGGTCAACGATCCTGGAGTTGGTGGCAAACACGTTGATAGCCGGGTACAGGCCCTTCTCCGCCACCTTGCGGTCCAGCACCACCTGACCGTCCATGTGCTGGGAGATGGCATGCACAGCGCCGTCGTTCATATCATCCGCCGGGATAAAGATTGCCTGGAAGGATGTAATGGAGCCGTCCGGCGTAGAGTTGATGCGCTCCTCCACCTCGCTGATCTCGGTCAGCAGTGCGGGGGAATAGCCATTGTCGATGGGCATACGCGCCAGCTCCGTGGAGATCTCCGCACCGGCCTGCACCATACGGTAGATGTTGTCGATAAACAGCAGCACGTCCTGCTTCTTCTCATCCCGCAGGTACTCCGCCAATGTCAGGCCCGTGTACATGGCCCGGCTGCGGCTCATGGCGTTGTCACCCATCTGGCCGAAGGCCATGGCCACCTTGTCCAGCAGATCCGCCTCCACCATCTCGTCGTACAGGTCGCGGCCCTCGCGGGAGCGCTCACCTACACCGACGAACACGGAGTTGGAGTTCAGGCCCTGATACACATTGTGGATCAGCTCCTTGATCAGCACCGTTTTGCCCACGCCGGCGCCGCCCAGCAGGCCCATCTTGAAGCCCTTGCGCATGGGCGCGAAAAAGTCCAGCACCTTGATGCCCGTCCACAGGATATCGCCGTCAATCACGATCTCGCTCATGGCCAGAGACTTATCATAGATGTTGCGGGTATGGGGCGCGTTCAGCGTTGTTCCGTCCAGTGTATCGCCGTAGGAGCTGAACACGTGACCCAGGGCCTGATCGTCATAGGCGATCTGCAATCCGCCCGCCTGCAAATAGACGGGCATCCCGCGCTGAAGGCCGCGTGTCTGTCCGCAGCAGATCGCCGCTGCCACGGACCCATTGATCTCCTGCACCTCGAACATATAGCGCACGCCGCCGACCTCTGTATACAGCAGGTCGCGTATGCAGATATCTGTCCGCTTCAGGAACACCTCCACCTTCAGGCTGGAAACAGACACAATACGTCCAACCATATCATTATCCTCCTGTGCCGTACCGTCGGAGGGCTGCACAGGCTGCTGTGCCTGCCGCTGCTTGACCAGAGCCTCCACCAACGGCGATGCAGGCTGTGCCTGACTCTGCTCCTGGGGTACGGTAGTACTCGACACGCTTCTGAAGATATCCTGTGCGGCCGAGTTGTCCGGCGACTCCTTCAGGAAGTCCTCTGCCGGAATATTCAAAAACGACTTCTTAGCCATACGATCCACTCTTTCCTACTCACTGTTTTTTCAGATAACCGGCATACTTTAGGTATTCCAGTGCGAACCGGTCATAATCTTCGGTCTGCTTGCTGTGGGCAGCGTATCGGAAAATGCTCTGCCGCATTGCCTGGGATTCACGCACCACCACTGACTCTCGGATCGCGCTCTCAAAAATGCGCGTATGCAGGCGTTCCGCCGTGCTGCGCAGCATCTCCCGCATTTCGCGGCTGAGGAGCAGTCGGTCGGTATGCCGTGACAGCACGATGCCGGCGATCCGAAGTTTGGGGTTGCTGTTTGCCTGCACGGTTTGGATCGTCGTGTAGAGCTGCCCAATTCCCTGCAGGCTGAACACATCCGCTAAAGCCGGGATCATAACGCTGTTGGCCGCGGTGAGGATGTTGATGGTCAGGATACCCAACGTGGGTGGACTGTCGATCACGATAAAGTCATAGTCCGCTGTCACCGGCTGCAAAGCGTTGCGTAGAAGATACTCCTTCCCCGTTCCCGCCTGCGTCAGATTGAAGGTGCTCAATCCGGGTGACGACGCGATGATATCGCACTCCGCCGCATGAAGGATGGCCTCGCGCGCCGTCCTTCGTCCCAGCAGCAGGTCATAGACCGTGACCTCCGCGTGATCGATTCCCATGGTATACGTCAGATTCCCCTGTGGGTCCATGTCCACGAACAGCACACGTGCTCCGGCCATTTTCAGCCGGACGCCGAAGTTCATGGCCAAGCTGGTCTTACCCACACCGCCTTTTTGATTTGTAAACGTAATGATCTCGGCCATCGCACTTACCTCCGTAAGGATTTCTGCTTGATAAAGCTATCGATCGTTTTCCGGAATGCGGCCTGATTCTTCTTTTTTCGCTCTACCCGCGTAGCCTCGCTCTCCATCTCGTCGAGCTTTTTCAACGATTCGGAGGTAGCGTTCTGCCGCATAATGTTTTCCGCCGCATAGGCGCTGGCCGCTGCGATCCTCACCTCGTATACCAGGCAGGAGATCATCATATCCTCCAGCAGTTCCTGTGCGTCTCCCTCGATCTCAAAATCGTCCCATGCGTGTGCATCAACGACCTCCTCCGGCTCGGCCAAAGGATAGATCCGCTTGATCTCCTGCTTTACCGAGGTGACGTTGTAGTAGTGATTGTACACAAGCTCCACCGCCGACCACGGCCGTTGACGCACCGCACGCTCCAGATACGTACGCAGCACGCCGAAATTCTCCCGGTATTCCTCCTGCGTCAGAAATACGCTGACCTCCGCCGGACGGCGCAGCTTTCTGCCGATCACGATTTTCTCCGTATCCGGGCCGTCGTGCTGCAAAACGGAGGACACGGATGTGTTCACGCTGCCGCAGAAGCCCAGATCGGACCCCAGATAGATGCGCAGTACGGGAAGGCCCTCATCCGGAAGACGTATCCGCTTATCCAGCCGCAGGTTCTGGTTGTTCTGGAGAATGCGCATCATGTCGGACAGCTCTTCCTCCATGGTGCTGTACTTCAGCGCCTGCTGGCCGGAGGCCTCCACCCGCAGCAGCGCGTGGAAGTTCATGACCTTAACGACCGCTTTTACGTTCATTGTGCGCCTCCGCCTGCCAGACGGCCGGTGATCTCCAGCATCATTTCCGGCGTGCGCACGGCGAATTTGTGCTGTTTCAACATATCCAGAATGACCGCGCCGCGCCGCATTCTCTCGCGCAGCGCCTCGCCCATCTCGTCGGCATTCGCCAACTCAAACACCTCGCGCTGCTCCAGATAGGCCAGCAGCTCTCTGCGGATAGGCGGCCCCGCCTTCTTTATTGCGGCCGTCTGCACTGCGCCGCCCAGACGGGATACCGACAGGCCATAGTTGATGGCGGGCTTCTGTCCCTTTTCGAAGTTCTTTGCCGACAGGACGATCTGTCCATCCGTGATGGAGATGATGTTCGTCGAAATAAAGTCCGTGATATCTCCGCCCTTTGTCTCGCAGATCGGCAGCACGGTGATGGAACCGCCGTTTTTGTGCTGGCAGCCAAGCTCCAGCATACGGGAGTGGGCATAGAAAATATCCGGGGGATAGGCGTCGCGTCCGGGTGTCTTTTCCATCAGCAGAGCGATCTCGCGGCACACATCCGCGTGGCGCTTCAGGTCGTCCAGCACCACCAGAACATCCTTTCCCTCCCGCAAATACGTCTCCGCAATGGACAGTGCGGCATACGGCGTACTTTGCTGCACGGGCGCACAGTCATCATTGAACGCCGCAACGATGATGGTATACTCCATCGCTCCACGGCAGAGCAGCTGACTGTAAATGTCCTTGACTTCCTTTTTCGTCTTTCCGATGGCCACGTAGATGCAGATGATGTCCTCACCCCGCTGGTTCAGGATGGTATCCAGCGCGATCTGCGTTTTGCCTGTTTTCTTATCGCCCACGATCAGCTGACGCTGGCCGCGGCCGATGGGATAGAGCATATCAATGCCCATAATGCCGGTATGCAGGGGCCGTGTCACTGCGATACGGTCCATGATGGGGATCGGCTCTCCCTCAATAGGAATATCCTTCAGCTCATCCAGACGCTTTCCGGCCAACTTGTCCTCGCCGAAAATATCCACGATATGGCCTGTGGACAGCGGAGAGAACTGTGCCGAGAACTCCTTCCCGGTGGCCACAACCCTGTCTCCGACCTTGACTTTCTCATCCATACGGGTCAGTGCGATCAGAACGCTGTCCTGCCGCACCGCATCTACATATCCCTCCGCATGGTCGCCGATGGTCACGCGTTCGAAATAGGCCGCATGATCCAGCCCGGTGGCCTCCACGATGTACTCGCGCACAAGGCGCACCCGCCCGGTACCGTAGGCGTTGGTACCGGCCTTGATATCCGCGATCTTCTGATCGATGACGCTGCTGATCGTATGCTCCATTATCTCAACTCCTTCGCCCTGATGCAGTAATCATAGAGTACCTGATCGGCCTCCATCTGGAATCCCTCGCAGATCTCCTCGTCAGGAACGATCTCCACCCCTGCCTGCGCGGTCTGCGTATTTGCAGCAGCGACAGGGACACGCAGGCGTACCGCTTTCGACTCCGCGTCCGCCAGCGCCCGCAAATGATCGTAGAATTCCAGTACGCAAAATGTTTTATTTCCTGCCAGATAGTCCTCCAGCAGGCACGCCTCCTCTGCGGGAAGCGCCCCCCTCAATATGGCGACCTGATCGTTTGCGTCCATCGTCGCCAGATGGAATATCGTGTCATAGTCCAGCTGCTCCAGCAGCCGCCCAGCCCCGCTGTTCTGTGCCTGCGGCACATCGGAAACTGCCGCCAGCAGCTCCTCCATCCGGAAGGAGAAATTCTCCCGGATCTTCAAATACGTCTTGCCAACGGTGTCGTCCCGGTAGACCGCTCCGCCGGAGCGTTCCGCCATCCCCAGCATCTCCGATGCCGGAAGCGTCGCCGCCACTGCTTCTGCCTGTGCCGTTTCCGGCTCCCGGCTGCTGACGCTCTGCTGCGGTATCGTTGCCTGTTTCGCTTCCAGTGCCGCCAGCTCCCGGCTCTTCTCCTCCAGCAGGTCATCATAAACGGATATCAGCTCCGTCGTCTTGCTGCGGATGTTTTTCGCGACCGTCTTTTTAAGCCATGTGACAGACAGCACCACAAAGCCGATCAATACCCCCACGACGGCCGCGGCTGCAATATAAATTGCATAGATCAAGCCATTCCCCTCCTTATGCCGTCTACGAATTACGCAACGAAGGGATTAAAATACAGCAGGATAAACACGAAAGCCAGCAGCAGCACGAACAGGACCACAATAGCCAAAACGATGGTCATGGCGCTGCGTACCACCTCGTCCTTTGTTTCGGGGTTGCGGCCCACAGCCTCCGCTACCTTTGCACCCAGCAGGCCGAGGCCCACGCCGATACCCAAGAAAGCCAGGCCGATCATCCAGCCGATGGCGCTGAGGACGGATGCATATAAATTCTCCATATTGATCTCCTCTCTCCCTGACGCACAGGGTTCTTCACTTTTTTATCGTCCGGCGGCTCCGCTTCCCGGAGCCGCCGGTGCATGGATCTTACGGTGTTGTCGGTGCGTAGAAGCTGTTGCTGCAGCTGGCAGTCAGCAGCACCTTGCCATCTGCATCCTGTGCCTGGATCTCGATACTCTCCAGTTTCTTCAGTTGGGCTTCATTGGCGGTTATCGTGCCGTGGTAGCCGCCGGAAACGGCCTCCGCCTTCGCCGCGTCATCCAGAGGTACCGACGGCTTTGTTGCTAGATCCGGCAGCACCACCTTGGCCACCGGCAGCTGTGTGGACTCCAATTCCAGCGTGAAGTTGATCTCCGTGCTGTTGATGGCCGAGATGACCAGACTGTCTGCCATCTGCTTGGTGGACACCTTGAAGTAATCATCCAAGGTGCGCTCCATCTCATCTGTCACCGTGTTCGCGGCCTCATGGGCCAGTACCACATAATAGTTCGTTCCCGGCTTCAGGTTTGTGAACGTATAGGTGTTGTCGTAAGCGCTGACAGATGCCCGGAGGTTCTCCCATTTATTCCAATACTCCTGACAATCCGCGTTTTCCCGATCTTCATAGAGCTTGCGGATGGACACGTTGCTTTCAGCGACCTTCGCCGCCTCATGCAGCTCCAGGTACACCATACCCAGACTGCCGAAGGGATCCACGAAGTAGTAATCCACCGTCAGGCTGGTGCTGCTCTCGGAGCGTACTGCCTTCAGCATAACGATCTGCACAGGATTCTGATCCTCGCCGATACCGCCGGAGCCGCCGGTACCACCGGTACCGCCAGCGCCGCCTGCGCCGCCTGCGCCGCCGATACCGCCATTGCCGCCGATGCCGCCGTCGCCGCCCTTGCCGCCGTCGCCGCCTGCGCCGCCATTGCCTCCTGCGCCGCCGGAGCCGCCGTTACCGCCTGCGCCGCCCTTGATGGTCAGATCAATGGAATCCGGCGTCTGGGGATGGTCGATGGTTTTATACACTCCAGAGTCGTAGGTATTTGTGGTACCGATCAGCTTTCCCAGATCAATGGTCAGCTTTCCCGCAGTCATGAGCTCGTTGGCAATATCAAAGGTGATGCTGCCGCCCTCAACGGTGGTGGGCTGGGTGGTTTTCAGGCTCATGTTGTTGGAGTAGAGCCGTGCATTGCCCACCACATCCATCAGGATGAACAGATACCCGTCGGCGCTGAACACATGGTCCGCGTCGGCGATGGCGGAAGCCGCGATGGCATAGCGCCTGTCGGCCAGCTTGAAGATCGCCCCTGTTCCCAGCTCGCTGAAGCTGTCCTGATCGGTAACGCTGCAGATGGAGCCATCGGCATCAATGCGGTAGCCGCCGCCGAACACCCGCACGCCGCTGCCGTCATAGGCCAGCGTGTGGGCGCCCAGCGGGATATCCGCATCGCTCTGCTTCAGAAAGTAGACGCCGTTCTCCCTGCTCACCAGCGTGCTTTCGGTAAGCTGGATGGGCGTGCAGGTACTGTCGTAGATCACTGTGCCTGCCGCCAGCTCCACGGCGGGTTCCTTGGCGGAGGCCGTCCGCACCGCCGTAGCGCCCATCACGACAAATGCCGCCGCGATGACCGCCGCCAACATGGAGAAAACGATCCATGTGGCTTTTTTAAATTTTCTTACTCTTTTCATAGTACCCTCTCAGTCGCTTACACGCCGCTGTAGATGGTGATGGTCTTGCTGGCGGACGGTTGCTGTTCCGTCTCGCGGAACTGCAGCACGATGGTGTAGCTGCCCTGACCCACCTGATACGGGATATCGAAGTAGTACATATCGTAGTGACCGCCGCCCGTACCGGATTGCAGCAGCTTATCCCCCTGCGTGAGACGTGATGTTCCCGATGCACTCACCGGCGTACCGTCTCCGGCCATGCCTTTCAAGGACCAGTCGATCCGACGGAACACCGGCTCCGCGCCAGCTCCGGTACCCGGATCTACACCCAGCAGACCCACGCTCTCCTGGAACATGATACGCACCGTGGTGGGGTCAAAACGGACGGAATACACGCCCTTCTCATTCAGGATCCACCCCTGGGTGTTGGTGGTCTGCTGGCTCTTGGAGGCGATCAGCAGCTGCGCCTCATCAGGGTTATTGGTAGAGGTGGTATCCGTATTCCAGAATCCGTCTACGATTTGCAGGAACTCCTTGCCGCAGTCCTTCATGGCTCCGCCCTTTTGGAAGAACTTCGTCCAATCCATATCCGTGCCGCCGAGCTTGATGGTACCGTTATGGTCGGCATCCGGCACCGCGTAGATGCGGAGCTGATAGGTCGCATCAGCCTTGATGGATTCGTTTGTCATGATACCTGTCCTCTCGAGGCAGCTATCGTTAAGGACAAAGCCCCTTCGCAGCTGGTTGGCGGTGTACACTTCTCTATCATACTCCGTGTGCAGGCGTTTGCCGTCCTTATCCGTGAAGCGCACTGCATACAGCGCGCCTTCATAGCTGCCCGCGCCTGTATCTCTGCCCATCAGCGTGTACTGCGGGTCATTGATGGTCACCAGGAAGTTGATGGAATTGCTGGTCGCGTTGCTGACGTAGATCAGTGCATCGTAGTTGCCCACGGCCGTCAGCGTGAAGGGAACGACCAGGTGGCCCGCGTCTATATTGCCGCCCTCCTCGATGGCGGTTATCCGCAGATAGTAGGTCGTGCCGGGCTTCAGCTTATCGCGAGCCGCGCGAGGCTTGAGATCAATGGTGATCTGATTTTCAGGGTTCGGGTCCACGGGCGCCTGCAGGATGGCCGTTTCGTCAGCCGGGGTCATATCAGCGTATGAAAGGATGACATTTTGCTTCTTGCTTGCATCCTCCTCACTTCCATAGATGTCGTAGGACATCTTCAGGCCGAATCTGCGGCTGATGCTGTATTTGATGACCTCTTTCTTGTCGAAATACCCGTTGTTCTGATACTCCTGCTCCAACAGCTTGATGACCGCCTGCGTACTGGTAGACACCTCATAAACCGCCGGCAGCGCCGTATCGGCGGTCAGCAGCAGGTGTGCTTTGCCGTCCACCACATAGTAGAAGGCCACATAGTATTGCTTGCCGCCATCCAAGCCGGTCAGCTGCGGATTATTCTCTCCGGTGGGTACACCACTGGCACCGATCGGGATCTCCACCTGCGCCGCTCGCTGGCCTGTCAGCTTCTCCGCGTCATCCCGACTATAAAAGGCTGCCGCATAGATCATACCGCCGCCTTCAAGGCCGTAGATCTTGATACCCTCCATCTCGATCATCCCGCTGGTGGCGGCAAAATACGGCTTGTCGATGGTAGGCGTCATCTGGTCAAGCGTTCCGCTATTTCCACCCGCCGGGAATTTCAGCTCATAAGCCGCCACCTTCTTGGGCGTCAGGTATTTGCCGCTCAGCTGTGATAGCATGGTGCTGTTATGGGCATCCACACCGTAGCGATCGGGATAGAGATAGCGACCGCTGCTACCGGAGTTTTTCAGGAAGGGATTGGTGGTGATCAACGCCAGCTTGGTATCATCCTCCGGCTTTGCCTTGATGGTATCCTGCAGCTTGTACACCGTGAACTCATCCGGCGTGGCCAGCAGCGCACCGTTGGCGGGTACACCGCTCAGGCTGGTAGCACCGATATAGTTGGTAAAGCCAAACTCCGTGTCGGTGTTCTCAACGTATTGCAGGGCAAAGCTCTTTCTGTTGTCTGCGTCTTCCAGTATGCTCCAGCCCTGGATGCCGGTATCATACAGCAGAACTGCCCTGTTCACCTCAAACGACTTGTTCAAAAAGCCCTCGCCCAGCAAGCCGGTAGCAAGCTTGGCATATGTACCATCCACATCGGAGACCAACGGCAGACGGAAGCTCTTCGCTTCTCCGCCATCCGGCTTAATAGTCAGCTCCAGACCGATTCCGCGGGAAAGCAGCGCGTCGGCAGCCGGATCATTCATGTTGAAGCGGAAGGCGATGTAGTTGTCCGCCTGATGCGTCAGATCCATTCGCACCTGAATGTCCTGATAACCCGCCCTCTTAAACTGCTGCTCCCAGGACCATTCCAGCGGTATCGCACCGATGGACAAGCTCTTATTGTCCGCCGTCAGGTTAAATGCCCGTAGCACCGAATCATAGTCCAGCCTGTATGCACAGATATTGACTGCCGGCATCAGATACGCCGCTGTACCCTTGCTCACTGCGTAATCCATGTTGAGCCTATACCAGTCACCGCTGCCCACGGGGTTTGCCTGTATATTCTGCGAGACTGTTCCAGCGCCCTTCTCGTAAGAGATCGTTGTGTTATTGGCTGTGTTGTCCCTTATGATCAGCTTGTCCGGATCACGCCATTTGTAATGCAGCTCCACCGTACCGGTGGCAGTTGTGGCGTTATCCTGCGTCAGCGCAGCCTGTGTGGAGTTGAATACATAGGTGTGGAAATCCGGCAGGATCAGCGGCGCCTCGCACATTCCCGAATTCAGGATATATGCGACATTTCTGCCGACCGACACGCCATGCTCCGTTATGCCGCCATGTACCCGCAAGTAGTCGTTATATTCCTTGTGGTCATAGGGATAGTTCCTTGTCGAGGATGCCTCGCCGGTGCTGCTTCCCGCATATTCCACCGTGTAGGCAAAGATGTAGCGGAAGCCGCGGCCCATACCGGATTGCAGCACCTTGTCTAAGACGTTGGGATCGCCGGCGTTGTAGACATAGTGGCCATTATAGAGGGTCGGATCTTTACCCGCGTCTCCGCCGAACAGTACCGCCACCTTGGGTACAAAGTTGCTGCCCGTGTCGATGGGCTGCGTCATCTTCAGCAGGGGCTCCGTCTTCAGAACAGGATCCGTGCTGTTTTTAAACGCATTGAAGAAGCTGTTGTACTCGAAAGCGTAGTAAGTAATGTTCAGGCCGATGCGCTGTACGTTGTCGTAGCTGGCCTCCAGTGCATAGCCCACGATCGCTTCATCCGGCAGATTTTCATCCTGCTTTCCGCCATAGATGGCGACATCGCTATTGTAGATGGGGGTCGCCTTCACGCCGCGGGAGGAATCCGCCAGCAGATCGGGAGGTGTAGGCTCCGCAGCCACCACCTCAGAGGCGTTCTGAATATCATCAAAGGTGTTCACATATCCCAGCTGCAGGCCGTAGCTCCTGTCCGCCACCTCGCTGACGGTCAGCGTATAGCTGCCCTGACTGTTCAGCGGCGGGTTGCCGAAGTCCTTTTCCG
>ERZ1034719.654-NODE-654-length-19142-cov-36.210457_pt1 | contig 19142 bp, 13 predicted proteins | sample MGYA00520703_ERZ1034719 | MGnify/ENA primary metagenome ERZ1034719 (study PRJEB33766, sample SAMN09781716) | gut metagenome | biome: gut microbiome | host: Homo sapiens | place: Madagascar | study: EMG produced TPA metagenomics assembly of the PRJNA485056 data...
CCGCAGCAACCTTCCGGTTGTGAGGATTTGAATTATCGAAGTCCAACGCGGCAGAAATCTCAGAATGCGCCAAGTCCCCTTGGATTTGTTTTGAGATGGATGCAAGGCGGACGAGAAAGTCAAACCGCAGCAACCTTCCGGTTGTGAGGATTTGAATTATCGAAGTCCAACGCGGCAGACGCTCAAAACAAACCAAGGGGGTATAGCTCAGTTGGCTAGAGCATCTGCTTTGCAAGCAGAGGGTCGTCGGTTCGAATCCGTCTATCTCCACAAAATAGGCGTCACAATTTTCCTGATTTGTGACGCCTGTTTTGTGTTTCGCCTAATGCACTTTCGGGCACATTCCCCTTACAAAATTTATCCTAAAGGCACTTTGTGTTGCAATATTTTGTACATTTGTGCCATAATATTACAAAAATCGAAAGATATGGAACAGAACAGGACACGTGTTGAAAGCGACCTCATCGGAAGTAGGGAAATACCTGATGACAAACTTTATGGAGTGCAAACACTTAGGGGAATCGAGAATTTCCGTATAAGCAACTTCAAGCTGTCTGCCTATCCTCTATTCATCAACGGGCTGGCCATCACAAAGATGGGTGCTGCAATGGCCAATCATCAGCTCGGGCTTCTCACCGATGAACAGGCGAACGCGATCATCACGGCCTGCCACGAGATACTTGACGGGAAGCATCACGAGGATTTCCCGGTCGACATGATTCAAGGCGGTGCGGGCACGACGACCAACATGAATGCCAACGAGGTCATCGCCAACCGTGCTCTCGAACTCATGGGACACCATAGGGGCGAATATCAGTTCTGCTCTCCTAACGATCACGTGAACCGCTCGCAGTCAACAAACGACGCTTATCCGACCGCGATTCACCTTGGTCTGTACGCCACAAACAAGAAACTCGTTGAGCATCTTCAGCTGCTCATCGCCTCTCTTAAGAAAAAGGGAGAGGAGTTCGCCGACGTGTTGAAGATGGGACGTACTCAACTGGAGGACGCTGTGCCGATGACGCTCGGACAGACCTTCCACGGCTTCGCCTCAATACTTGAGGACGAGGTCCGCAACCTCAATTTCGCCGCTGACGACTTCCTTACGGTGAATATGGGCGCGACCGCAATCGGAACCGGAATCGCCGCTGAGCCTGGCTATGCGGAGAAATGCGTCGCTGCTCTCGGCGAAATCACCGGATGGCCGGTGAAACTGGCGGAAGACCTTGTCGGTGCCACTTCCGACACGTCCGGAATGGTAGGCTTCTCCGCTGCGATGCGCCGCGTCTGCATAAAGGTTAACAAGATTTGCAACGACCTCCGCATCATAGCGTCCGGCCCTCGCTGCGGCCTCGGCGAAATCAATCTGCCAGCAATGCAGCCGGGCTCCTCAATCATGCCGGGCAAGGTGAATCCGGTAATCCCCGAGGTGATGACCCAGACGGCCTACAAGGTGATGGGCAATGATGTCTGCGTAGCTCTTGCCGGCGACGCCGCCCAGATGGAACTTAACGCCATGGAACCTGTGATGGCCCAGTGCTGTTTCGAGTCCGCCGACCTTCTGATGAACGGATTCGACACCCTCCGCACGCTCTGCATTGACGGCATCACCGCCAACCGAGAGCGCTGCCTCGCCAACGTGAAAAACAGCATCGGCATCGTCACTGCCCTCAATCCTGTCATCGGCTACAAAAACTCCACAAAAATAGCCATGGAGGCCCTCACCACAGGCAAGGGAGTCTATGACCTCGTACTTGAGCACGATATCCTCTCCAAGGAGGACCTCGACACCATCCTCAAGCCAGAGAACATGATTCACCCCGTAAAACTCGACATTCACCCGAAGCACTAGTTTCGGGTGGATGCCTTAAGTGAAATCGAACTCACATGGCAGTTTTATAGACCGACGTCAAGGACTTTAAAATTCGTGTATTCTTAAAAGTTCATAAATTTATGGACCATATATCACAGTAGTGCGTAGGCGCGCACGTCATCCGCTGTGATGGTCGGACCTGAAAGAATCAGCAGCCTTTCCACGACGTTGCGAAGTTCGCGGATGTTGCCGGTCCAACTGCGGTTCACCAGAAGCTGCATCGCCTCCGGTTCAATCGGACGGGTGCTCTTGCCGCTTTCGGCGCAAATCTGAGTTATGAAATAGTCCACAAGCATAGGGATGTCACTCTTGCGCTCGTCAAGTGCCGGGACAGTGATGACAATCACGCTGAGGCGGTGGTAGAGGTCCTCGCGGAACGTCCCCTTGGCAATCTCCTCGCGCAGGTTCTTGTTAGTCGCGGCAATCACGCGCACATCCACCGTAATGTCCTTGTCCGAACCGACCCTCGACAGCTTCTTTTCTTGAAGCACGCGGAGCACCTTGGCCTGTGCCGAGAGAGACATGTCACCGATTTCATCGAGGAAGAGTGTTCCTCCGTCGGCCTGCTCGAACTTGCCCTTGTGCTGTTTGATTGCCGAGGTGAACGAACCTTTTTCATGTCCGAAAAGCTCACTTTCGATGAGCTCCGAAGGAATCGCCGCGCAGTTCACCTCAATGTACGGCATTTGCGAGCGCAGACTCTTCTGATGCAGCGACCGCGCCACGAGCTCCTTTCCTGTTCCGTTACCGCCTTGGATTAGCACCCTCGCGTCGGTCGGTGCCACCTTTTCGATCATATCCTTGACCTTCATTATCGCCTCCGACTCGCCGATCATCTCCTGGCCGTAGACCTTCTTCTTCAGCACCTTGGTCTCCTGGATGAGGTTGCTGCGTTCCGTGGCGTTCTTAATGGTGATTAGTATCCGGTTGAGATCCAATGGCTTCGAGAGGAAGTCAAACGCGCCCTTCTTGATGCAACTTACCGCCGTGTCGATGTCCCCATGTCCGGAAATCATGATTACAGGTGTCTCTATGCCTTTTTCGTGCAGTGTGTCGAGAACTTCCTCTCCTGGAAGGTTCGGCATCTTGATGTCGCAGAAAATAACATCGTACTTCTCCTTGTCTGCCATTTCCACCCCCTTTGCGCCGTCTTCCGCGACATCGACGGAGTGTCCTTCGTCCTCAAGTATTTCCTGCATCAGATTTCTGATTGACCGTTCATCGTCGATAACCAATATTTTCATATCACCATATATTTTATGACAAAATTCCTTAGACATTGAAAAAACAATGCCGTATTCCCAAAATGGATACAAATATCGGAAATTTTGTTTTGAATAAATCAATCAGATGCTTAATTTTGCCGATTAAAATATCCTTCCGGATCCGAAATCCGGCGGGGCATCGGTTTGATATGAAAAAATACGATATACCAGACATTACAATCGCCATCGACGGGTATTCCTCGACGGGGAAGAGTTCATTCGCGAAACTCATCGCGTCCGAGTTTTCGTTCCTCTATCTGGACTCGGGAGCACTATATCGTGCCGTGACGCTGTATGCTATGGAGAACGGACTCATTTCCGACGACAACAAAATTGATTTGCCGGCGCTCGCGGAGGCGTTGAGTACGCTTGACGTGCGTCTTGAAAACACGGCGGACGGGATACGGACATACATCGGGAATCGTTGCGTTGAAAAGGAAATCCGTAGCCTGAAAGTTTCCGGAAAAGTCAGTCCGATCTCGGCGGTGCCGGAGGTGCGTGACTATGTGAACGCGAAACTCCGCGAATTAGGACGGGGCGGACGTGTCGTGATGGACGGACGCGACATCGGAACTACTGTGTTTCCACATGCGGAACTGAAGATTTTCATGACCGCAGATCCGCTTGTCCGCGCGAAGAGGCGTGCGGCTGAAATGGAGGCCAAGGGCGAGAAGGTGAACCTTTCTGATGTTCTTGAGAACCTTAAGGAACGGGACTATATCGACTCTCATCGGGCTGTTTCTCCGCTGTCAAAGGCAGCTGATGCCATTGAACTTGACAATTCGGAGATGACTCTTGAGGGGCAAATGGAGTGGGTGAAAAATATTCTTCGTGAAAAATTTGGAGTGACCGGATTATGAGTAGGGAAGTGACAGTGGACGTTGACAAAAATTCCGGATTCTGTGCCGGAGTCATTCGTGCGGTGAATATAGCCGAGGAGAAACTCGAACATGAAAAGAACCGGAAAATTTTTTCCCTCGGTGCGCTTGTCCACAATGAGGCGGTGCTCTCGGGACTTGAGACAGCGGGCTTGGTGACAATAGACAGGGAGGATCTGGATGAGATGCAGTCGGTGGAGAATGCAGACCTGATTATTCGGGCTCACGGTGAACCACCTGCCACTTATGCCCGTGCGGAGGCTCTCGGGTTTAATGTCGTGGACTGCACATGTCCGGTGGTGCTTCAGCTTCAGAAGAGGATACGCACGGCCTATCTGCAGCAGAAGAAGGCCGGGAAGGGGCAGATTGTTATTTTCGGTAAAGTCGGACACGCGGAGGTGCTCGGACTGGTCGGACAGACGGAAGGAACGGCCATTGTAGTCGAGAATCTGATGATGCTTGAGGAGGCAATCGCCGACGGACGCATACGCCAGAGCACTCCAACGGAGATTTTCAGCCAGACCACCAAGAGCCCCGGCGAATATGACAAGGTCTGCGCACGTCTCGCTAAAGTTCGAGGTTTGCGTCTTAGGCTCAAGGTCCACAACACCATCTGCCGTCAGGTCGCCACGCGTCATGCGAAGCTTTCGGCATTTGCGCGCAGCCACGACGTCATCGTCTTTGTCTGCGGCAAATCCAGTTCCAACGGCAAGGTGCTCTGTGAGTTCTGCAAGTCTGTGAACATCAGGACCTACAATGTGAGCTCTGTCGATGAACTGAACGGAGAATGGTTCCGTGAGGATGACAGGATCGGAGTATGCGGTGCTGCCTCTACCCCGAAGTGGCTGCTTGAGGAGACTGCCGCGCGGATAAAGGATATTTTGCAGAAAGACAATAAAATGCTACCTTTGCACGGCGAAAAACAGCGATAAACTTTGATATTTCTTAAAATAAAAATCATATGGCAACAACAGCAGATTTCAAGAACGGACTTTATCTGATGTATAACGGAAAGCCTTGTTCTATCGTATGGTTCCAGCACGTGAAACCGGGCAAGGGACCTGCATTCGTAAAGGCAAAGCTCCGTAACCTCGAGAACGGCCGTATCCTTGAGAATACATTCACGGCCGGTGTGAAGATCGACACCATCAACGTGGAACGCCGCCCATACCAGTTCCTCTACAAGGACGAGGACGGATTTAACTTCATGCACGAGGAGACCTATGAGCAGATTCACCTCGACACCGATCAGGTGGAGAACTCTGACTTGATGAAGGAAGGACAGCACGTCGAGATGATGTTCCTCGCTGAGGACAACGACGAGCGCTGCCTCACTTGCGAGCTCCCGACCTATGTTGAGCTTGAGGTGACCTACACCGAGCCGGCAGTCAAGGGTGACACAGCTTCTACTTCTGCTCTCAAAGAGTGCACTCTTGAGACAGGAGCGATGATTATGGTTCCTCTGTTCATCAACCAGGGCGAGAAGATTCGTGTGAATACTGAGGATCGTTCATACGGCGGCCGCGTCGCATAGTGTGAAAATTGCAGAAATTAAATCGGGAAATCTTTCAGGCTTGAGCCTTGAGATTTCCCGATTTTTTTGTTTTATGCAGCACTACTAATCATCATATCCAATCTGCAAGCCATCGATATATAATTTGTAATTGGCTCCAGTACCGGCAGGACGGATGTAGAAATTGAAGCATCCACCCCATGCTCCGTTGCCTAGGAACTGTGCCTGAATGAGGGTCGGCACACCATTCTGAAGCTCGACTCCGATGTCGGTAGTCCATTCGGTGAAATTGAACGAATTGTCCTCGTTGATGGTATAATGCGCTCCGAGGGCACCTTCGCAGATGATCGGAATCTTTTTGGTCTCCTCCTCGCCCTCATAGAGCATCTGGATAATCACTGTGTAGGTCTTATTCCATTCCGCTATAGGCTGTTTGTTGTTGCCGTTGCGGTAGAGCTGTCCGTCGCCGGGCTCTGCATTCGGATCTTGGTCATCAATGGCGAGGCAGAGGGAATTGGCTCCACAAAGTTTGTATTCGTCGTTGATGGTGATTCCGCTGCCGTTCTCTCCATAGACAACCTTGCCGACGGCATTGATTCCGATGATTCCGAGATTCCAGTTCCATGTCACGTTAGGATCGTAAGGACCGAATTTCCTTTCTCCGTCAAAGTTCTCGTCCATAGGGTCGGCATCATCGGCTGCCGCTATGATATGATCAAAATTCCTTTTCACTGCGAGGTGTGCCTGTGCCGGATAGAGTGTCAGCGTGTAGTTTCCTGCATACTTATTCTCGAATGCGGCTGCCGATGCCTTGGTGGAATATTTCACCTTGTTGAACGCATCTCCCATGGAGAATGACGGTGTGAGATGCTCCTTGTCGAAAATGAAGGAATACCAGCTGTCAGCCGCGAGTTTGCCGGTGTAGCTGAAAGAGCCGTCGTCGTTCTTCGTGAGAGGCTTTGCATTTGCTGCATCCTCGGTTCCGACTGCTGTGCCGATGATGTAAAGCTGGAGCGCAGAGCCTAGGTCAACCTTGATTTCTGCAAGTTCCCCGGCCGTGAATGTGGTGGTCTTCTTTACGGAATACTTCGCCCCAGTGGCTGCACCGATAAGTTCGATTTCAATCTCCTGCTCCTCTGATGGGACGGCTGCGAGTATCATTTGGCCGTAGGCGTTTGCAGTGACGGTTAATTTGTCTGACGAATTTTCGGTTTCCTTCCAAGTACCGGTTTCATGCGCATAGACGAACTCTCCGGCGGCCTTCTTCGCGAATTTCACCATCGCTTTCTCAATTGGCTCTGGAGCGTTGTCCACCTTAATATCTGCGTAAGCGGCTACATGAGCGAAATCAAGACTTTTCACAGACGCTATTCCGCCAGTGTAGGCAGTCTCAGCGAACATGAGCATCGCCGCATCGTCACAGAACTTGACACCAGTCTTCTGTGATGTCGGGATTATGGCACGGGCTTCGTCAGCTCCGAGAGAAATCCAAGAAGTCTCGCCCTCTTCATCGTAAGGAGATGTCGCATAGACTTTTCCGTCCTGCTGCGTCGGGGCGAATGTTGCCCTAAATCCGAAAGATTTGCCTTTTTCCGCGCTGACGACTACAACCTCGTTGCCGTTGGCGGAGAGTGCAACTGATTCTTTTCCTGTCCATCCGGCGTTTTCGATGTTCCCGCTGATGGAAGCCGTGATGTCCGGTTCTCCACCCTCAAGTGTCGGGGACTTTTCGCACGAAATTATCGTGCCTACAGCCATGAGGCTGAAAATCATTGTTTTAGTAATTCTGTTCATAATTATATGTGATTATAAAGTTTTGCAATATTGTGAAAGCGAGTCTCCCCGCAGTTCCTATTCATCTTCCTTCTCAGGACCGAACGCTTCCATGAGCGCATCATACTCCTCCTGGTTTATTCTGACCATGCAGCCATGACGGCTGTCTGGGATTGACAGATAGAACTTCTCCCAGCCATCCACGGCCATCTTCGAGTTGTCGAATCTCCAGTATTGCTTAGGGTAGTTCTCCGCGAATATATACCAGCCTTTTCCGTCCGGAGCCGGTGCAATCGTCGGTGCTTCGTGGTAGCGCGATTCTTTCTCAACCCCATCGACAATTACCGACATCGGAGTGACCGGTGACTGCGGTTCGGTCCATGGACCCGTGAGGTTGTCCGAGGTGGAAATCAGCACAGTCTTGCCGGTAGGACATACCCGAGGTGACTGCCCGTTGGCTACAGGGGCACGCTCATCCTTGTATATCGCCCAATATTTCCCGTCAATCTTGCGGATAATCGCGTCAATCGTCACGATATCCCTGAACCCCTCGCTCTGGAAGTCGAAGAGGAACTCCGGTTTCGTGTATTTCTTGAAGTCCGGAGTGAGTACATAAAGCGTCTTCATCTTCGTGAAATCCTGCTCAGTGCCGTGGGTGGCGTGCCAAGTGATTATATACTGGTCGGAATCCTCGTCATAGAAGAGTTTTGGCGCACCGAAGTAGGCCGGGTCGGCAGTGTAGCCGCTCTTGGCGTTGAACACCTGTGTGGCTGTGATTGTGGTCTGGATTTTCCAATTTATCAGGTCGTCCGATACGAAGAGGCAGGCTCCTGTTTTTCCGGCAATCCGTCCGCTTATCATATAGTATCGACCGTCGCCGCCCTTGACAATGTCGGGGTGACCGCGGTAGGTTCTGTGTACTTTCTTGTTGTCGTTCAGCGGTGTCCAGACGGCGCCGTCGCGACTGACGTAGTAGTAGAGACTTCCGTAGTCGGAGTCTTTCATATGGGCGAAGAGCAGGCCTCCATCCTTGTATTTCCCGTCAGTGGCGGCAGTCTCTCCCTTCTCGCTGTCCTTGAAGTCCTTTTGCACGGAGTCTATGTCGCGGTCAATTTTCTCCGGCGTGCACGAGAGCAGCCCGAGCGCGACAATAAGTGTTGATAACATAAATCTTTTCATCTTTTCTTTCTCTGTGGTTCTGCAAATCTTATTTAGATGTTCTCGTCTGGCGGATCAGTGGGCGCTGTTGGCCTTCGCGAGGTCTTCTGTCCAACCCGGACGGCTCCATTCTTGTTCGATGTTCTTACCGTAGGTCTTTGCCTGCTCCACGAAGAAGTTCGGGAGCGGGAGATACTGATGGGTCGGTGTGAATCCCTTGACCTTTGCAGTCTTCTGCGCGTATTTGTTGAAGCGTATGAGGTCAATCTTGCGCATTCCCTCGAAAAGGAATTCCCGTCCGCGCTCGTCTAGTACGGCATTGAGGAATGCGTCGACGGAGACCGTGGCGGATGCCGGAAGGGCACCGAGTCCGGCGCGCGAGCGTACCTCGTTTACATAAGAGATAGTCTTGGCCGAAGGGGCGGCTCCGCTGAGGCGCACATCAAGCTCGGCCTTCATCAGGAGAACGTCCGCCCATCTGGCAAGCGGCCAGTCGTGCCCCTGGTTGGCGGTATCGGTCTCGTAAGGCCACTTTGTGATGAGATAGCCGTCCCAGCCTACTCCGATGGATGACGAGTCCTGTTTCTTGGTCGGGTTTCCTCCGGCGGCGGGCTTCACCCAGTACTCCGTGGTGACGGCGGCTTTGCGCAGGTCGCCGGTTTCGTATTGGTCGTAGAACGCCTGAGCCACATTGTAGTACTGCGCCCATCCGGTCTGCGTGAATGGGGTCGGGTTGCCGTTGTTGTCAACAGGCGATATGTCCGCGGGCATGAACGCCTTCTGATAAGGGAAAAAGTTCCCGGCTTCGTAGGAGGTGCCACCGGTGGTCTCATTGCTCACAGCCATAATGATTTCCCGGTTCCACTTATTATAGTAGCTGAAAACCTTCATATAGGGATTTTCTCTGTCGGTGTAAAGTCCGTAGCGTCCGGAGGCCGCCAATTCTTCGTACATCTGTTCGGCCTTGTCGTACCATCCGTCCATGTCCGCTCCTTCGTTCAGACAGTGTTTCATGAGGCAGAATCTTGCATAGTCGCGGTTGTAGCGTCCTTTCTCCGCCACGGTCTCCGGGAGATTCTCCACTGCGAGGACCATGTCGTTATATATCCACTGGCACATCTGTTCCTGCGTCGGCCTCACGAGGTTCTTCTGCACGTCCTCGTTCTCGACATCAGCCGGGTTGACGATGAGCGGCATCGGACCATAGACGTGATAGATGAAGTACATCAGCATAGCCCTGCACAGTGCGACCTCGCCAACCAGTTGCTCTTTCTTTCCAGCTATGAATACTGACGGGTCAGCGGCCTGCACCCTTCCGAGAACCTCGGTCAGACGCGTAACGTGGGAGAGCTTGGTGATGTGGTTGAGATTGTCTCCGCTGCTATTGCCGCGATAGTAATAGATGGCCTGTGAGAAGTCAGCTCTCGAATTGCGCTTCCACTCGCTGTCCCATCCCTTCGAGGTCCACGGGAACATCTCATCGGTCGGCATATCGAACATCCTAATTCCTCCTCCTTCGTAGGTGTAGACCGGATGGGTGTTGTAGCCTTCGCCGAGATAATACTGCCAAGTCGATCCGAATGGGATGTAGCATATCATCGAATAGGATTCATATTCCTCTGCGGTCGAAGGATAGTTCTCGGGATTCAGGGTTCCATATATCTTCGCGTCAAAATTCTTCTCACATCCGGCGAGCGCCAGGACGAGAATGACAAGAATTGGAAATGATAAAAATATATTTCGTTTCATATATATCCTTTTTTAGAATGAAAGCCTCAGGCCGAGGGAATATGAACGGGTCGCAGGGTACTCTCCGGTGGATTTCCCGCCTTCTCCGCCTCCGCCCATATACATCTCTGGGTCGAATCCATCATATTTCGTGAATGTCAGGGGGTTCTGCGCATCGAAGTAGAGATATATCGAATTTATCCATTTTGATGCTCCCTTGAGAATCTTCTCATCGAAGGTGTAGCCGAAGGTTATATTCCTCACTTTCAGGAATGATGCGTTCTGCATATTTATGTTCGTCCCACAAGCTCCCGGTAGCGCTCCGATGTCCCCAGATGCAATTCCAGGACGTGTTCCCTCGGGGTTTGAGATAGAGTTCCATATCTTGTAGGCAAGCACGCTGGAGTTTCTCGAATTATCCGACAGCCAAGAACCGCTTGTCGTGTTGAGGACAACGTTGCTCTTGTAGAGACCTACCTGCCCGTACATGTAGATGTCCAGTGAGAAATTTTTCCATGAGAAAGTGTTGCCGAAGCCTATGTAGCAGGCGGGCACATTGTTCTTCATGTAGATGTCGTCAATCGTAATCTTGCCGTCACCGTTCTTGTCCTCGATAATTGGAGTTCCCGGCATCATCGCTCCATCGGAAATGGTTTTCTGCGACTCAGGGACATTGGAGCGGTCGGCGTTGACTATCCCGATGACATTGTAGTAGTACCATGCGTTCATCGGCTCCTTCTCACGGACGCGGTACTCCTCATAGTAGTGGTTGTTCTCTCTTTCGAGCCAGATGCTGTTCACGCGGCTCAGTGCGAGTGAGCTCTCCCATCTGAAGGCACGGTCGATGTTTACGGTGTTGAGGTTTAGTTCCCATCCGATGCGGTAGAAGTGTCCATAGTTGACCTTTCTGGTCTCGAACATCGCCAGAGGTGAGGATGGCTCGGTGCCGAGCAGGCGCGTGATATCGTTGCGGAAAAAGTCAAAGCTTCCGGAAATCCTGTTGCGGAGGAAGTAGAAGTCAAGCCCGACGTTCTTCATGTAGGTCTTTTGCCATGACACCCACCATGAATTGGCGCTGTTGAGAGTATAGGGCGTGTATTGGGTTGTGTTCCCGTCAAAGGATGCTCGGAATGCGCTTGCTCCGTAGTTGCCATAGAGCGAGGAACCGAGATTGTCGGCTCCGGTCACGCCCCAACTGCCTCTGATTTTCAGAAGGTTAATCCATGAAATGTCCTTCATGAAGCTTTCGTTGGAGAGCTTCCATGCGAAGGAGACCGACGGGAACCAGTTGTATTTCTGATTTGAAAAGAATTTGTCGGATCCGTCCATACGCACGGTAGCAGAGATGACATAGCGGTCGAGTATATCGGCGGACAGTTTGCCGAAGACCGAGCGGTGCTCGTTGTAGCCTCGGTATGAGCCTGGGAGTATGTTCCCGGTCGCGGATGAGAGGTCGTCTTCTTTAATGGCGTCCTGCGTATCCTCGTAGGAAACATAGTAGCCGTACCAATCCTGCTTGTACATTCCGGCTCCTAGCATAGCGTCAATGTTGATTACATCCGCGAATCCCTGGCTGTAGGAGAGGGTTCCCTCAAACGTCTGGTAGCGGCGTCCCTGTGAGTGGACATTTCCGCGGGACTTCTTCATGATGTTGAAATAGACCGTTGACGGAATGTAGGAGTTACGTATGGTGTTCTCGTGGCTCATTCCGTAGAGAATCTTGGCTTTGAGGTAGTCTTTCCACAAGTTAGCGGTAGCTGAGACGTTGAAGTTGTAGCCGTTTTCCTTGGACTTGTCCTCGATGCTCCTCATTGAACTTGGGTTCGGGATGTTAGAGAAAATTGTGTAGGAACCGTCCTCCTGCTTCTCCGGGATGTTAGGTGGCAGAATTAGCGAGGCGTACAGCGCACTTGCGGCCAGTGCCCCAGCATTTCCCGAGTCCGCACCGACATTGGCGTTGCTGTAGTTGTTCTGGTTCACGTTAATGCTTCCGGCAATATTGAGGAACTTGAAGACCTGCGCATCTATGTTGGCGTGCAGGGTCAACTTGTCCATTCCGGAGTTAACAACCGTTCCGTCTTGTCCGAAATACTGCCCTGAAAGATAATACTTCACTTTTTCCGTGCCTCCCGAGAGCGTGAGATTGTGGTTGTGTATGTAACCGTTCTTCAGGACAAAGTCCGTCCATTCGGTAGTCTGCGCGTTCCTTATCTCTTTCGCGTCAAAGGGTGCGACCCATCCTCCGTCGTAGGCGAGTCCGCCGTAGGGATACATCTTGTTGGCGTAGAGGTAGGTCTCCTTGTTGAAGATATTGACCATGGTCATGTATTCCTGCGCGTTGAGGATTTGAAGATAGGGATAGTTGCGGACGAAACTGTAGCTGCCGTCGTAGGTGACGCGCGGTTTGCCTGCCTTTCCTTTCTTTGTAGTTATGAGTATGACTCCGTCTGCCGAACGCACTCCGTAGATTGACGCCGACGCGTCCTTGAGGATCTCGACGGACTCTATGTCGGCCGGGTTCAGTCCACCGAGTCCGGAACGGTTTACATTGGAAGGCATAGTCATCCCTTCGCCTCCGATTGAGATTGAGCCTGCGGGCATCACCACTCCATCGACAACATAAATCGGAGTTCCTCCGCCACGGATGGATATATTAACCTTTCCATCCGGCTGTCCGCTGTTCTGTGTTGCCTGAAGTCCCGGTGCACGCCCGAGAAGCAACTGGTTGATGTTCGGGTTCGCTGACTTTGGAACGTCGTCAGCCTTGATCTGCGCGATTGCAGTGGTCAGATTCTTCTTGTTCACCGTGCCGTAGCCTACGACGACAGATTCCTCAAGCACATCAAGATTTTCGGCAAGGCGTATGATTAGCCTCTCTGGGGAGGCGGAACTGATGTTTATGGTCTCGTCCTTATAGCCGAGGCTGGAGATGCGTAGCTTTGAGCCGGTAGGCACCTCCAGAGAAAACGAGCCGTCGGCATCGGCCACGATCCCATCATTTGTCCCCTCGACCAGCACGGCAGCCCCGATGACAGGCTCGGATGTTCTCCGGTCTATAATCTGGCCGTTTGTTTTGATCTTGTCGCCTTTCCCGTCAGCAGGCTGTCCTTGAACTGCATTGCGCCTTTTCAGCACAATTTGCTTCTTCTCTATTTTCCATTGAATCTGCGTGCCCGCAAAGAGGGAGTTGAGAATCTGTTCTAGAGTAACGTTGCTGACATTGACGCTGACCGTTTCCTGCTCATCCACCAACTCATTACTATAGACGAACCAATATCCGCTCTCCTTTTCGATGCGCTCGATGACCTTGATAATCGGCTCGTTGTCGGCCCGAAGCGAAAACCTTTTCTGGGCGGCAGCCTCGAATCCGGTCTGAAAGAGCAGCAGGCAAGCTAAAAGTAGTCCTGTAATTCTATTCATATTAGTGTCATTGAAATAATCCGAACGATTTCTTGATCTCTTTTTCTCCTCAAGAATATGGTTCAAATCCGGTTAATCTGCTTCAATGACACCTAAAGCCCGTGAAAGCGAAGTTTATTTTGAAGAAATTACGAATTTTTTTCGTTCTCCGTTCATGGAGTCGACCCCAGCCCTTTCGCAACGTATCGGCAGCACCTGTTCAAGCAAGGACATTATGTCTTCAATTTTCTCGTCCGAGAATGTGGCACGGAGCTTCATATCCAGAATGCTGCGGTCGTGCACCTCTATGCAGACGCTAAATATGTTCGACAGCCTGTCAAATACATATCGCATATCGTCGCCCCTGAATGCGAGTATGTCGTCTTTCCATGAAATCCATTTGAACACATCGGAAACCTGTTCCGTCCGCACCAACTCTCCGTCGCGTATTAGCTGGCAGCCCTGTCCGAGCTTATGGCGACCGCCTCCGCAAGTTATGTCCAGCCGTCCCTCAACTAGGGTCACGCGTAGCCTTTCAGTGTCGTATGCGTCAATGTTGAAGGATGTTCCCATCGCTGTCACATCGCTTCCGTCTCCGAGCCTTACAGTGAATGGATTGTTCTTGTCGGAAGTCACTTCAAACCAGGCCTCTCCTTCAAGACCTACAACGCGCTTTCCCTGAGGCCAGCTGTCAGTGTAGGTGAGCCTTGAACCGGAGTTGAGGCAGATTGCGGTGCCGTCCGAGAGCTTTGTGTGGACGATTGAACCATAAGGTGCGGACACGGAGAGCTCCGCTGGCTGCCTCTCGCTGGCCGTCCTGATGGCGTGCACAAGATAGGCGGAGGCTCCGAGGAGAGGAATCAGCAGTATTGCCGCAACGTTCTTCCATACACCGATAAACCTCTTTCCGAAAGGTTTGCGGGCGGTGCCAATTTTGGAAAGCATCTTCCTCTTGGCTTTCCCCACGTCTATGTCCTCTTCTCTGAACGGCGCGTGCGCGGCTTCCCACAGATTCTTGAACCTCAGGTATTCGCAGCGGTTCTTTTCGGACGCGGAGACATATTCCTCCAGCCTTTTCCTTTCATTTTTCGTGGCCCTGTCCTCAAGGTAGGCCCTCATCAGTTCAACTGCATTATCCATCTTTACAAAACATTTATCAAAATAAACATTGCGCCAAGACCATCGCGTATCATGGAAAACGCCTTTTTCAGCCGCAGTTCCACTGCCCTCTGGGTGATTTCAAGCCTCTCGGAGATGTCCTGTGTCCTCAGATCGTCCTCTATGAACATCAGAAAGGTCTCGCGCAAATTTTTGGGAAGCCCATTCACGGCTTTCTCGTAGTCGCGCTTGAGGTCGCTATAGAAAATGTAGCGCTCGACATCGTTGCTTTCAAGTATACTTTCTGCGAGCACGCGGCTACAATGTTCATCCCTCACTTTATGGTGACGCAGTTCATTGAGGGCACGGTTCCTCACAGAGACGAGCAGGTAGAACTTGAGGGAACGTTCGATGCTGAAGCTCTCCCTTGTCTCCCATATGTGGAGGAATACGGCCGCCACGATGTCCTCGCACGTATGGATGTTGCGTATGTATCCTCCGCAGAACATCACGAGGTCCAGATAATACTCCTCAAAGAAATCGGAAAAGACGCGTGTGTCGCCCTTTCTGATACCCTCAAGATATTCGTTGTCATCGTGAACCGCTGTCATGTTTTTCTAAAAAATCGCGGTAAAGATATGTAATGATTTCCATAAAATGAAATACTGAAATTTTTCTTCGTTTTCATCGCTTTCGAGTGTCATTATTATGTGGCATTGTTTTGAAAACGTCCTCACTTTGTGGATAACACTCTGATTGATAATAATATAAACGTTGAAACGCAAATATAATGAAACGAAATCCAACCACATCGTCCGCAATACTTCTTGCCGTAGCTGTCTTTTTTGTCCTTCTGGCCTCGTCATGTGTAAAGCAGGATTACGTCTTCGGGAGGCAGAATTTCAATGATGGATGGAAATTCGCGCTCTGCTCAGGAACGGCTCTGCTTGAGACTCCGACAGCTGTTTTTGAGGAAGACTCCGCTCTGGAGGTGCCTTACGGCTGCAACCTTCCCGAGCTTTCAGAGGGAGAGTCACTGCTCGCGCGCAGCATTGGCCCTGAGGATTCAGACGACCTTGCCATGCCATGCTTTGACGATTCGGCGTGGAGAAGTCTCGAACTTCCTCACGACTGGGCCGTTGAGGGCGACTTCAATGCCGGGAATCCTTCTGGAACAGGCGGAGGTGCGCTTCCGGGCGGCATAGGCTGGTACCGCAAACATTTCAGAATGGACGCCAAGTCTCGCGGCAAGGTTATCCATATCGACTTTGACGGGGTTTATATGAATTCTACAGTGTGGCTGAACGGGGTTGAACTCGGCACGAGGCCTTACGGATATATATCTTTTTCCTACGATTTGACTCCATACATCAACTGGGATGGAGACAATGTCCTTGCGGTGAGGGTAAACAATTCCGACCAGCCAAATTCTCGGTGGTACAGCGGATGTGGGATTTACAGGAATGTCTGGCTGCGGATTCAAGAGCCTCTGCATATTGCGCAGTGGGGCGTGTTTGCGCGTAATTATGACGGGAATAAGATGATGGTTACTACTACTGTGGAGGCTCCATTGGACTTTTATGTCGATGCTGCGCGGTCTTACGAAGGCTTATGTCCCGATGCTACGGAGAACCCTTCCGGCTGTGTGGAGGTGATGACTGAACTTTTCGACGCGGATGGACGAAGGGTCGCGTTCGCCCGTTCGGGATTTGGGGCGGATTTGAAATGCGAGCAGACATTGGAGGTTGAGAATCCACGGCTGTGGAGTGTAGGCAGTCCTTATCTTTATCGGCTGAAAGTGAGACTTCTGAACAGCGGGCGTGTCTTCGACGAATATGAGACTACAACAGGTTTCCGTACCTTTACATTTGATGCGGAGAAAGGCTTTTCGCTGAATGGAGAGAGGATGAAAATCAACGGTGTATGCCTGCACCACGACCTCGGTGCGCTCGGCTCGGCCTTCAATGTTTCGGCGGCAGAGAGGCAACTTCGTATAATGAAGGGAATGGGCGTGAATGCCGTAAGATGTTCGCACAATCCGCCTGCTCCTGAACTGCTGGATTTGTGTGACAGGATGGGGCTGTTGGTGATGGACGAGCCGTTTGATATGTGGCGGCAGAGAAAGACGGAACGGGACTATGCGAGATTCTTTGACGAATGGCACGAGCGTGATTTGCACGATCATGTGGTGCGCGACAGAAATCATACGTCGATTTTTCTATGGAGCATAGGAAACGAGGTGCTTGAGCAATGGAGCAACGCGAGTGCGGACACGCTCTCCCTCGCTGAGGCAAACTTCATACTGAACTTTGGACAGGACAGGAGCAAACTGGCCGCACTTGGGGAGACGAGCGTGAACTCGCTTCTTGCGGCAAAACTTGCGGACATAATCCGGGAACTGGATCCAACGCGCCTTATTACATCCGGCTGCAATGAACCTGACCAAGGCAACCACATCTTCCGCTCGGGAGCTCTTGACGTGATTGGCTACAACTATCACGATGGCTACTTCTCCTCGGTTCCGACAAATTTCCCCGGCAAGCCTTTTCTTGTGAGCGAGAGTGTTTCCGCCTTGATGACCCGTGGCTGGTATAGGATGCCTTCGGATTCGGTGAAGGTCTGCCCTCCGTTGTGGAATGATCCGTCAATAGAGCCGTCTTTCGCGTGCTCTTCCTATGACAACTATCATGTCCCATGGGGCTGCACCCACGAAAAGTCTCTCCACGATGTTCTGCACAACGGCTTCATCAGCGGACAGTTCATTTGGACGGGTTTCGACTACATTGGCGAACCCATCCCGTACGGCTGGCCGGCCCGCAGTTCCTATTTCGGAATAGTCGATTTGGCTGGATTTCCGAAAGACATATATTATATGTACCAGTCTGTATGGCGGTCGGATATCGATGTTCTGCACCTGTTTCCTCATTGGAACTGGAACGAGGGTGAAACTGTCGATGTCTGGGCCTATTACAACAATGCGGACTGCGTGGAACTTTTCCTAAACGGGCGGAGTCTCGGCGAGAGGAGAAAACTATCGTTTGCCGAGGCTGAGAGCGGATGTGGATTGGCACCTGGCGGCGAGTCTCAGACGGAAGGGCATTCGATGTCCGGAGCTACTGACAGCTCCACTGAATTTCATGTCTGCTGGAGGGTCCCTTTTGAACCTGGCGAACTGAAAGCTGTTGCAAAGAAGGACGGACATGCCGTGCGCGAGACTGTTGTAAGGACTGCCGGTGCACCTGCGTTGCTGAGACTGGTTCCAGATAGGGTAGTCATCTCAGCGGACGGCAGAGAGATGTGCTTCGTGACAGTGGAAGTTTTGGATAAGGACGGAAATCTTTGCCCGAAGGCTGACAACCTTATTCGTTTCGAGGTTTCCGGCCCAGCTGAAATTGCCGGAGTCGACAACGGTAGTCCGATTTCGCTGGAACGCTTCAAGTCGGACCGCCGTCACGCAATGTATGGAAAGGCTCTCGTTATCCTAAGACCATTAGGAAAAACGGGAAAAGTGATTTTACATGCAGTCTCTGAGGATGGTTTCGGAAAGCGCATGTCGGAGAAAACAATAATCAAAATCCGTTGACGTCGCCGCTTCTTTGCTGCCTGTTAGAAAACTCTTGAAACTGCCGTTGCAATGCTGTTATATCGCCTAGTATTGGACTAACTGCCTGAAACCTTCTTTGTCAGAGTTTGCGGTTCTTGTAGTTTTCGATGCAGGCTGGGATGATTGGGTGGTAGGTCTCCGACTTGAAGAGAGTTGAGGAGATGATGAAGTCAGCCGTGCTGCGGTTCGTGGCGAATGGGATGTTATATAGAGAGGCGAGTCTCACGAGTCCCATGACATCGTTCTGGTGTCCCTGCATTATCAGGTTGTCGCAGAAGAACACGAGCATATCCACCCGTCCTTCTGCGATCATCGACCCTATTTGGGCGTCTCCTCCCAGCGGTCCCGAGAGCAGGCAGGTAATCTCCGGACATTCCTTCCCGAGTTCCTCCTCCAGGGCCTCCCGCACAAGCCTCCCTGTCGTCCCGGTGCAGAAAAGCCGGCAATCTTTCAGCGAGCCCGCGTTAAACTTCACCCAGTCGATAAGTTCGACCTTTCTGGCGTCATGCGCCACAAGAGCAATGTTCCGTATCATATTCTTCAAAAAAAATTAAACAACTTCTTAGCTGTCTTTTCATCAATCCCATGTATTCATATCAGTGCTTTTAACTACACATACGCCTTTCCTGTCGCGCAAAAAACAAGCCAGTCAACCGTGTGTTTGCTATAATACAATTTGGGTATATCTCTGTATTTTGTAAAATACAAACCCTACAATGTTTTGTATTCTACAGAATACATTTTCTGTGCATTTGTGTATTTTGTAAAATACATTTATATTTGTATGAGAAAAACTTTTTGACCTTCCCTGATTTTGGTTGACACTTTTAGAGAGGTTAAACTAATATGATTT
>ERZ1034719.655-NODE-655-length-19133-cov-4.704791_pt1 | contig 19133 bp, 18 predicted proteins | sample MGYA00520703_ERZ1034719 | MGnify/ENA primary metagenome ERZ1034719 (study PRJEB33766, sample SAMN09781716) | gut metagenome | biome: gut microbiome | host: Homo sapiens | place: Madagascar | study: EMG produced TPA metagenomics assembly of the PRJNA485056 data set...
CTTCGGATACTTATGCCAGCATCTTTATCAACATATTATTAAAACATGGCAAAAGCATCCCTGACGAATATGAAATTATCGGTTTTGATAACGCACCTGTTTCCAGGGAATCCTATCTCCCGTTTTCCACAGTTTCACAGGATGCTAAGGCACTGGCCGAAAACTGTATACGTATTATACAGCATCAGATTAATGCTTCAAAATCCAACTCCCGTCAGCAGATCGAACATATTGTTATTGAGCCGTCACTGATCCTGAGATCTACCACCGGACAAAAGGCATAAAATAACTGCCATAACAGAGATGGTTTTCTACCGTACCTCTGTTGTTATGGCAGTTTATATTCTGTAACAGTTCAACTGCAAATTCAGTTTTCCATCACATGATTATCCTGTTTACAAATTTCTCTACTGTCAAACAACGCTTCGAATTCTTCTCTTCCGATCTTTTCCTTTACAAGAAGAAGCTCGGCACACCTGTTTAACACATCCATGTGCTCTAAGATGATTTCCTTTGCCTTGCGGTAGCAGTCATCCACAATATCCTTGACTTCGGTATCAATCTTTCCGGAAATCAGTTCACTGTGGCTCTTGGCATGTGCAAGATCCCTGCCGATAAAGACCTCATCTTCATCATTTTCATAATTAATCACACCAAGCTTTTCGGACATACCGTAACGGGTTACCATATTTCTGGCTGTCTTGGTTGCCTTCTGGATATCATTGGAGGCACCGGTTGTAATATCATTGAACACAATTTCTTCTGCAATTCTTCCGCCTAAGGAAACCATAATATCCTGCAGCATATGGCTCTTAGTTAAGAACATTTCATCCTTTTCCGGGAGTGGCATCGTATAGCCGGCTGCCCCAAGTCCCGTCGGGATAATGGAAATCATATGAACCGGATCCACATCCGGAAGCACATGAAACAGGATCGCATGACCTGCTTCATGGAATGCCGTGATTCTCTTTTCCTTATCCGAAATCACACGGCTCTTCTTCTCTACGCCAAGCCCAACCTTAATAAAGGCCTTCTCAATATCCTTCTGGATGATATAGGTGCGGTTTTCCTTTGCTGCAACAATGGATGCCTCATTCAGAAGATTTTCCAGATCTGCACCGGTAAATCCGGCAGTTGTCTGTGCGACCTTCTTTAAATCCACATCCTCTGCAAGCGGCTTGTTCTTGGCATGCACACGGAGAATTTCTTCCCTTCCTGCCACATCCGGACGGTTCACGGTAATCTTACGGTCAAAACGTCCCGGACGAAGAATGGCCGGATCCAGAATATCTACCCGGTTTGTTGCTGCAAGCACAATAATTCCTTCATTAACACCAAATCCATCCATTTCCACGAGGAGCTGGTTCAATGTCTGCTCTCTTTCATCGTGTCCGCCGCCCATTCCGGTACCACGTCTTCTGGCAACCGCATCAATTTCATCAATAAATACAATACAGGGTGCATGATGCTTGGCTTCTTCAAACAGATCCCTCACACGGGAAGCACCTACACCTACGAACATTTCCACGAAATCCGAACCGGAAATACTAAAGAACGGTACACCCGCTTCTCCTGCAATCGCTTTTGCGAGCAGTGTCTTACCGGTACCGGGAGCACCCTCTAAAAGAACACCCTTCGGGATTCTCGCTCCAACCTTGGTAAACTTGGCAGGATCCTTCAGGAATTCCACGATTTCTTCCAGCTCTTCCTTTTCTTCCTGAAGACCGGCAACATCCTTAAGCGTTATGGTTCCGTCGCCCACAGAAAGCTTCGCACGGCTCTTTCCAAAATTCATCATCTTGGCATTACTTCCGCCGTTCTGCCCGTTCATCATGGTAAAGAACACAATCAGTACAACAACTGACACCAGCATCGGAAGAATACTTGTCAGAAACCAGTTTTCCTCCTGTACCTTTTCCACATTGGGATCTATGTTAAAGGAAATCAGGAACTGTTCGATTTCACTGACATCCGTAACATATAAGGTCTTTTCCAGACCGCTCTCCAATGTAACCGTTACCTCACCGGTAGGTGTCTGCCGGCTCGGTGTAATATCTGCGCTGACCACCCGGCCAGCCTCCAGATCATTCATTAATTCGCCTCTTGTATATTCGATCCGGTTATTGTCCATAAAGCTTGGAACAACCAGCAGTGCCAGTAAAACCAGCATCACAACAAAATATACACTTAATCCTCTACTTCTTTTCACGTTATTTTCCTTTCAGAAATTACTTGTAACTATTCAGAGCCATGCAAATTATGACAATATGGACGTCGAATGCATGCATTCGTAAGGACATTTGACATAATTTATATGGCGAAGTAACCACATGAGTAAAATTCAAGTTGCGTTAGCAACGGTTTTACGAATGGGGTTCTGAATAGTTACAATTACTTTATATAAATTTAATCGAACTCCACAACTCCGATGTAAGGCAGGTTACGGTATCTCTGATCGTAGTCAAGACCATAGCCTACAACAAACTCATCGGGAATCTGGAATCCGGTATAATCTACATGTACATCAGTCACTCTTCGCTCCGGCTTGTCTAACAGGGTACAAAGACGAAGACTTGCAGGTCCTCTGTCCCTTAGCATTTCGAGCAGATAGCTTAAGGTACGTCCGGAATCCACGATATCCTCAATAACAATGACATCCTTTCCCTTCAATGGTTCATCAAGATCCTTCACAATCCGTACGACACCGCTTGATTTTGTTTCACTTCCGTAACTGGAAACCGACATAAAGTCCAAAGATACCGGTACCGTAATTCTTTTGGCAAGCTCACACATAAAAAAGCTTCCACCCTTTAAGACACAAACCAGATGAACACTCTTACCGGCATAATCCTTACTGATCTGTTCCCCGATCGCTTTGATTTTTGCATCTACCTCTTCCTCTGATAAAAGTACTCTAACTCTTTCAGCCATATTTATGACTCCTTTCTCTAATGGTGCTGCCATTTATTATTCTATTTATCTTACTCCTTTGACAGAACCTTCACCTGTAAAACATGCTCTGTCTGTTCCGTTATCTTAAAATACTCGCTGATCCGCAGTCCCGGAACCCAGACTACATGGTGATCCATAGCAAGAACATACAGGGAATTTCTGTTTTCTTTCGGGATTTTCTGATCTACAAAGTAGTCCTGCAGGGATTTTCGTCCCATCTGCTGATTCACCGTTAAATAATCCCCAGCCTGTCTCGGTCTGAGGCACATAATCTTTATTATTTTATCATAATCAAACCATTTCGTATATGTCTTTTGAGGAATAATTTGAGATTTTTCACAGGGAAATGTCCGGAATTCCACTCTTCCAAGTCCAGGGACATCCATAACAGAGGGAATATCAACCGGCAGCTCCGGTAATTCCATATATTTTGCCTGTGAAATTCCTCCCTCCGCTTCACTCTTTTCTATTTTTACCCATTCATACTGTTTATAGACATGAACCTGATAGGGAAGCATACATTCTTTACTGCCCGTTCCCTGTAAAAGCTTATATATGCTCTGGATATGCGCTTCCGTAATATCCTTTTTCCGGCCGGCAATTTCACACACCGTATAAAACAACAGCCGCTTTTGAATAAACGGATCTTCCTTTTGTAACAGGGAAAGCTTCACCGAAGCAGCTTTGGGATGCTCCGTAAGGATGCAGCACCTCTCCACAGCCGCCAGTGTCTGTCTCATCACATACTCATCGGCCTCCTGCAGCTGCTTTGCCGCACGATTCATATTGGCCGTGGCTCCGTGCACAATTTCCTCCTCTGCATAAGACAGAATATGATGCCTGATCCGGTTCCGGGTATAGTCATCCCCCAGATTCGTTGCATCCGTACAGAAAGAAATCCCCTGTTCCTGTAACCACTGTTCGATTTCCTTCCGCTCAAGAAAAAGCAGGGGACGGATGATTTCACCCTGTACCGGACGGATACCGCACGCTCCCGCAAGTCCAGTTCCCCGGAACAGATGAAACAGCATCGTTTCCGCACGATCATTGCTGTTATGCGCTACCGCAATCCTGCCCTTACGCTCACCCAGAATCTGCCGGAAGGCCTCATATCGGATCTTTCGTCCCATCTCTTCCGTAGACATCTTTTCCTGCTTTGCCTGTGTCTCCACATCTGCACAGACCAGATGAAAAGGAATCCCCCGGTCTTCACACAGCCTCCGGACAAATTCCGCATCCCCGGCAGCTTCCGTGCGGATGCCATGATTAATATGGACTGCTTCTATCGATATAGAAAGCTCTGCTGCCAGCTTTTGTAACACAAGAAGGAGGCAGACCGAATCCGCGCCCCCTGAAACACCTGTAATCACTGCATCTCCCGGTTCCACCATATGATATTGTGTCATGTACTGCAAAACTTCTTCAACCATACATTAAATATAATGTATTTTGCAGGAAATGGAAAGCCCTTTGTCCGGTTCGGTCACGATGCCCGGTCATCCCCATTCCGTTCCCAGATACCGATCACCATAACCGTCATATCATCCCGGATATGTCCTCTGGACTGCTGAATGCAGTATCGCAAAATAGTATTCGCCATTTCTCCCGGATTTTCCACCGTAAGGCTTCCTATAAATTCCGACAGCATATCTTCTCCGATTCCCTGTGACAGCGCATCAAGTATACCATCCGAAATCATAATAATATAGTCCCCATCCATCAGGGTGCGTCCGATACTTTCCACATCCGGCTTCTGGAAAATACCAAGTGGCAGATTCCCGGAGGAGATCCGGTCCACCAGATGCTGCCTTTTAATATAGGAGCTGGAGCTTCCCACCTTTATAAAATGACATTCCCCGCTATACAGATCGAGACTGCACACATCAAGCGTTGACATATTACTCTGCTCCCCACCGGAAAGCAGGGTACTGTTAATCATCTGGATTGCCATTTCCATCTGAAAGCCCGCCTCTAAAAAGCGCTGCACCAGCTCTACCACCATTGTGCTGTCGGCACAGGCCTTATCCCCGGAGCCCATTCCGTCCGACAATACTGCCGTGAGATTTCCCGTTTCCATTTCAAAAAAGCTGTAATTATCTCCGGAAATCTGTTCCGTTTCCTTCACAGCCTTTGCTACTCCCGTCAGGGTATGAAACCTGGACTCTTCTACATAATACAGGGTTTCAAAGCCCTCCGACAAAAAGAACTTATTATCCTGTCTGCTGCTTAAATGTGTCCCAAGCAGCACTGACAGCAGATCTCCAACCTCATCCGAGGAAAGCGGATTTTTGCCTTTGCTTTTCAGTGTTACCGATATTTCGGTACGGCCGTTTTCGTTTTCAATCAGATACAGATTTTTCAGCTGAAGCTCCATTTCTTTAAAGGCATGGGCAATCTGTTTGAATCTTCTGCTGCTCATAGGAACACATCTCCGGTTCTCTTTGGCAAGCTCCATCATAATCTTGGACATTTCCCGAAGCTGATCCACCATCAGGCTTTTATTTTCTGAAAGCTTCTTCTGCCAGAGAATCGCTCTTCTGTCTACTGCTTCCCTGCACTCTTTATCGCCCGGTTCCTCATTCCCATTGTCTTCCAGATTTAAAGCCAGTTCCCGAATCGAATCAGCATAGGTCATTAATTTTCTCTTCCCGTAATCCGGCAAAATACTTGCGAAGGATTCTTTATCCATATCCGGTTGTCTTTTCATGTCCGTTCACCCCTTCTATTTAAGCAATGTCACGCTGGATACATAAAGCTATGACATCGTAAAGAACATTATACACAGGGAAAGCGGTATATTTTGTCGTATTCAGGTGTTGATAAAAATTTCTATAAGTCTTTGGCTCGCATTCTCTAAGTGTTCTAACTGTCCCTCTCACTAAATTCATGCTGCACCTTCGGCTTGCATTCATTAAGTGTTCCGGACTGGCTCACACTAAGTTCAACCTACGCCTTTGGCTTGGTTTCACTAAGTGTTCTGCACAAAAAAGACCATCCATATCCAGGCGGATATAAATGGTCATCTAATTCTCATCCTTAAAAAGGATCTCACCTTCATATACCAGTCCGAGCTTATCACGGGCAACCTCTTCAATGTACTTCTTGGTCTGCGTATAGGTCTCGTACTCTTTGATTTCCTCTGCCCGCTGCTCCTCCTGCTCAATCTGAAGAGCAAGCTCATCCTCACGCTTCGCATAGTAGGCTTTCTTCTCCCGAAGCTCAATACTCTTGATTCCTACTACAACCAGCATCATCAGAAGCACCAGCGTCACCAGAAATATTCCTGTTTTATTTTGTCGTCGTTTTTTATATGCAGCTCTTCTGGCCATTTTACCTCTCCGTATCCACAAAACTATTTCTGTGTGTGTTTACATAATGTTATTTTAAGTAATTTTATGCCAACCGTCAACCTCTTTTTCAGAGAACGTAATAATTTTATATTGCGATGCTCCAGACGTTTGCTTTTCCTGTAAATACAGGCTTTTCCGGCATTTATAGGTGTCATGATTTTCTGAACCACAAGATATAGTATGTGTAGAATGCTTTTCCCAATTGTTGACATAATATTTATGTAACATTTGCTTACCGTTTTCTTATAAAGAAATGCTCCCAATATAGCTCCACCGACTGCAAACCATCGTAAAATACCATTATTTTCTTCCACCAGAAAAAGAAATACGCCCCATGCACAGATCAGCCAGAAGAAAAAATCCTCCAATGAAATCCAGAACTGTCCATGACGGATCACACGCCTAATGATCAGCAGTCCATCATAAAACACCGCCATGATAATTCCGGTCAGAAAGGAATGAAAAAAAAGGAGCAGTTCCTCTGTGATTTCCTGACTCATACGCCTTACTTAAACAGTCTGCCAAGGAGCGATTCTGTCCGTTCCGTACGGCTTCCCTGTTCAGAATAAGTTACGCTGTCAATCCGTCCGTCGATATCGACTTCGCCTTTATCCAGCATCAGACGGCTCACATGAAGTTCTTTTCCTTTCATCATAAGCATTCCCTGATCCGTCTCCAGAATAATTTCATTCTCATCAAACGACAGAACATCACTTACTCCTGTAAGATTTCCGCATCTCCGGTTGTTAAGAATCAGTTTATGCGCCTTTTTATTAATTGATGTGTTATCCTCCATCCTCCATGACTCCTGCACTTTACTCTAAATAACTATATGTCCGTCATGGAAAATAAATGACAACTTTCTAATCTGCCAATGTCTTACAGGTATCGGAACAGCTCCCTGGCTTCATCCTTTCTGACTACCTCCTGAACCGAGAGCACCTCCACCTTCACATCCTTATTACCAAAAGCAATCGTAATGGTATCTCCTTCTTTAACATTCGTGGATGCCTTGGCCGGCTTGTCATTCACCAGCACTCTTCCTGCATCGCAGGCTTCATTGGCTACGGTTCTTCTTTTAATTAAACGTGATACCTTTAAATATTTGTCGAGTCTCATATGATATTTCCCTCGTCTTTATATTCATTTTAACTCACATGCCCGTGCTTCGCACTCCTGTCTGATTTACATCAGACGCATGTTCGTTATTGGTGCAAGAAAACCAAATGTCTCCTTTGGAGCCGCTTGGTTTCTCGTTACAAGCCTCTACTTATACCCGATGCACTAAATTCGGTCTTCGCCCCGCTCGCCCTCATTAAGTGCACTGGTACCGTTCGCACTAAATTCGAACTTCACCTTCGGCTCGTTCTCATTAAGTGCTCTACATGAAAAGAGTGCCGTTGCATAGCAGCGACACTCCGAATCGTTCCAAACAATATTAGTTAATGGAATCCTTTAAAGCCTTACCAGCTTTGAACTTAGGAGCCTTAGAAGCAGGAATGCTCATGGTCTTACCTGTCTGAGGATTTCTTCCTTCTCTTGCTGCTCTCTTGGATACTTCGAATGTACCGAATCCAACTAACTGAACCTTTCCATCCTTCTTAAGTTCTTCTGCAACAACATCTGTAAATGCCTTTAATGCCTTTTCTGCGTCTTTCTTGGATAAGCCGGCTGCATCAGCCATAGCTGCAACTAATTCTGTTTTGTTCATTTGAACTTCCTCCTGTTTATTTGAGTGTATTCTTCGATATCCTATATGCGATATCCAGTGACGATGGAACGATCTGCCCCTTTACGAACGTCTATTATTATATATAGCGTTTTTACCTTTATTTGTCAAGGTAAATTTGGATTAAAATGCGGATTTATCAAGGTTTTCCACAATTTTCCCATGTCAAAATGAGTAGTCTGTTAAAAACTTGAAATCGTTTTTTGTCGAACGATGTGTTGCGCATTTCCCATTGTAAAATTTTTCGCACCTGTTCCATACCTTCACGGCTATGATTCTCCTTACATTTTATGGATTATACCTTATAGCTTTTACGAAAAATTGCAAAAGCAAACACTGCTGTTGCAAGCTCTGTCACCGGGAATGCATAAAACACTCCGTCCGCTCCCCATACCCTGCTTAAAAGAAACGCGGCCGGAATAATGACCACCACATATCTCGATAAAGAAATCATTAAAGAAGCCATTCCCATTCCAAGTCCTTCCAGTGTTCCGGAGCAGGTAACCGAAACCGCCGACACGATAAATCCAAGACTGATGATATGAAGTGTCATCACGCCAATCTTTATCGTTTCCGGATTCGAGACAAATAAACCGATCATCTGTCCGGGAATCAGGAAGGAAAGCAGCATTCCAACCGCCATGACACCCGCTGTAAGATACAGAGCTGTCCGGAAAATCTGTTCCACACGCTTCCTCTCTCCTGCTCCATAATTGAAGCTGACCAGAGGACGGATCCCCTGGATAATTCCATTCGCTGAAAGATAGATAAAAGTCTGCAGCTTATAGTACGCACCAAGCACCAGCACATAAGTTTCTGAAAACATTGAAAGAATTCCATTCAGGGAAGAAATCAGCAGGGAAGGCAATGCCATGTTTAAAGAGGCCGGAATTCCCACCGCATACAGCTTCTGCATCAGTTCACGGTTAAAGGAAATATTCTTCGTTCCAAAGGAAACCGGCAGTGGCCGGAACATATGAAAGAGAATATAAACAAGTAAAGTTATGGTCTGTCCGATTCCGGTTGCATAGGCAGCCCCCGCCATTCCCATCTGTGGAAAAGGACCGATTCCAAAGATCATTAATGGATCCAGTACGATATTGGCTATAAAGCCGCACATCATACTGATCATGGAAACCTTCATTCTGCCAACTGCCTGGAAAATCTTTTCCATGGAAATGCCAAGCATGATAATCACTGAAAACAGGAATGCACGCTTCGCATATACGAGTCCCATGCGGATGATTTCTTCGTTATCTGTAAATAGAGACAGGAATTTCGGCATTCCCAGCATGCAGACCACCATCAGAGCAGCTCCATGAAGAATACCTAAAAGAAGTCCTGTGACCGCTGCCTGATCTGCCTGCTTCTTATCTCCCGCACCAAGACAGAAGGCTACTCTGGCATTCATGCCGACACCAAAGCCCACTGCAATCGCAGTCATCAGGTTCTGAACCGGATAAACGAGGGAAAGAGCCGTCATCGCATTCTCACTGATTTTTGCCACGAAATAGCTGTCCACAATATTGTACAGGGAATTCACTGCCATCGATATTACCATCGGAAGCGACATCGAAATTACCAGCGGAAGTATTTTCTTTTCCTTCATGAAATTCTGATCCATTGTTACTACGTCTCCTTGTTACTATTTGGTTTTCTTTTGCACTACCTGATGCACTAAGTTCGTGCTTCGCTCACGCTCGCTCTCTCTAAGTGCGCAGGTATGGCTCGCACTAAGTTCAAGCTTCGCCTTCGGCTCGCTTTCACTAAGTGCTCTGCACAAAAAGCGCCACGCAGTGATAACACTGCGTGGCGAAAAAAGATCTCTCCTGAAAAATCCACTTCCCCGAGGGGTTTTATGTGACGTACTATATCACAGGTTTCCCTTGCTGTCAAACGATTATGTTTCTTCCTGTGCAACTTCAGCTTCCGTCTCTTTCATATCACGAATATGCCATTCTCCATCATGATAATATAACGTCCAACGTACCTGATATGTCACCTGACCATGCACAATTGTCCCTCCACAACGCAAGGCATTCGTTCCATCGCGATCCTGGAATACCTCAATAGCCGATGCACTGTATTGTTCCAGTCCACGATTTGTATCCTGTGGCATGCTGCTTATATACACATCTTCTGAAAACGGAAGAATCTCATAAGTATCCCCAGAAGCCACATAAATAGTTACTCTGCTTTGCAATCCGTCCTGTGTATTTAAATGCTGTACAAAACAGATATCTCTGGTTTGATCTTCATTAAAGTCAAGACATTGTGTGGCAAATACATCTCCCCATAGGTCATCCTCCAACTCCATAGTATTTCCACTTCCCAAAAAGCAATATACTTTAACTGACTCTTTTCCATTTTCTTCCACAGTATATTTTCTGTAAATGCGATCAAGAATGCCATCCTTATCATAATCCTTATAAGCGTTGCCCGCCGCATATACCGGATGAATATCTGCATAACCGCTATAGGTTCTCACCGCATAATGATCATCCGGGTTAATCCGGTCTCTGCGCTCTTCAAATTCCTGTTGTGGAATACTACGGATATAAAAATCCCATACCGAAGGTTCTTCCATTCCGGCAGATGTATTTCCTGCATAATAATCCTGTACCATCCGGTAGGTAAGCTCATTGCTGTCACACAAAAAGGCATATTCTGTAATAGAACCATCTTTCTCTGCATAGCCCTCGACTTTGAGATAATTCCAAAATCCCTCTGTATATCCGCTTTCATCGTCATATCCGTCCCGGGTACTGTCCACAACAATATGAAAAGAATCCCCATTATACTCGATAAAATAATAAATAGGATCTTCTTCTACCGTGAACTGGGCCAAAATCACCTGAGAAGGTGTTTCGAAACGAATATCGGAAAGAAACGTCTCCCAAAGCTGCTGGCCGACTCTGGCTGATCCATAGGTAATTGCAAACAGATCATCTCTCTGTGCAATCTCGGCAAAATGATCCGGAAGCTCCTTTAACTTCACGCGAATTTCCTCAATTGGCATAAATCCTTCTTTATTCACTGCCTTTTTCTGACGGATGGATTCACTGTACTCACTAAAGGTATCCTTCTTCTGATATTCTTCACTAAAATCCTGATTCATCTCCCGGGTTTCAATGCGCAGCGTTTCAAGTTCTCCGCGCATACTATACTTTCTTCCTATAAAAACCAGCAGCCCTGCCATTAAAATAAGAATTGCCAGAATCCCAACACCTATCCGGATTGATTTCTTGGATAATTTATTCACAGCCTTCCTCCATATGAACCTGTTCAATTCTTCGCTTCACTTCTGCTGCAATCTCAACCGTCTTCATATCCTTGTATTCTTCATAATACATAGGAGGAAGATAAAACAATTTTACAGTAACCGGTTTAATCGAGTTTTCATCAAATGGCTTAAAGGAATCAATTAAGGCGCAGGGCACAATCGGACACTTCGCTTTCGTCGCACTCTTAAAGCTTCCTCCCTTAAAATCAAGAAGCTTATTTCCCTGTCGGCTTCTGGTTCCTTCAGCAAAGATCAGAAAATTTCTTCCATTCTTCACATCCTCTGTCATCGACTGAATAACAGTCATGGACTGCCGAATATCCTCACGGTCAATCGCATAGGCGTGAAGTGCCCTGACCACCTGCTTCACAAGGGGCAGATTTGCTGCTTCCTTCTTAAATACAAAGGTAAACGGTCTGGGTGAGGTTGCAAGAAACGCAAGTACATCAAACATTCCCTGATGGTTTGGAAAGAAAATAAAGCCATCCTCTTTCGGAATATTTTCCTCTCCATGGACTTCAACCGTTACTCTTCCTGCGCGGTTAGCATTTTTTGCCGCATTCTGAATAATACGATATGCCTGTTCAAAGGTTACCTTCCTGCTGTGTCCACAATACGATATCTGGACAAAATAGACGATGGCTTTAAAAAAAATACGTACTACCATTAATGCAATCCGCATGACAGACGTTCTCCTTTATATCTCTTTGTACTGTTCGATTGCCATATCGTACAGATTATTTCCTTCACAGTCCATTACTACAATAACCGGAAAATCCTTTATCTCCAGCTTGCGGATTGCTTCTGTTCCAAGATCTTCATAGGCAATCACCTCTGCCTGCAGGATCGATTTTGACAATAATGCACCTGCGCCGCCAACCGCAGCAAAATAAACAGCCTGATTTTTCATCATGCTTTCACGCACTGCCTCTGTCCTGCGTCCCTTGCCAATCATTCCACGCATGCCAAGCTCAAGAAGTGCCGGCGTATATTTATCCATACGACTTGCTGTTGTCGGACCTGCAGATCCAATCGGACGGCCTTCTCTTGCCGGAGATGGTCCCATATAATAAATAACATTCCCTTCGATATCAAAAGGCAGTGTTTCGCCATTCTGAAGGGCTTCATACATTCTTTTATGTGCAGCATCCCGTGCTGTATATATTGTCCCGGTAAGATACACGTAATCTCCTGCTTTCAACTCTTTTACAATATCTGCATCAAACGGAACGTTAATATGTCTTTCCATAAACGGCCTTTCTGTTCATAGCTGTTCACTCTTTTCGGACAGCTGCTTCTATTCTATAATCCCCTCACACAATGGCGGTTCACGTGACAGCAGATATTGACTGCTACCGGAAGTCCTGCAATATGTGTCGGATACGTATCAATATTTACTGCCAGCGCTGTCGTACTTCCCCCAAGTCCTCCGGGACCGATTCCAAGCCGGTTAATCGTCGTCAGCATTTCCTCTTCAAGTTCCTTCACATAAGGAATGGAAGACCTCTCATTCACCGGACGTGTCAATGCTTTCTTTGCAAGCAGGGCACACTTTTCAAACGTACCGCCAATCCCGATGCCAACGATCATAGGCGGACAGGCATTCGGTCCTGCATCCTTAACTGCAGTGAGAATGGCATTCTTAACACCTTCGATCCCGTCTGCCGGCTTCAACATAAATATCCGGCTCATATTTTCGCTGCCAAAGCCCTTCGGTGCAACGGTGATCTTTACCTTATCCCCCGGCACAAGATCATAATGAATGACCGCTGGTGTATTATCCTTCGTATTCTCGCGGATCAATGGATCCTTCACTACAGATTTACGCAGATAACCATCCACATATCCCTGACGCACTCCTTCATTGATCGCATCCGTCAAAGAACCGCCTTCAAAGTGAACATCCTGCCCGATTTCCAGAAAAACAACTGCCATACCCGTGTCCTGGCAGATAGGTATGGTATCCTCCTGTGCAATCTGCAGATTATCCTGAAGCTGCCCCAACACCTTCTGACCGATCGGAGACTTCTCATCTGTAACCGCACATTCCAGTGCTTTCTGCATATCCGGTGTCAGCATATGGTTCGCTTCTATGCACATCTGTCTGATATTCGAAATAATTTCCTCTGTATGTATTGTACGCATGCTTTATACTTCCTTAAGAATCCTTTCGATTTCATCCATTGTGGCATCCTCATAGGTATGCTGTTCCCATGTTAAATTCTGCTGATCATCTTTATATCTGGGGATCAGATGAATATGGAAATGAAAAACGGTCTGTCCGGCAATTTCACCATTGTTCTGAACCACATTAAAACCGTCGCAGGAAAGCTTCTTCGTCATATCCGTTGCCAGCTTCCTGGCAAGCACAAATGCCTTTGCTGCTGTTTCATCCGGAAGCTCATAAAGGTTTGCTGCATGTTCCTTTGGTAAAATCAACGCGTGTCCCCTGGTAGCAGGTGCCGCATCCAATATCACCTTAAAATTTTCATCTTCATAAATACTTCTTGTAGGAATAATTCCATTTGCCAGTTTGCAGAAAATACAATCATCTTTCATCGTCTTAACCTCTTTTCTTATTCTATAGGGAAGATTCCATAAAAGGGAAAATCTGATCCAGTGTACGGAGTATCTTAAAATCGCCCTTCACCTTAATACTTCCTCCCATAAATGCCCTTTGAAATGTCATTCTTCCATAAATGATGTCATCCATGGTCTCATGACTGATCTGTATTTCAACATCCGGATTAGCGGCTGTACCATAATAGCAATTGCTTTCCGCTCCGGAAACTTCAATTATAAATGGTTTTCTTTTACCTGCAACTGTGATCTGATAAGAAGCTGCAAAGCCTGCCTGCGGAGCAAAGTGGCTCTTAAACTCCTGAATATATTCTTCCCTCTTATCTTCTACTTCCTGATTCTCCAGCATATCCCGGAACATGCTTGCCAGTTCCTGAATATCTTCCTTCTGGCGCTTCACATAGCTGTCATCTGCCGCATACTGGGATAGCTGTTCAAATTCCTGAGGCGTGAGATCATCATTTTTAGTGATAGAAACCATTTTCTTAACTGCCTGATTACTGGCAGGAAGACATACTACCTTCTGATTAATTGTGCGATATAAATTTTCTGCCTTTTTCTCAATTATCATGCCATAGGATTCGTTTTCTTCAAAAATTGCTGTATCTGCAATATAGCCACAGACCCCGGTACACGGAAGCCCTCCGAGAATTTCCCAGGCAACTGCCAGATCCAGCTTTCCTTCACGCTCGCCATAGGTGTAGACATTACAACCGGACACATATAAATGCCTGCAATCTTTTCCTTATCCCCGTATAGCCAGCAGGCATCGAGGAACTGTGACATATATCCACCAATTCCATGCCATTCCACCGTCGTTGCCAGAATAATTCCATCTGCTTCCTTCAGGGTCTGCGGAAGTGTAGGAATCGTATTTTTCAGTTCATACAGATTATAGCGCTCCACCTCAACATGAAGCTCTTCAAGAACGGACTGCATCTTATTAATTACATAAAGTGTCGGGTCGTCCATCAGTCCCCGTCCGCCATAATAGATGTTGATTTTCATAAAAATCCGCCTTTCGCAAAATACTATATCCAGTATAAAGCGAATTTGATTATCTGTAAATGAATTTTAATTTTCTGTTGATGTCTGATATTAAAAACGGCATAAACCTGGCGATAAGCAGGTCATGCCGCTTTTAAAATAACGTAACTGTGAAGGTACTGAACAGTTACATTCAGACAAATAATTGCCTTAAAAACCGTACAGCACAATGTCTCCAGAAGGTCCAGTCATGATAACCGTAATCCCAGAAGGTCTCGATAGGTACTCCTGCCTCCAGAACCCGATCTGCATTTTCCCTGGTCTTCTCATAAAATGGCTCTTTCGTTCCACAGGCCACAAAAAGAAGTACGAAACGTTCCTTGAACTTTTCTTTATCCAACAGCACGTCCCTATAATCATCCTCTTCATCCTGAACAACCAAACCACCGGAAAAAATGCCCGCTGCCGAAAATAACTCAGGATGCTTAAACACAATTTTCTGAGTCTGCATTCCTCCCATGGAAAGTCCTGCCATGGCACGGTGCTCTCGATCCGGTATCGTCCGGAAGGATCTGTCTATTATTCCAATACCGCTTTCCGGGAATTCTTCAAGAAACGCTCCAAACCCCGGATGATATTCTCCCTCCTCAGGAAAGGAATATCCCGTATTCATTACAATGATCATTTCCTTCATTTCATTCTTTGCCAGAAGGTTATCCGCAATATGAGCAATTTTACCCTGCCAGAGCCATCCCATCTCGTCTTCTCCGCCTCCGTGCTGCAAATAGAGTACCGGATAACGTTTTTCAGGATTTTCGTCATATTTGGGCGGAGTATAAACATAGCAAAGCTTCCACCTTCCAGTCCGTTCCGACTTATAATACTGCATATGTACTGTACCGTGAGGAACCTGGCTCAGCCTGTATTCTTCAAAATCCTCTTCCGGCATCTCCAGGAAATTTACAACCCGAAAACTCCCATAACCAGCCGGTGCATCGGGATTTACTACCGTTGTGCCATTTACCTGGCAGGTATAATAATGGAATCCCGGTTCGATGCCTGTTACTTCACCCACCCAAAATTCAGATGTGGATGCATCCCCCGTTTCCGGAATCAACTCATATTTCCCTACTCCCCACAGATCAACCTCTACCTTTCGGGCACCCTTTGCAGGAATACGGAATACTGCTGTTCCAGGTGCAGTCACCTGTTGTCCCGGAGCAACATCAACATAGCGTCCGGCAGGCTGTCCCAATTGATCAACCTCAAATACAAGTCCCTTATATATAGGATCAAAAAACAGCATATCCTCCCGCCAGGTCTGCTGATCAAGCATTTCAACTGACATCACCTGTTCTTTCCATTCAACCTTCTGATTGTTATCTGCGGAGTCTGTGCAAATGTCCTCCTCAGGATTTTTGAAAATCAACTGTGCAAAATCTCTCAGGCACTCTCTCCATACATGCCACTCATGATAGCCGGTATAAGTTTTGTGGGTAACCGATACGTCCGCCTCTTCACAATCTGTAAGATATTTCTCTTGTTTTTTCTTAAGATCAGTCTCTCCTTCACCGCATCCTAAAAATACCCTTTCCATAGGCCACTCTTTATTCTGGGCGATCAGTCTCTTCATTTCATCGGTACGTACTCCGGAGAAAACACCCAGTGCGCCAAACAAATCCGGATGATTTGCGGCAGCAAGAAGCGCCTGTGCAGATCCAAGTGAAAGACCCGCAACTGCTCTGTGCTTCCTGTCTGAAATGGTACGAAAATGTGTATCTGTGTATCCGATGCAATCCTTTGTAAGCTCACTGTCAAAGTCTCCCGGATAAAATACGGCCTGTTCACCCTCACAGAAAGCATAATTACAACAAGAAACCACAATCATTTCCCGGCATTTTCCTTCCGCAATCAGATTGTCCATGATGAAATTCAGCTTCCCGTTCCAGATCCATCCGGTCTCATTCTCTCCAACACCATGCATAATATAGAGAACCGGATAATTTTTGTTTCCCTGCTGATAGGTGGGCGGTGTATAAATATAGCAGCTCTTCATATGTCCGTTTACGCTGCTTACATACTTATGCAGCTGCACATCTCCATGAGGAACATCTTTGATAAACCAGAAATCCTGCCCCGGTTCCGGAAGTTCAAAGAAATTCTTTGCCCCAAAGCATCCATAACAAAAGGGCGCAATGGGGTTACGAACCTGCACTCCATCCACATACCAGTCATGATAATGGAATCCGGGAGCAATGCCCGACACTTTTTTCGTATAATAGCCCTCTGCATCCTTTTCGAGGACAATTCTGTCTTTCCCCATGCTTCCTCCCACACCTGAAACCTCCACGCTTTGTGCATCCGGTGCATACATGGAAAAAATTACCTCATTATCCTTCGTTACAATGATTCCCGGCCTATCTTCCTGATATCCAATAAATTCCTTTCCATTCTTTTTCATCAGCAATGCCTTTTTGTTAACAGGGTCAAAAAATAATGGATGTAATGTAATTGCCTGATTTAATTTACTTTGCATGATTCATTTTCTCCTTTGAAAAAGTTTTTATCCACTTTCCGCTCCTCAAGCGGAATACACACCATATCGATTTACAAATCTGATCTATTTTCAGAAAAACATAGATCCAAAAAGCATCCAGATGCCATACCAGCCCCGCCAGAATTCCAAGGGGCAATGACGCAGCCCACAGAAAAATAATATCTGCCACCATGAGAAATTTCGTATCACCACCGCCACGGAGCACTCCCTTTGTCAGAATGCTGTTCATAGACTGAAAAATAACAATAAATGCGATGGCGTCCATAAGCTCACCGGCAATCTGAGCCGTTTCAGGTGTTATATTGTAAAGTCCGATAATGGGTCTGCTTAATACCTTGATCAGACCTCCGCCTAAAATGCCCACTACCAGGCCAAGAATCAGGAATGTCCAGGCCTGCTGCTGTGCCTTTTCCCGTTCACCACGGCCTAATGTGTGACCGGTCATAATGCAGCTGGCGTGACAGATTCCCTGAATTACCACGGTCGTAAGCTGCTGTGTAACAACTGTTATTGAATTTGCCGATACAAATCCCGTTCCGATTCTTCCCATAACCATTGCTACCGCTGAAGTACCAAGAGCAAGCAGTGAATCCGAAACAAATACCGGAATGCTGATAGAAACATAATCCTTAATCAGGGAATTACATTTCATCCGCAAATCCTTCAGTCGATAGCCGATCTTGCGATCTACAAACAAAAAATATCCACATATCAGCGAAAATTCAAATACTCTGGCAATCAGTGTTCCCACTCCTGCACCTTCTACTTCCATCCTGGGAACTCCCAGCTTGCCGAATATAAACATATAGTTGAATAATATATTTACAAAAAAAGAACCTATGGATGTAAAGAGCGGAAAATTCACCTGCCCGACGCTTCGAAGCACAATCGTACAGGTCATGGTCATTCCCTGCAGAAGATAACAGTATACCATCCACTTAAAATATTGAACTCCTTGCGCAATTACCGCGCTGTCATTAGTATACATTCTCATAAGCAGCTGAGGGATCAATATGGTTGGCAGCATAAACAGAACCGCAAGTACGATGCAAAGCCGCAGCATCAGGGTTATGGTCTTTTTCAGAGAAGTAATATCCTGCATTCCCCAGAATCTTGAGGTCAGCACGCTGGCTCCCATGGCGATTCCCATACAGCAGATCTGGTATATATTCACAAACTGATTAGCCAGAGCCGTAGCAGAAAGCGACGTTTCCCCAAGCTTTCCTACCATGACGGTATCGGTCATATTGACACCGATGGTGATCATGCTCTGCAGGGAAATCGGAATGGCGATAACTGCCATCTTTTTATAAAAACATTTGTCTTTTACCAGTAAATTCATAAAATTTGTCTTTCTATTCTCTTATCTTCTGTTCAGCGTCAGCCTCTAAAACGCTTCGCACTTCTTCAGTCGCAGAACACTGACAGAATATGCCGGTGCCTCGTATACGAACTCTGAGGAAGCGCCATGCATGTTCACGGTAATATTCTTCACCTTCTCCGGCTCTTCAAAGCTGTTTTCGTCACTCTTTTCACCGCTAAGAAGTGTTACGGTATAGTCGCCCTGTACCTGACAGTCCAGTGTAATGGAGACCGGATCCACATCTCCTGCAAAATTAACCGCCTTAATAATGATTTCATCCTTGGTGTCAGTTACTACCGAAACAAAAGCAGGTCCGTAGGGAATCGAAATTT
>ERZ1034719.659-NODE-659-length-19063-cov-19.928346_pt1 | contig 19063 bp, 7 predicted proteins | sample MGYA00520703_ERZ1034719 | MGnify/ENA primary metagenome ERZ1034719 (study PRJEB33766, sample SAMN09781716) | gut metagenome | biome: gut microbiome | host: Homo sapiens | place: Madagascar | study: EMG produced TPA metagenomics assembly of the PRJNA485056 data set...
TTCAAAATCTGCTGATGAGAAAGGCGGAAATCATGCAGCGGCTTGCCATTGAGAGTTAATGACTTTACACGATAACTGCCTGATATACTGGCTGGTGCAGAGATTTCGAAGCGCTTTCCGTTCTCCAGATTCAGCGTAACTTTCTCGAAAGCAGGCGTACCAATATAGTAAAAAGGTGTGCCTGGACATACCGGATAGAAGCCTAAAGATGAGAAAATATGCCAGGCAGAACGCTGTCCTGTTGCATCTTCACCCGAAAAACTGTCATTTTCCAGTATCTGATGCACCCTTTCCTGCGTCTTCTCCGGCGCACCGGCTGCCGCATAGAGATATGCCAGATGATGGCAAGGCGAATAACTGTGCTGATACCATCCCCTATCAAACATCCTGTCTAATCGGGAAATCACCTTACCATTGCTCATCAGCACCTCCACTTGAGGATGCGCCTTTCTCTCCTTCTTCTCCTCTTTATCAATCAGTTTCTCCTTCTTGTCCATCGGTTTGCTGTCATGAATCACCTCAAACAGACCGGTGATATTCTGCGGAACCGACCAGGTATCCTGGCAGGCAGAACCTCCCAGGATATTACTCTTACCAGAAAACAGATCTTTATCTTCCGCCCATTTTCCATTCTCATATCTTCCGTCAGCCCAGCCCGAAAGCGGGTTGATTACGTTGCGCCAATTCTCTGAACGGCGCATCAGTACCTGATAATCATCCTGATACTGCTGGCGGAGCGTAGCATCCTTGCAGGAATCAAGCAGCTGCTTTGCCATCTGCGCCACGGCAAAGTCATCGTATGCATACGCCAGGGTGCGGGAGGTAGAAGCGGTAGCAGAACCGGCCCCCTCCTCTACCGGAAGATAACCATTCGTCATATAGGAAGTGATGGAGCGGCGGCCCTTTCCGGAACGGTAATCCTTGGCAAGATAAGGAGTAGAGAAGGCATTCATGCGCATTCCCTCGTAAGCCTTCACGGCATCAAAGTTGCGGATGCCCTTGACATAGGCATCGGCAAGCGCGATACTGGCATCATCGCCCAGCATCTCCCTCTGCCCGCAGTTGGCAGTTGGAAAGACAGGCATCCAGACACCATCCTGATACATCTTTACCAGAGACTGCATCATCTCTCCCGACAGCATCGGCGTAAGAAGATGATAAAGAGGCAACTGTGCGCGGTAGGTATCCCACATTGCAAAGTCACCATATTGCAGTTCGCCGACATCGCTCAACTCATGGGGAAGAAACGAACTGCGGTACAGGGCGGTATAAAAGCGGTTCACCTTTGCCGTATCCTGACTCTCCACATCGATGGTATGCAGACGTTCGCACCACAGATTGGCAGCATACTCCATCATACTGTTGAAGTCCAGACCACCGTACATATAGTTTTCGGCATTGAGATTGGTCACCGCCTGATTGCGCGAAGTAAAGGAGGTAGCCGACATCCATTCCATCGCCTTTCCAGTCTTTCCCCTGAAGGTGAGCCAGACACCGATGCCCGGCTTGCAGGTCACCATCAGTCCCTTTCTTTCCGCCTGCGCTTCATCAAAGACACCATAGTCAACCAGCTCATCTTTATCATAAGCCAGCACGAAATGTCCCCCGAAATCATCCGGTTTCCCCCATCCCTGATATACATGAGGCGCCGGATTATAGGCATAAACCACATGGTTCACGGTATCAATCTCGATGGTTCCCTGTCCGTCATCATTATTGGGCTGGATAACGAGATGAACCAGTTCGTCTTTATCGGGCGTAACACGGATCATGGAGGTATGGCTCAGGGCAGTCATCTCTGCCTTCAGATGCTCATCCTTCAGCTGGACACCATAGTAATGGGGATGCGATACCTCGTCCTGATGGCTGAAAGCGGTGGCACGCTGAGCGGGCTGCAGACGGAGTTTGCCTCCCAAGGCAGCTAGGGTGAAAGAGCCGTAATCCCGTTTCTCCCCACCTCCCGGCCAATGGCTGCACCGGAATCCCTGCAACTGCGTATCCTTATCATTATAAGGAGCCACACAAGGCTGCTCTGAATCCCGGGTTTGGGGAGTCCAGAAGTTCTGGCCGTTCGGAACCAGTACGGCAGGAATTGCCTGTCCCGCTCCTCCCATCGTTTGGATGGCATAGAGCTGGCGCACATGTTCCAACTGGTGGATACGCTGGTGCATCTCCTGCTTCCATTCTTTCCAGGAATAATAATGAGTGCCGTAAATCACCTGTCCTACAGGCGAAAGCATGATATCTCTCTCGTTCAGCATGAACTTCACCACCACGCTATCCTTCCGGTTCTTGTAGAATATCATCTGCAGGTTGGCTCCTATTGGAACCACGCGGTCCATCCTGTCGGTCTCTGCTCCGAGTACCACCTGGTCGGCGTCTTCACGGGCACCGGCAGGAGGCAAGGTGGCATCAAAAAGAAGGGAAAGGAGCCGGTAGAGGGCTGTATCATGGCCGAAACGGAGGGTGGCTGATGACTGGGAAGAGCGCAAGGCGGCATCGGCATCGGTTTCGATGTTCTGCCAGAGCGAGATGGCGCTCCGTGCCGGAATCTCTTCATTGGTAGCCATACTGCCGTTGGTGATGTTCATGCGGAGATTGTTGGCTTCATAGATGGCACGGAATTCGGCATCGGTAAAGAGCGCATTCAGGCTGTCTTCCATCTCCTGCGGATAGGCAGCAAAGTTCAGGCCCACATCCTGCAGCGAGGAGGTGAGTCCGTACATCTCGGTCATCAGTTTCAGGGGTTCATCTATCTTTGCGGTGTTCTTGAATAGCTGCTGCAGGAAGCGGCGTGGCGAAACCTGAGCCTTCACATTGATGCGTTTCTTCAGCGCCTTCAGTTCTGGAGATTCGTAGGCTATCCATGCCATATCGGCAGAATCGGTCTTCACGTCCAGATGCAGCTGGGGCTGTAGACTCCGCAGCTGCGAAGTAAAGGCGAGCATACTCTTGGCGCAGCGGTCGGAAACACTGGAGCGTGCCTTTACCTGGTGTCCGGCAGCAAAAATCTGTGGATAATGGGCATACATGCGTCGGGCAATGCCCTGGTGCTGCAGTTCACCCAGTCGGGTCAGTTTGCCGCCGTTCCCCTTTGCATTCTCACATATCCGCTTCACGATACCTTTAATCTGAAGTCCGAGCGGAGTAAGATTGCCATCATCAGCAAACTGCTTTTCTATCCAGAGATAGCGTTCATCCCTCGACATCCATCGCGACCCATGGCGCCCGTAATGACTGATATAATAAGGTGAGAAACCGGCAGGCGCCTTCACAGCCGGAGCATCGGTTCCGGCATCATCCGTTACGGGGTAAGCATAATAGATGCCTCCCATTTCGCGGCGGCTCTGTGCTTGCAGTCCCAGGCAGCAAACCAGCCATAAATATATAAGATAACTTACTTTCTTCATAATAAATAAAAACGGAGAAAACCGCTGTTTATTATGAATGAGTGACAGAACCACTTGCGAAACTTCAGTAAAGTATAAAGCTAAAAAAAGGGGGAAGCCAACGCTTTGGCTCCCCCCTTTTGGGTTCTTTATAATTCCCTATTGATATTTAAAAAACTAGAATATACTATCTTACGGCAATCTTCTGACCCTTAGCCTGAGCACAGGACTGGGTAGATGCCTTCACAATGTAAACTCCGGATGGAACTCGCAGAATCATTCTCTGCTTGTCAGGCAACTGATAACTGTGAACCATCTTGCCATCCAACGTAAATACCTGAACCCTGTCGAGCTTCTCACCACCCAAGGCAGAAACAACGATCATGCCTGCAGCAGGTGAGTAAACCTTCACCGGTGCACTCTGCTCTTCAGCCTCTATGCGGTCGATGCCGGTTGTGGTACGGGTCTGGGTGAGGAAGTATCTTCCGTGGTCACCCGCCTTCACCTTCACAGCCTCGCCCTCATGAAGTTCGGTAAAGCTTGCCGATGCAGCATCGTAGAGATAAACAGGAGCATCGAGCTTGTTCACACCCTTCAGGGTAAGTGAAACCTCTTCAGCCTGCTGGCTCACGATGCCCAGCGGAATCCAAGACAACTCCGGAACCGCATTCACAGCCACCGCCTCGTTGCCGGCAACGGTATAAACCTGAGGAATATCCTTGAGGTTCTGATCATACAGCAGATCCACATCCTCCTGGTCATCATAGTCGGCAGAAGCCTCCGGACGCAAAGCGATGCGAGCCCTTGATTGCTGGCCGCTGGAATTCTCGGTCGTCGCTTCAAGGCTCTTGTCATAGTCAGATGCCATCACCAGACCAGGAGTAATGGTGCGGTCAACACACATCGTAGAAGTGAATCTTACCTCTCTAGTAGTGCCAGCATTCTTCTTAACAAAGAACGACTGGGTAGGCTGGATAGCATAGTTCTGCTTACCCAATTCGGTAGAAGAAATCGCCTTCACCTCACCATTCTCTACAATCCAAATAGCCTTCTGCAAACCAGAATTGCCATCGAAGAACTTAGCCATGGAGATAGAGCAGGTATATGGATTCGCTACGAGATAGAATCCGCTGGTGTTATCTGTTCCCAAGCTCTGAGTCATTTCTGCAAGATGTTTCTCATCGTTATTGAAAGCAACGAGAAGTTTGCCATGGCCAGCCTTTCCTATTTGTACAGATGTACCACCAGAAGTCGTTGTTCCATCATAATCGTAGTACTGATAGCTAGTATCAGCCTTTGGCAAACGGAGGAGCGCATTTGGCAAATTAGAACCATCAGCAGGTTTCTTTGGCAAGAGTGCATTACCAGCCTTGATAGAGAAACCACCGAAGGTTCCATCTGCGGAATAGCTTTCATCCACCTTATTATATACATGGCTCCAGTAACCGAGATTCATATCAACATCACTAGGAGCTGTTCCATCCGGATAATGCGATGCAGAATAATCACCCTTAGGAGTGATTTCCTTCACATCACTCTTCATCCAAGCTCTCTGATAAACCGGATACTTGCTTCGGCTATTCACATTAGTATCAAACTTGATATCCGTAAACGCCGGGGTTTCCTGTCGGCCATCCTTTGCTGGCACATACATATCACCGGCGTAGATATACTGCAGAGGTGAAGCCATGGTGTACCACTTGTTAGGCACCAGTTCCTTCTCTACCCAAGCCTTGTCATAAACCAGATAGCACTGGTCGCGAAGCTCGCCCTGAGGCTTGAAGTAAATCTGATGGCAGGTATTACCATAGAACTTCTCGCACTTCAGATTACCATCAGTTTCGAATCCCTTATTGGCATCTGCCTCATTCCAAATCGCCATGATATCATACTGGATATACTTCGTAGCCTCATTACCCTTACCGTTAGTCAGGTTGGTAGCAATCTTATTGGTTTCACGATAAACGACATTACCGAGGTCAGGGAATGGCAAACCATTCAAGTTGCCAATCGTTACCTTGGTAAACTTCATTGGCACATAGCTATTCAGCGTAGGAATATCCACCTTGTTGCTGGCCACGCCTGATTGTGTGGTACCATAAAGCTGATAGTCTGTATAACCTTTATCATACAATTCTGTAGATGATGAGCGATGCCAGTTATCATCATTATTCCAGTTGGCATTCATACCGCCATCGGCATTAGGAGTCCAGGTAATGAATTCCGGTACTATCTTCACCTTGAGATAAGACTCGCCTGGACAGCTGGTAGTTCCTGCAGAAGCAGCACCCTGCTCGAAGACGAATCTAAGCTCGTAGTAGTATCCCTCGTGGAAATTATTCAAGACTTTATCATAGAACTTGAGATCGAGGGTAGACTGTGTACCTGCCTTGATTTCAGGAAGAGTGCTAGAACGCAATGTTGCAACAGGAGTTGACAGTAATGTTGCCCCATCTGCATCCCACAATGGATCATTGGTAGTTGCAACATAAACATAAACATCAGCCGAAGCCGTACCTGTTGTAGACTTGCTATCATCAATGAAGGTCAAAGTCTTGTTGCTTTCCCCGCTTTTATAGCTTGCGCTATGCAATGGAACCTGCAAGTATCCATTCTTTTCTTTCAGCTTCTTCAATTGTGGCAAACCGATACGAAGCGAAGCCCCATAGCTGGCATCATTGAAAGGATAATCCACATCGTTGAATCCGAAGTTTAGTTGCGGACCATCTTTAGCAATACGCAGAGGCACAGGAATCTTCTCCGTACACATCAGATATTCGACGCTACCAACAGTAAATACCATTTCCCCATCAGCATTTGTTTCAGCCGTTTCTGGTTTCATATAAATTTTATGAGCACCATATCCTATTTTGCTAACAGGTATCTCAATGAATGTTGATGGTGTTGCCTCGTAAGGCGTACTGCTGTCATCAATATACCACAAGAATGGCACACCAGTAAGCGTAATCTTTTCGCCAGTAACAGGGTCAATAGTCGTAAGACTACCTGTAAGTTTGACCTTAGGGTCAGAATCTGTACAATTCACACGATACTCTGTAATGACTTTACCATCAGTATCAGTAATCATTGGTGTCTGACCAACCATCTCAAATATAGCACTATAGATAGAGCAGACATCAGAAGGTTTACCCCAATTGGCATCAGATGCATCAGGATCACTATCAGCACATATTGACACATAATACTTTTTACCCTTGGTGAGTTTGAACTGATGATTAGCCAAGATGATATAGGTTTCACCATCAGCATCTTTTTCTATCATGTTGACACCATCAATTTCATACTTTGCACAGGATTCCTCTGAATCAAAGACATCAACAGATGCATAGCTTTTATCTGTTTTAATTTCTTTAGCTGTAGCATCACCAGGACCTTTTAACCAATAGTTGTAAAGACCTTCTCCTGTTACAGGCGTACCATCTTCGTTTACTAAGCGGTAATGAATCTTCGTATCCTTATGGTTAAGTATAGCATTTAATGTCTCGTGAATAGCGCGTATCTTTAACTTGATGCTACCTGTTCCCGTTTCACCGCAGGCTGGTCGGTCCTGATAGATTTCAACCTTAGCAGGCTTTAAATATATACGGATATCATCAACGGCATAGTCAGCACCTACGGTACCCTTACTAAAGTTATCAATCTCGATACGGAAGTCAGAATACTTTTCTGCTTGTGCATCTTGCTGAATCGTAATCTTACCATACACCTGATACCATTTAGCCTGATTGTCTTGTGTTATGAAATCGCCAGAAGAAAAAGAATGTAACAACTTCTTGTTCTTTATGTTGCCAAACTCATCTTTCTCCAAACCAAATAACCTAAACATAATCTGTGGTTTAACGGTTTGCGTTGTCATATCAGCAATACAAGCACTAAATGCCATCTGCTGACCAGTACAAAGACTTGCAGTAAACTCAGCAGAAGCGATGGTACGGCTTTCATCAGAAGCATCTACATAAAGGAATGAACCCGACTGAGATTTACCTGTTGCCTCGTAAGTTCTATCATGCAGTTCTTTCCCCGAATACCACATGTAACCATCTGTACCAGTATTTTCTGCACCAGAGACACTTTTTATATTGGCCGTCTTATAAATACCATATTCACCATGCTGAGGAGAATGTTTGGTATTATAATATACATTACTGTCGCCATTCTTATTTGCACTTTTATCTATCAAATCCTTATAAACGAAACCATAACTGCGCCTGTTCCATGATGACGGATTCTTACTTTGATTATCATCAGGGCTTGTAGGCGCAGACAATGTTTGTTCTGGACTATCATTATCAAAAGAGATAACTGCAATATTGTTATAGTTCTCATCAAGATAAGATATTTGGCGAGTCACATCATCAGCACCCATTTCTTCGAAAGTCTTTGGATAGAAACGGAAGTATCGTATACTGAAATTGGCCATTGGGCTACTAAAATTCCCAGTCTCATCCTTAACATAAGCCACTACGTAAAAGTGATCACCTGGATTAAAGGTTGGTTTGGTAACAGTACCACCATCCAAATTAGTCCAAGTTGCACCATTCAGACGACTTATGCTCAAATCAAAGAAACGTGGGAAATCAGTAACGTTACCTGGTCCAAGAATACACATCTTGTCTCTGGTACCATTATAAGCTCGCCATTCTATCGTGGCAGCCTTCTTGATATCAGAAGAAAAGTCAGCTTCCGTAATCTTACGTTCAGCGATAATTGCATTTGTCTCTGCTTCAGTTGAACCGGCAGGATAATATACATGCTTTTTAGTATTGGTAACTGGATAGAAATAATACATTTTAGGATCTACAAAATCCAATCGCAAAGTCATCGTCGAGTTATCATCCTTAAATCCTACCGTTACATTCTTATTATCCTCAAACGTAAGGTCCTTGCTATCATTTACAAGATCTTCCTGGAGAATTTCAGCCATTTGCGTAGACGGAATAATATGGAAAATGTATCTGATGGATAAGGTTGGTTCATGTTCCATATAGGTTCCAGTAGCATCTATTCCATCAATGTAGCGGCTTACGTCACAAGCAATAGTTTCACCCTTCCAATTTGGGTCACTAGGACGAGTATACTTTACACCCACTGTTGACTGCACAGCATGCTGCATCAAATTGAAAGCCATCAATCCCTTATCTACATTATCTGCATCTTTCACAGAATTCAATAGAGAAGAAGATCCCTCTACAGATAAGTTTGCTGATGCATTATCTGTATCATAATTATACCATCTGAAATAACCTAAAGGCTCCAAATTGTCACCAGAGGATTCGAATTTCTGTATAGGCAACATAAGAGACACAGTCTTATGGTCGGTATTATCAACAACATAGGTATACTCCCATGTAGACACCTTCTGGCGCAACTGATTCTTCGATTTATTAATTACCTCATAATCGTTATCAGCATTGGCATAACCCTTGTAATGCTTAAAAGGAGCATCTGTTGCTTTCTTAACATCAAAAACCAACTTGCCCTTAATTGTTGGTTCTGTGACAACCAGATAATCTTCAACTACAGGAGCTTCATCTGAAAAATATACTTCTATACGACTATTCAGAAAATCAGTTTCATTATCATATCCAAACGCAATATATAAATCCGACTTAGGAACAGAAGTCAGATCTTTTGAATAATAGAATAATCCTTTTGAATTATTGTATTGGTTATTCCCTTGGAAGTTAGTTGGAACGTTGCCACTAATACCTCCAGTTGCATTCACAGAATGATAAGATATAGAATTGATAGGCTTGTTCGTTCTCTTATCAATAATATTTACACGATAGTATATTGGCTTAGCAGCTGATGCTTCGTAATTACCACTAGCATCCTTCGTATAAAGACTAAAGTCTTCTATTTTTGAAGCAATATCGGTAATGATAAGTTGTTTATTCTTTATCGTTGTCTCCTTAAGATAAAGAGGTACAGTCTTTAAATTAGCTGAATACGCAGCATCCAAATCATTAAGGAGTGGAGCTTCCTCCAAACTGACGTCAAACTTGATGTTGAACGCATCAGGTTCCTTAATCATGACACCATACTTTACATTCGTACCTTCTACCAGTTTAGTATTGGATACGACACAAGATACCTTCAAATCATCCCATGACGGGAAAATGAAGGTAGGATTCAACGCTGCAGACAAAGTACTGGCTGCATTCTCAGAGAACCATGTGTAATATATTTCTTTTCCTGTTGTCTTATCTTTACGAAGAGTCAAGCCAGATGCAGTAATGCCAGGTATAGCATTACCGCTCTTGTCCGTAATCATCCATCGTACATAGAGGTCAGTTACTTTACTCAAATCGCTTACACCAAGAGCATCGCAAAGTCGCTGCTTATTTTCTTCAGTAAGCAGTTGTACCTTTGCTGTCGTCGAAGTGAATACCTGACTGAATTTGAAAACCTTAGAAGCATCCAATGAAGAATCATCGGTTGCATCAAAAGTCAACTTATCCTTCTCTGATTGAGGCATCAAATTATAAGTGATCTTCGCCTTAAGAGTTGGCTCTTGGAGAAGAGTATTATTACTAACATCTGCAGCTTCATCAGAAAGATAGACGTCTATCGCATAGTTAGACATCACATCTTTAGCATTCTGTAATGTAATTTTATATCCAAAATGTTTTTTATTAGCAGAAGTCAGCTGATCAGAATAATAAAAAGTTCCTTTATCATTCTTACAGCTATTATTACTTAATGTTGTATTATTAACTTCATTATAGACACCCCATTCGTTGGATTTCTCTATTTTATATTCACTAGCTTTCAGAGTAGCATTGGTTGTTTTATTGCGCAAGTTGATACGCAAATAAATCTTCTTAGAACTCGTATCAAACGAACTTCCATCAGAAGTAGAAGATAAAGATAATAGAGACTCTAAAGAAGAAGCTAGATTAAAAGAATAAGATGTACTACCATCTGCCACAAAATCTGTTACAGACATTTTGTTTGTACCTGTATAATCTTTCAGCAAAGGAATATCATTCTGTGACACCAACTTAAAAGTGATTTTCTTTTCTGCAGTTGCTTCAGAAGGTGCGTTAAAAAACGCTTCGCTAGAAGACGCTAAAAGAACTAATGTGTATTGGGAAATATCTTCACCAGCAGTAGTTATTGTGAAAGAATCACCAACATAATAAGGCTTAGGAAATACCCAATAAGTACCTTTATTCTCGTAGCCATCACGATAAGGATTACTTATAGACCATCCGGTTATATTTACCTTATTTCCTGAAGCATCAAGAACAAACCAAGCTGTGTAATCATTTGTTGTAATATAATTGTTCAAACCTTTAAATGTAGCAGAACTTCCACTAGTTATAATTACCGCATTCTGTACCGTTATTCCCCATATAGCATTTGGCAGCAATGCAAGCATTGCTACCAACATATATCTCATTACACTATTAAAAATCTTAGACTTAAACATAAGCTTCAATGTTTTTTAATATTTGTATTATTGTTTACATATCCAAAATGCACCGTTATGGCGTCTTGCTGTGTACCAGGTTAAATCCTGAGAGATGGCTACCCGATATACTAGCGTTGGTGCTGTTGTGGTTCCGTCATCCACTTTTACAGAAAGCTGATAGATGATAGGACCTATCTTCTTGCCCAACTCACCTAAGGTTTCTGCCTCAATTCTATCTTTGCTAGAAACGATATATGGTATCGTACTGAAGGCTTTTGATTCTGCTCCAGTCTCCGATTCCGAGAGTTTCGTCCACTCAAGATTAGTGAAAGGGACAGATGAGCCATCACTATACTTCGTAACAGAAGGAACGATATGGAACTCCTCTAAATCATGGAAAATGAGATTGAGCTGTTTTCCGTCATCTTTCAATGCCGGAGCCGAACCAACGGATCCAAAGTCCTCTACCTTGAGTCGAAGCTTGTAATCGCTCAGCGCCAACTTTAAGACATGATGGTCGTTGCGGGCTATCTGGTTCCAGTCGGTATACATGAAATATCGTTGTGAACCAACATTCGTTTCGAGCGTTACTACAAAATAAGGATAAGCATTGCCGGCTTGACTCTCGTTGACATAGAAAGAAACCGAACGGCTGTTGTCTGTATCATAATCGGTTGTGTTCTTGGCTACCGTCAAACCAGATGTAATCTCATGTGTAAAATCATCTCTTTTAGCATTCTCTACCAAATTTGGCGTTTGGGCTACATACGTAGATGAAACAACATTGTTTGCAGGGAGCAGTTTGATATTTTCTGCTCCTGTAGCAGGATTGCTTGTAATATCGCTGATACTCACATTCTTTACAGTAATATCCTCACCTGTCATATTGCGGAACTTGAGAGTTATCTTGGATAGCATTCTTACTACATATAATTGCTTAACATCCGGTTGGCCGTCAGGGCCGATTGTTAACGTTTGCTTATTGCTCATAGGAATACCATTCTTTGTAATATCCATATCATTACCATTGACAGCAAATGTTTTGGAATCGAAGTCAGGAGAAGGAGAACCCTCCGTAATCGTACCGAGTTTACCGAGTTCTGCATCTGATATATTGGCAAAAGAATAGACCGTATAAGTGGTTCCTGCTTCCAATCCGGTAACAGTTACATCATCTTCCTTATCTTTGCCTTCTTCTACGGATGGCTGCTTAACTACTTTCGCTACCGTTCTATCAGGCTTTACAAAGACAACTGTCCAACTCTTCATGTTCTCTTCTTTAGAACCGTCATCCCATGAATTGGGCTTTCCTACAGTATAAGTTTCTGCACGGGATGAAGCAGAACTTCCTGATACTGGAGACAGATTAAAATGGAGAGTATATGTCTTGTTGGTGGTGCTTCCCGGATCAGACGCATCACTATCTGGCGAACATGCTGCAAAAGTCAGAAGCAGCATCACCAGGCAAGCCATATATTTCATTATATGTTTTCTCATTTTAGTTATACTTTGTAAATTAATCTTAGAGTTTAATATATTACTTCCCCATGGTCGTAATGTGCCCAAGGGACTACATGTATGGTCAACTTGATACCTTTAGACTTTCCTTCAACACCTTCTACCTTTACCTGATAGATGTTGTTGCGAACAACACCAAAATGCATCGGGTCAGCGGTGGTTCCACTTCCTGAAGGGTCGCTATGACGGAGCGTATAGGTATATTTCTTATCTGTTCCTTTAAAACCAGCTTTAGGCTGTTTCATGGTTGCATCCCATTCTGTTTCTTCATAATACTTGCCTTTAAAGATAAGGCCAGTAGAATTAGCCTCGGCGTTATCGGTGGTCGTATTCTCCATCACATAATCGAGGATGTAAGATGCATCTCCTGTTGTTGTACTGGTAGAAGTTGTCTTCTTTACATTATATAAAGATGTAGGACCTTCAGCATTACTCAGAGTTAGACCTGTGCGATCCTTTGTCCATGGACAAACCACATAATTAGTAGAAGCCTTAGACGTAGCATCCATTTCTTCTTCTCCGAAATAAGTAACAGAAGATACAGCTGCATCTGAAGAAACTCGCTTAATCAGGTATTCTCCTGATGTCATAACCTTGGTAGGAGTTACAGATTCCAGCTTAAAGCCTCCTATTACATTCGTTCCATCCATTACATTATAATAATAACCTTTATCGGTTTTATCATAAGTGGCATTTGGGATGATGTCGATACGGGCTGCCAGGCGCTCGATGTCAACAGTTACCAGATACGGATTTGTTTCTGAGCCTTCCTTGGTGAAATCAATCCTTGCATCCTTCTTTGATGACATGATGAAGTTTGAGAACTTTGTAATATCTGCATCTCGGGTGCACACCTTCGACATCTGCAAATCTCTTACTTCGCTTATCTTCTGTCCTTTACATCTGGAAGTCATATCGTCTGCATTGGCTATCACTATAACATGATAATTCTTGCCAACAATTGCAGCATCTATTTCTTTAGGAACGGTAGTATAAGTTGCATCTTTGCCGGAAGTAGGAGGTGTTACCTTATTTAAATTGGTAAATGTATATACATACTCTATAATAGCATTATCATCCGACAGGTCATCTTTATCAGATTTATATAGTAAGACAGCAAGAGAATTGACTTCATTTTCATTATCAAGTCCTGTTTCTCTTCCATCTCCTTCTTCACCTCCTTGAGGTCCTTTAGCTGCCCTACTCGCTCGTGTATCTCCACTACCATCCACCGTTACCTTTACCTGCAGATATGCCTTCATATCTTTGCTTGGCAGAGGCAAATCACTAGTAGTGTCACTCGCACAGGATGCGAACGACATAACCAGCAAAAGGGCTAGTACTGAGAGGGTTATTGTTTTCATCTTAAACATACACTTTCTTTTTTATATCGGCTTACTGAAAACCGGGTAGGACATGTTAATGGAGTTCTTCGAACTGGATGCGCTTGCTCCAACTCAGTACATTCACGCTGATGGTGATGTAGCAATATTTGAGCTTGCCACCCTGGATAAAGAACTGAAGTTTGTAATCGTAGGCACGGTCTAGGAATTCCTGTGCACTGTAACTGTACTCCTCGCTGGTGCGAAGACGGCTCAAGAGGTCTGGCAGGTCTACATTGACTACCGTATTTCCGGTCTCCTTGCTCTTAATCAGGAGTCGGCCATCCAGATTGTAATCTTCGTGCTTCAGAATGCGGGAAGTCATAAAGTCAGCATGGGCTATCTTGCCCTGCTCGTCCTCATCTACCGTATTCCATGCGGCATGAGGGGTATAAATGAGTTTACGGCTCTCATCGAGAGAGTTATCCCAAAGGATGCGGGCATTATGGTCTTCGATGGTCATCGTGTAGTCGTTGACATCCATATCCTGTGGAGAGTCAAGGTCACGAAGCGCCACATTGATCTTCTTGGTATCACGCACCAGAGGGATGGTTGCATAAGAAGGTTTTGAGGATGATACCTCTACTGCCTCCAGCAGTTTACCATGCCAGAGGGTATCGAGAGGAAGGCTGTTGTTGACAACCTCATCATACTCTCCCCTATTTTCATGGTCGAGATTCACTTCCAGTGTCTGCATCTTATCTCCTGTAGCCGATGGAGCGGTACGAACGAACTTGGCACGGCCTGAAGTTAACTGGTCGGCGTATGCATTCTGTCCGGCAAGGGCAAGGAACTGATATTTACCTGGCTGCAGGTTCTCGACGTGCATCACATAATTTGGGTCTTTGAGAGGCGATGATAGCGCAGAATTCGTCTCGGTCTGTTGGGTTATATAGTTTCCGTTCTCGTCGAATACATACAGCGTTACCTGTCCAACATGGTCATTGAACATGTCAGCACGCTGGAGGTTATAATCATACTTAAACTTCACATATACACCATTAGGACAATCGCTGTAATCCTGGTGCCACATATCGTGGCATGAGGTCGCGACGGTCAGGGTCATGGCAGCTGCCATGACACCCTTTAACCATTTATTTATCTTCTGCGCTATCATATCGCTAATCAATTATTATTTTCTATATTTTATCTTAAATGTATTTACATCTTAGTGCAATGTTGCACTCTGTGTACGCTTAGCCCATGAGAGGACGTTGATACGTACTGCTATGTAAGACTCAAGTTCATCATCAGTTGTAGGTGTTACGTCTGGTACTTCAGCTGAACCCAAGCCCTTTACACCTTCTACTGCAATATCATACCAGTTGTTACGGAGAACACCATAACGACCTAACCAATTTGCCTCGGCATCTGGAGCTGGATAAACTTTTGTACCAACACCAAGTTTTCCGTTAGCCCATGGAGTCAAATCATCACCAAAGTGCTTGATGCGAACGAAGTAATATGATTCACCATTGTTATACTTATCAATAGTACCAAGTCTTGCAGTTACATTGTTCACAACATCAGAAGTTACAAGAGGAGTAGAACCAGTTTTTAATGTAACACCTGTTAATTCTATATTAGTAATTGTAACTTTTCCGGCATCTTTTCCGACTGCGGTAGAAATAGTAACATTTACATTAGTTTCACCTACTTTAGCAGGAGTTGCAACATTATCTTTGAGCCACTGGTCATACTCTGTCAAGAACTGATTCTTAATCTCCTTAATAACATCCTCTTCTTTATAGATGGTATTCTGATTACCATTGAGTACATAGAAAGTATTACCACTATTCAATTGAGCCTTAATCAAGACACGAGTAGTCTTATTATCATTTTGATTCTCTACATCAAATGTATTTTCAAAACAATACTTAGGGTTGTCATCACCAAAGTTTGTGCTGTAATCTGTATCTGCAGCCTTATTGAAAGTTACCCCAGTATTTCCTGCAGTATCAAAATTAGGATCTTTTGCAAAATAAGTACGATAGAGACCTGTAGCAACTGCAGCAGAACCTACAAAGCGATACGGATTAGCAACGGTTTCTTTTGTAGCTAAATCTAACCAAGTGCTGAAACCATCAGTAGAGCGTACCAAATAGGTACTCTTATTGGTATTATCCAAGGCCCATGATGTAACCTTAAACGGAACCTTAGTAGGGTGAGTTTCATTTGTGTAAGATCCTGTTACTTCTGATACTGTAGGTGCCGCCATAGTAACCTTAGCAACACCACGCTCAACATAAATATCAGCAGGAGCTGCGCTGGCTTCAGCCTCTGTAGGCTTAATCTTACCATCAAGACTTACTAAAGTATTGATGGTTGCACCGGTTGGGGATGTAGAACCTCCACCCTTAGTTGCCAAAGGCGCATTAGCCATATAGAAACCTGATTCAGTTAAAGACTTGCCTATTGTTGCATTAGTTTTTTCCATGAACTTGCTAAGAGTTAAACCAGTGAGATCTGTACCGTCAACTGTAATCTTACCATCAGTATCAAGAGAGAATACGTTATTATGATTCAAAACGACAAGAGCTAAATAATTTGTTGAAGGGGCATCAACTTTCTGTACAATGGTAGCTGAAGTTTTGGTAACATTAGCATCTGGACCTTTTTGTGTCCAAGGTGAAGTATTCAATGCGTAACCCCTAACAAAGGTAGCAGTGCTCTCATCACTTCCATCAAAAAGTAAAAGTGTCGCGTTCTTTACATCATACTCAGATGCCAGACCATCTTTAAACTGATCATTTTCTGAACCACCAGCACGAGAGCTAGAACCTGACTGAGTAGGCAAATTGATGTTGAATGCTACATAGCCGTCACCACTCTGATTAGAACCAGTGTTGTTACCACCACCATTCAGATCATCACTACTAGAACAAGAACCGAGCATCAGCCCCGCCAATGCAACGGAAAATAATAAAGTTTTCTTCATCTTGTAAGTTATTATAGTTGTTATTAATAATTATTTCTTTACTTATAAACGTTCTTAAAAATCTAATTATATTACATTTTTATATATTCGGTTTACAAATCATCTAATACGTTATATTTGAGTCACTTTCTATATTTGTACTTAGAAAAGATATGCCTGGTTCAGGAGACTGTCCCAGGCCAGGGCAGTACCCTGGCTCTAAGGAATAGCTATATTGTCCTAAACAGACAGTATGTATAACTTTATAGATTCTGTAAATTTTCTTTTGCAGAAGCAACACCTGCCTTGGCTGCCTGCTCCAGATAATAACGAGCTTGCTTCTCGTTACCCTTCAGCATCTCATAGACTCCTCGGGCATTCTGGGCTTCGGCACAGGTTCCTGCCTTGTCGAGATATTCTTTCGCACCATCTGCATCACCGGCATTCAAACGGGTTATGGCTGCATTCAGATTCGCTGTCTCGTTCTCTGGGAACATGCGGACGGCAATCTCCATCACATCATTAAACTCCTTGCTGCCTGGCTCGTAAGTCTGGGCTACCATGAACATCTCCTCCTGGCTCAACTGCTGTGGCTTGGTCTTGATAATCTCCTTTGCCTCTTCCACATCGAAAGGTTTCACCTTATAAGTAATGTGGTAGTCGGAATGACGGAGTGCCGGATACCAGGTGTCGAGCATAAAGCGATACTCTGAAGGATACTGCTTCTTAATCTTCAACTCGCGGGCATCAGGATTCAGACTCTTGTCTGCAATAATCGCCAGAATGGCATCCTTATGCTCCAGGTTGCTACCTTTAATATAAGCTATCAGTCCATCCCAATCCTCAGGTGTAGAAGAAACCGTGAAGAGGTTGTTTGGCAACTTCACCATCCGGCGCACATATTCGGTAAGCGTCTTGGCACGGTTCTTTGCCAGATAATCATTGTGGGTGTAAGGACTCTCAGGTGATGCATAACCATGAATGTTGATGCCGCTCACTTCGAGGTTCCTGTCTTCCTTCAATGCATTGATGGTGCGGATGATGCTATCCAACTGTTCCGGATTACGGCGGTAATCAGGATGCAGCTCGATACGGTCTACCGGGAAATCGATATAAGCGCGCTTATCCAGATGACGGACCTTGATTGCCTCTACCTCCGGACGGACGAAAGAAGCTACAGGCTGGCGACGGCGAGAAACCGTGAAATCATTGCCATCCTGCAGATCACCACAACCGCAGAGGTCTTCGTGAATATCGAGATCGTAGTTTCTTTCCTTAGAAGAAAGAGGAACTGAGGCAAGATACTTCACGGTCTGCTGCTTCTTGTTGTCTCGCTTCACCACCAAAGCCTGAGGTGAAAGCTGCAACTGTTTCTTCCCTACTCCACGGTCATACATAATCTGCTGTCTTCTGCCGTTGATAACAATCTCCGGCATCTTGAGCAGCTCACCCTTATGCTTGATCATCGGAGTATAGACAAGCTGGTTGTTGGTAGGGAGATCCAGGGAATCGAGATTCAGATCCATCGCAACCGTAATCTGGTCATTGTGATGAGACATCTGAACATTAGATACCTGAATCTTATCGGCAGCCAACTTGAGACTCTTGCAATCCTGGGCTGCAAGAGGCATAGCCATCAAAAGAGAGCTGAATAATAATATGTAGTTCTTAAAATCTTTCATACTCATAGATTATGTTTAATGAGTTACAACATATAAATAAGAGAAATGGCTGCCTTGGTAGGACCCACGTAGTTGTCATGAGATGACTTCTCCTTCTCGCCACAGGCACCGCACTTGAACTTGTCGTACTGGATATAATCATATCCGAAACCAACAGAGGTTTCCAGGTTCCAGTGCTTGGAAAGAGGCCATTGATAACCAGCGGTCACACCACCACCTACATACCATCCTTCATAGCGATGGTCGCGTAGAGATTTGAAAATGCCAAGGGGTAACTTCACTCCTCCTGCATTAAACTGTCCGCCCATGGCATGAACACCCAAGAACCAGCCATTGAAGCTCTGACAGAACCAGTAACGGTATTCTGGTTGCAAAAGCCAATGACGGAGGCTTGACTGGTCGCCACCGGACTGTTTCCAAGGATTGAAGCCAAAGAATACCTGAGCGGTATGCTTCTTGCCTAAGGCTGTCTCGACACCGAGATTAGGAGTTGTTGTAGCCCAATATAAGAGGTTGGACTTGACTCCCGTGTTTTGCGCATAATTAGCTAGCGATACAAATAAGAGTAGCACTGTAGCTAAAATCAATCGTTTCACCATCTATTAAAGAGTTTAGTTTATTCTATTTGTTTATTTCGTTCTTACTACATAAATAGGTAATTATATAAATTAACCGTTTACATGATAGTTCGTATTTTCTGGGGGCAAAAGTAATAAAAAAAAATGAGGGGGGGGGGG
>ERZ1034719.663-NODE-663-length-18971-cov-4.833844_pt1 | contig 18971 bp, 17 predicted proteins | sample MGYA00520703_ERZ1034719 | MGnify/ENA primary metagenome ERZ1034719 (study PRJEB33766, sample SAMN09781716) | gut metagenome | biome: gut microbiome | host: Homo sapiens | place: Madagascar | study: EMG produced TPA metagenomics assembly of the PRJNA485056 data set...
CAAGCTGGTCAAAGCTCTCTATGCCCTTGGGGTTGCCCTCGGGAACGGCGAGCGTGACCTTGTTCTCGAGCAGGTTGATGCGGCTGCCGGTCACGATCCTGTCAAGACCGTCGGGGTTTTTCTCGGCATCGTCCTTGAGGCTGCCGTCGAGAGCGTTCATCTGCTTGGGAGCGGCGGAGATGAAGAGATCGCAGTCCGCGCCCTCCTTGATCTGCTTGAGCAGGGTTCCGGAGGAATCAAAGTTGTAGGTCACGGTGACTTCGGGCGCGACGGCCTTGTAAAGCTCGGCGATCTCGGTCAGCGTCTCCTTCATGGAGGCGGCGGCGAAAACAATGATCTCCACAGGCTCAGCGGGTTCTTCGGTGGGCTCGGCCGCAGCCTCGGCCACGGGCTCCGCCGGAGCTTCCGTCGCCGGGGTATCGTTTGCGGGAGTGCTGCCGCAGGCGGCGAGGCTCAGAACCATCGCCAGTGCGAGCAGAACGGACAGAATCTTTTTCATTTGGGGGTGTTCCTTTCCTTCTGTTTCTTTCTTCTTTTATATATCGGCGCAGACGCCTGCGCGGATATCCATGCAATACCGGGAAGCCGCCGCCCGGTGCGGCTCACTTCCCGAACGGGCAGACGGGATAATGGCACTCTCTGCAGCCGAGGCAGAGGCCTCCCTCGCCGAGCGCGGCGACATCCGCGCGCGTCACAGGCACATCCGCCGCCACCTTGGGAAGCACGAGATCAAGAACCGTAGCGCCCGCGTACATCACACATCCTGGCAGACCCATGACGGGCATGCCGTCCGCAAAATAGCCCAGCAGGAACATGGCGCCGGGGAGCACCGGTGCGCCGTAGCACACGATGTCTGCGCCCGCCGCCTTGATACCGCCGGGGGTGTTGTCGTCGGGATCAACGCTCATGCCGCCGGTGCAGAGGATCATGTCCGGCTTCTTTGCGCGCATGGCGAGCACCGCGCTGCGGACATTCTCCACGCCGTCGCCGGAATACACCGTTTCCAGCGTTTCAATGCCGAAAGCCCGGAGCTTTTCCATGACGACCGGAGTGAATGTATCCTTGATGCGGCCCGACTTCACCTCGCTGCCGGTGGAGACGATGCACGCCGTTTTGCGCACATAGGGGTGCAGCGCGAACAGCGGTGCCTCTCCCGCCGCCTTTTCCGCCTTTCGGAGCTTTTCCTCTTCGATGATGAGCGGGATCACGCGCATACCCGCGAGCTTGTCGCCCGTACGGACGGCGGTACCGCCGCGGCGCGTGGCGATCATCACCTCGTCCTGACTATTCACGGCAAGAAGCCGCGCACTGTCCACAGTGAAAAGACCGTCGCAGGCGGCCTTGAGCTCGATCTTACCTTCCTTGACCTCCGAACGGGTCATGTTCTCCTGCCCGCAGAGAGCGAGAAGCCGTTCCGCGGCGTCGTTTTCATGCACCATGTCCGGCGTCATTTCCCAGACGTACAGATGCTCCTTGCCCATGCTCAAAAGCACGGGGATATCCTCCGCCGTGACAACGTGTCCCTTGCGGAAGCGGGCGTCCTTATATTGATCCTTGATGATCTGCGTCATGTCGTGGCAGAGCACCTGCCCTACCGCGTCCTCCGTCCGAATCAGCTTCATACCGGCACCTCACTTTTTCAAAGCCTTTAAATTCTACTTTTCAAAGCCTTTAAATTCTACCATCCGGGACACCGCCATTTCAAACCGCTTGTCCGGCATTGTCGGATTCTGCTCCGGTTTTGTCGGATTATTCTTGACGGAGAATAAACAGAGCACTATACTGTTGATGGAAGGAGCTGGTATAGCGTGGTAGACGGCAATATCATTCTGTCCGTGTCGAAGGCGATGGAGCTACTGCAGATCCTCAGCCGGGCGGGAAAGCCGCTGCTGCTCAAAGAGGTGTCCGCGCTGTGCGGCTACCCGAAGAGCACGGTGTTCGGCCTGCTGACGACGATGCGGATGCATGACGTTGTAACGCAGACACCGGACGGCCGGTACGCGCTCGGCGTGCGGCTTTTTGAATACGGGCAGCAGGTGAAGCGCTCCTGGGACATCTCCCAGGCGGCGCGGCCCTATATGGAACACCTGTGCCAGCAGACGGGTGCGTCCGTCGTGCTCTCGTTCTGCGAGGGCGGCAGCGTCATCACGCTCGATCAGGCGGAGACGCGAAACGGGCTGCGCGTCGTATCGGAGATCGGCTCGCGGCTCCCGATTTACTGCACGTCGCCGGGGAAGGTGTTTCTTGCGCACATGCCGCGCACGGGAGCGGAAACCGTGCTGCGTTCGCAGAGCATGACGCCGTTCACGCCCCACACCGTTACGGACATTCCCACGCTGATGCAGGAGATCGACCGCTGCCGCGCCGACGGCTACGCCGTGGAGAACGGCGAATACCGGATCGGTCTGCGCTCCGTATCCGCGCCGGTCTTTACCGCGGAGGGGGACATCCGGTACGCCGTGAGCGTGATCGGCATGTTCCGGAGCGTGCAGTCCGACGCCTTTCGCACAACGATCGGCGAGGTCTGCGCCGCTGCCGCGATGATCTCCACCGCATTAGGATATCGAAAACAGGAGGAAAAACTATGAGCTACACCGCAGCCGTTATCACCGTAAGTGATCTTGGCAGCCGGGGTCTCCGACCGGACACGAGTGGCCCCGCCGTGCGTGCCATGCTGGAGAATGCCGGTTTCACGGTTACTTTCACCGCCGTCGTACCGGACGAAAAGGAGCAGATCAGCGCGCTTCTGCGCGAATGCGCCGACGAAAAGAAGGTCGATCTCGTCGTCACCACCGGCGGCACGGGTCTCTCCCCCCGAGATGTCACGCCGGAGGCGACGCTCGCCGTGCTCGAGCGTGAGATCCGCGCCATCCCCGTCGCCATGTGGGTGGAGGGACTGAAGAGCACGCCGCGCGCGATGCTCTCGCGCGCCGTGGCGGGAACAAGAGGAAATACCCTCATTCTGAATGTCCCCGGCTCGGAAAAGGCGGCGCGGGAAAATCTCGGCGCCGTTGTCGGGACGCTGGAGCACGCCATGCGCATGATCGCCGCCGAGGGGCACGGCTAAAGCATTTCTCTTGCAAAGGCGCCGGTGCGGTTATATACTCTTATGGATAATTGCCGCGCCGGAGGTGATTAAAATGGAAATGGAATCGCTGCGCCATCCCTTCCCGGCGATCTATGCGCCGGATTCGCGCATTCTGATCCTCGGCTCGTTTCCCTCGGTGAAGTCCCGCGAGCAGATGTTCTTTTACGGGCATCCGCAAAACCGCTTCTGGCGGGTGCTCGCGGCGCTGCTCGGCACGAGCGTTCCGCAGACAGTCGAGGAAAAGCAAGACTTTCTCCTTGCCCACCGCATCGCGCTCTGGGACGTGATCGCCTCATGCGAAATCACGGGCTCGTCCGACGCCTCCATCCGAAACGCCGTGCCGAACAACCTTACACCCATCCTGGAAACGGCGTCCATCCGGCAGATCTTCACGAACGGCGGCACGGCACACCGGCTGTACCGGAAATATATTTTTCCGCTCACCGGGCGGGAGGACGCCGTCCTTCCCTCCACGAGCCCTGCAAACGCCGCGCGCTCACTCGACGCGCTCATCAATGCGTGGCAGCCCGTGTGCGAAGCGCTGGAAGAATAAATGACAGAAACAGAGCCTGCGGCCCATGGGGAGCCGCAGGCTCTGTCTTATTGTTTTGGGGGTGTCCGCATTACCGGCGGGCGGGATTATCGCCCGACGTACCATCTGGCCCGCCGACAAGATTGCCGTTCGTGTCCACGTGGTAGTAGCAGCGCTGCCCATCCTCCGTGTACCAGAAATAGGTGTTGCCGCTCGGCAGGCCTTCCCTGCCGTCGGCATAGTGGAAAACGTAGGCGACGAGCCGGTTCTGCTCATCATAGCGCAGTTCCCGGTAGTACCCGGGGCCGAAAATATCCGTCGGATCGTATTCCACGTTGACGCGTGTGAGATCGCCGCGTTCATTGTAGATGTACGTTGTGAGCGTTGTATATTCGTCGCTCTGGCCGAAATGCGAGCGTCCCAATGTGGAAGCGATTTTCCCGTCCTCGCGGTAGGAAACCGTCTCGATGTGGACATCCGTATCGTCCCGATTGGCCCACGTCCAAGCCCGTTCCCAATACACCAGCCGTCCCTGTGCATCGTAGCGTGCCGTGCTCGTCATGCCGTCGGAAGTACCGCCGCCCATTGAATTGGTCACGGTCGTGGTGCCGTCCGCATTTCTGGTATACCCCACCGCTTCCAGCGGCACACCGAAGCGCTCGAATACGCTCTCTCCGCCGAACACCGCGCATGGCAGCAGCGACCCATCGGCACAGCCGTCCGCGCCGTCCCCGGCGGTGAAGAGCAGTGCGCGTCTCCCATCGGCAAAGCGCAGGTAGAGCGGGCAGAGGGTTTCCTGTTCGCCGAAATCTGCTCCCGTGGCGGTGATGCGCACGGTGTCCGGCTCTTTGGAGAGCGCCTTTTCGAGCGAGCGGAGCGCCGTCTCCTCCGTCATAACAAAGCTTTTTCCGAGCTGCGGAACGTACAGCTCCGCGCTCGCGAGCGTCGGAAGGGCGCGGCCGGAAAACAGGTCTTCGATCCCAATGGCGGCGACGGTATCGTTGACAAGGACAACGTCCATGGGCCAGCTTTTGGCCGCAACAATGGTGTATGTATTGTCCCCGTTGGGCAGTTCACGGATAAAGATACTGCGGCAGTAGCATTTAGTCCCGTTGAAGTCCGCCGTGCGCCAGCCGAGCTCGGTTTTCGGCATACCGGTAAAGGCGATCCAGCCGTAATAAGCGCCGCTCTGGTTTCCGCCGCTGCTCAGGCCATGAAACTCCGTCCGCAAAATCTCCCCGCCGTCTACCCAGCGATCCACGTATTCCGGAAGAAGGGTTTTCGTTATCAAGCCGTAGAGGCCGGAATCATCGCCGGTCTGCTCATAGTATGCCGTCGGGTCGTGCTGAAAAGAGTAGCTGTCATCCACCGCGCTCGGCTCCGACCAGTCGCGAATTTCCGTGTTCGGCGCGGCGGCACTTGCGTTCGGTGTTTCCGATGTTTCCGCCTCCGGCGTCCGCGTACCGCAGCCGCCAAGCAGCAGCGCCATCAGCAGCAGAGGTATTACTATCCGTTTCATTTTCCGTCTCCTTCCCTGTCGAACGCTGTCCAGTCGATTGTCTCGGCGGCACGCTCCATGAGCGAGGCGTCCCTCGCGCCAACATTAACGAGAACGTAGGCATCGTCCGTTTCATAAAAGAGGTAGCTTCCGCTGACCTTCTCCGGCCCGTCCGTCGCGCACACAATGCTCTGCCCCGATGCCGTTTCGCAGCTCCACACTCTCCGATACTCGGCAAAATCCGTGTAGTGCGTCATGCGGGTGTACAGGGCGTTCTTGGGGATGTAATGTACGAGCCATTTTCCGCTGCCCACTGCCTCCGGCTGGGGCCGTTCCTCGTAGAACGCGCCGTTATCGTAGATGACCTTGTTTTCTTCCTTCGTTTTGTCGCTGGCATACTGAAGGCCGTACCGCTCCGCAAGCTCCGAGAGCTTTGCGCTGATGTCTTCGTAGCCGCTCTGCCCGTACACGCCGGTGAAGCACGCGCCGTAAAAATTCTCCGTAAAGAAGCCCTGAAACTCCCGTGCCGCGCGGAAAGCGCAGCTCTTATAAAACGCTTCCAGCCGCGCCGCCGCGTCCGGGTCGTAGGATACACGCACTCTTTCCACAAGAGAGCGCGCTGCGCCGTTATTTTCGCAGACCGCGGAGAAATCGATGTGATCGGCAAGAAATTCCGCAAGCTCCCCGGCATTCTCCGCGCCGAGCGCGCGCATTTTCCGCGCCGTCGGCCGGTCAAACTCATACATGCGCAGCGCCGCGAACATTTCGCCGTCCTCGGAGAGATACCAGATCTCCAGCCTCCCATTCTCCCACAGGACAAGATTCACGCTCTGCCCGAGTGCGCTTCGGTATTCCCGCTCGGTATACTCCGCCGCGGGCGCAGGGAAGCCGAAGGGATAGAGCGCCCCGGTCGAGACGCGCTGGAGCGTCACGGGAAGCCGCGTCTCTCCGAATGCCAGACAGCCCTCCGCATAAAAGGAACCGTCCGAAAAAATATACCCGCTTTGCAGCTCGTCGGTACCGTCTTTTACATACGGCTGCATGCCGCTGCGGTCATACAGCTCGTCTCGTCCGGTCAGAGGGAAGCTCTCGGAATAAAGCTCAAGACCATAGGTCTCCGCGATCTCCCGCAGCTTTGCGGCGGCCTCCGGCGTCGTCGCCCGGTATGTCTCGCAGGTTTTGCGCAGAGCGTCGTCCCCGCGCGTGAAGCTCCAGTCGGGCTCTCTCCATGTCTCCCGCTGCGCCGCGGCCCACGTCCACCATGCGGCGGTGCCTTCGTACGTTTTTGTGCCGCGCAGTCCGTTCGGCACAACGATAACGCGGTTCGTTCCCTCAATGGAATATGTCTGATCCTTCCAGTGCAGCAGCCCGGCAGCATAGGCCGCGGCAGCGAGCAGCAGCGCGAGCGCCGCGGCAAGCAGCGCCGTTTTCCAGAGCTTTGCCTTTCCGCGTCCGTGCGGCTTTTCCTCGCCGATCCGGAGCAAATCCCCCGCTTCCAGAACATAGCGGTCGGATACGCCGTTCAGCGCGTCAAACAGAATATCTCCGCCGTTCATTCAATATCCCTCCTCTTCCAGCTTTTGCGCCAGGCGTTTCCGCGTCCGGTACAGCGAGGTTTTCACCGCGGCGGTCTTCATGCCGAGCCGCGCGGCGATCTCCTCCGCGGTCAGCGCGTAGAAGTACCGTCCGAGGAAAATGACCCGTTCACGTTTGGGAAGCAATGAGAGGAACGCATCGATGCTCCGGAGAAGCTCGCGGTTTTCCGCCGTCCGCGCCGGATCGCTCCCTCCCGGCAGGCACTCGGAGAGCTCGTCGATCGCAAGGCTCGCTTCCCCGCCGCCGCGCTTTTGGCTTCCGCTGCGGCGCAGGCGTGTTACGGAAATATTGCGCGTGATCCGGCCGAGAAACGCCTTCAGGCTGTTCGGGCGCTCCGGCGGCATGGCGTTCCAGGCCGCGAGCCACGTATCGTTCACGCTCTCCTCTGCGTCCTCGGCATTCCGCAGGAGATTATACGCCACCGTGTGGCAGTACGGCCCGTAGACATTCTCCGTTTCCGGGATGGCGCGCTCGGAGCGCTGCCAATAGAGATCGATGATACCCGCATCGTTCATGCTTCCCACCTCCTTACACTCCTAAAGTCGCAAAAGCGGAGCAAAAGGTTTCATATTTTCTGAAAAAAGCTGCCGTGGCTTTCGGTCGCGGCAGCTTTTGGATTTCTATTCCCCGCTCCGGAGCGGCAGGTTGGAGAGCGCTTCGGATACGTAGTCGTTGAATTTATAGACGTCCTTCGTGCGGGCGATCTTTTTGGCGAGCTCGTCCCCGCCGACAAAGAGCGTTGCGAGATAGTGCCAGAGTTCCTTCATTTTCCGCATGGCGTTCACGCCGCCGAGCTCGGTGCGGTACGCCTCGTACAGCTCCTCGTGGAACTGCCGCAGCTCCTCGCGGGAGGCCGCCGCCCCGCCGCGCAGACGGCGGAACAGCGCGGGGTCGGCCGCCGCGCCGCGGCCGAGCATGACCGCCTCCGTTTCCGGGTGAGCGGCTTCAAACGCGCGGATGTCCTCCGCAGTGAAGAGATCGCCGTTGTATACGACCGGGAACGGGCTTCCCGCCGCGGCGAGCGCGAAGGCGTCCATATGCACCGCGCCGGAATACATTTCCTTTCGCGTGCGCGGATGGAGGATGAGCTCCTGCGCGTTATATTGCCGGTAGATCGACAGAAGGCGCGGAAATTCCTCCGGCGCAAGATACCCGATGCGGCTTTTGAGCGACACGGCAATGGGCGAGGCGGCAAACACATCCGCGAGCAGCGTGTCGAGCGCGTCCGGCTTTTGCAGAAGCCCCGCGCCCTTGCCCTTTGCCGTCACGGTTGCCGACGGGCAGCCGAGATTGAGGTTAAAGACCGTACATCCCATGTCTTGCAGTCCCTCGGCGGCCCAGACGATGTCCGCGGCGCACTTGGAGAGAATCTGCGGCACGACCGGCGCGGCGCAGGGCGTCTCCGGCGTCAGCTCGCGCAGCTCCCGCGGCGTAAAGAGATGGTCGGACGTCGGGGAGAAGAACGGCGTGTAGTACCGGTCCGCGCCGGGAAAACGGCGCGAATGAACCGCGCGGAAAACGTGCGTCGTGATCCCCTCCATGGGGGCGAAATAGTATTTCATGTCTGCATAACTCCATAAGAAAGATGCGATCGTCCGCGGGCGGAGCGAAGCCCCGTCCCTACTGGTTTTTCATTATATCGCATAGCGGCGGCAGTTGCAAAACATTTGACGCGCGTGCTATACTTAGACAGCATTACAGGAGGCATCGTATGAACGTTAAACGCTTTCTTTCCGGCGCGCTTTGCGCCGTGCTTCTGCTCGCGCTCTGCCCCGCTGCGGCGGCGGACGCGCCCTGCGAAATATCCTCCGCGGAGGAGCTTTCGCTCCTGCGCGAGACGCCCGACGGCGACTTTGTTCTCACCGCCGACATCGACATGACCGGCGTGGACTGGCAGCCGATCGCCTTTTCCGGCACGCTCGACGGCGACGGACATACCATTTACAATCTCACGGTCACCTCGCTCGGCGCAGACCGCGCCGAGACGGTGGACGGGAACGACAAAACCTACGACACCGCGCTCACGGGCTTTTTCTCCGTGCTCAGCGGCGCTTCGGTCCGTGATCTTTCGCTGCGCGGCGTGAACATCGCCGTGGAGACGCCGGAGAATGTGTTTGCCGGAACGCTCGCGGGCTTTGCTTCGCCTGAAACGGTGCTCGAAAACGTCTCCGTTTTTGATGCCCGCATCGATCTCACGGAGACATGCCAGCGCGAACCCGCCGATGAACACGACCGCTGCATCGCCGGTATCGGCGGGCTCGTCGGCTTCGGCGGCGGAACGTATACGAACTGCTCCGCGGATTCCACACTTGTTTTCTCCGATGAGAGCATTGCTTCGCTCCGCTGCGAGGAGTTTCTCGGCGGCATTCTCTCCTGCGGCAACGCGGCGCTCACCGGCTGCACCGCCGCGATCGACGGCTACGCCGCCTGCCGCGGCTATGCGCACAACGGCGGACTTGTCGGTATGTTCTATCAGTACGACAAGACCGTGGACATCGGCACGATCTCCGGCTGCGCCGTGACCGGCAGGATCACGTTTTTCGAGGACAACGCCGACCGGCGCGCCTACTGCGAAGCGTTTGCCGGAGAGTTTCTCACCTGGACGAACATCACCGAATGCACCGCCGATTTTCAGCGGAATGAGATCTTCGATTACTCCGCCGCCGTAAAGCCGGAAAAATGCGCTGAACCGTCCTATACCGACACGGTGGTCACCGGGAACTGCGATACCTTCGGCTATACCGAGCACACCTGCGCCGTGTGCGGCTATTCCTACCGCGACACGTTCACGCCGCCGCAGCACACCCCCGGCGAGTGGACGGAAACGAAAGCGCCTACCGAGACCGAAGACGGCGAGGAAACGCTCCGCTGCGCGCTCTGCGGCGCGGAAATGGAAAAACGCGCCGTGCCGAAGCACGTTTCCGGCGACTGGATGACCGTCACCGCGCCGACCTATGACCGCGAGGGGCTGCGCCAGCGCTTCTGCGCCGACTGCGGCGTGCTGCTCGGCGAGGAGAGCATCCCCATGCTCATCGCCGCGAGCGGCATAGAGGGACTGCCGGACGCGCTCACGCTGCACTATAAGGACACCGTGACGCTCGAAGCCGTGATCACGCCGGAGGACGCTTCCGACAAGACCGTCCGCTGGTACAGCTCGGACATCAATATTGCCTCGGTCGACCCCACGACCGGCGAGATGCGCGCCTGCGCGCGCGGTGAGACCGTTCTCACCTGCGTTTCCGGCGACGGGTTCGTCACGAAGGAGATCCCCGTAACGGTCGACTATACCGTCGGGCAATGGCTCATCAAAATTCTCCTCTTCGGGTGGGCGTGGTACTGATGGAAAGCTATACCGTCATCCGCGCAAACCGTAGGACCGTTGGGCTGCGGCTTGATAAGGATGGGCGGCTCGTCGTTCGCGCGCCGTATTGCACGTCCGAAACGGAGATCCGCCGGATCGTGGAAAAGGAGAGCGCGTGGCTCGCCCGCGAGCATGAGCGGTTCACGGCGCGGCAGGCCGCGCACCCCGAGCCGGACGAAGCGCAGCGCCGCGCGCTCATCGAAAAGGCCAAAACGGTCCTTCCGCCGAAGATTGAGCACTATGCCGCGCTCATGGGCGTGCACCCGACGCGCGTGACGATCACCGGCGCACGCACCCGCTTCGGCAGCTGCAGCGGCAAAAACGCGATCAGCTTTTCGTGGCGGCTGATGCAGTACCCCGAGGAGGCGATCGACTATGTCGTCGTGCACGAGCTCGCGCACATCCGCCACCACGACCATTCGCCGGCCTTTTACCGCTTCATCGCCTCCGTCATGCCTGACCACGAGGCGCGCCGCGCGCTGCTGCGGCAGTAACGAAAGATAAGGAGACCTCTCCATGCACATTCCGACCGCCGACACCGATACGCTCGAGCTGCTGCCGTTCCGCGAAGCGCTGGAAAAGAGCGGACAGCGCGGCGATTATGACGCCGCGCGCTGGCTGTACGTTCCGGATTTTTATACCGAGTACCGATACATTCTCGGCACGCGCGGGGAAAAGCCGCTCATCTGCATTGGCGTGAATCCATCGACCGCCGCGCCGGACGCCCTCGACCCGACGCTCCAGAGCGTGCAGCGCATCGCGCTCTCAAACGGGTATGACAGCTTCATCATGTTCAATGTCTACGCCCAGCGCGCCACGCGCCCGAACGACATGGACGCCGCGCTCAATGAGCATCTGCACGCGGAGAATATGGCAGCGTTCCGGTACGTTCTCGAAGCCTCTCTCCCCCGCCGTCCGGCGGTATGGGCAGCCTGGGGCAATATCATCGAAATGCGCCCGTATCTCCCGCGCTGCGTTTCGGACATGATCGCCGTCGGCGAGGAGCTTGGCGCGGAGTGGTTCACGGCGGGCAAGCGCTCCGTAAAGGGTCATCCCCATCATCCGCTCTATCTGCGGCGCGATACGCCGCTCGACCCATTTGACGTAAAATCCTACATAGATACACTGGAAGGAAGAACTCATCATGCAGAACTTTGAATACTGCGTTCCCACGAAGGTCGTTTTCGGGCGCGACACCGAAAGCCACTGCGGTGAGCTTGTCCGCGAATGCGGCGGCACGCACGCGCTCGTCGTTTACGGCGGCGGCAGCGCCGTGCGCTCGGGGCTGCTCGGCCGCTGCACCGATTCGCTCAAGGCCGCGGGTATCCCTTACGAGCTGCTCGGCGGCGTGCAGCCGAATCCCCGGCTCAGCCGCGTGCGCGAGGGCATCGCTCTTGCGAAGGAGACCGGCGCGGACTTTCTGCTCGCCGTCGGCGGCGGCAGCGTGATCGACACGGCGAAGGCCATCGGCTACGCGCTCGCCAATCCCGAATTTGATATCTGGGATCTCTTCATGGGCAAGGCCACAGCGAAGGCGTGCGCCCCCGTCGGCGCGGTGCTGACGATCTCCGCCGCGGGCAGCGAGACGAGCAACTCCTGCGTCATCACCAACGAGGTCGGCTGGCTCAAAAAGGGTGTCAACTACGAATGCTCCCGCCCGCGCTTTGCCATTATGAACCCCGCGCTCACCTGCACGCTGCCCCCGTATCAGACCGCCAGCGGCGGCGTGGACATTATGATGCACACGATGGAGCGCTATTTCTCCAACACCGAGCACACCGAGCTTCTCGACCGCATGAGCGAGGGACTGCTCAAAACCGTAATGGCGAACACCAAAAAGGCGCTCGCCGAGCCGAACGACTACGACGCGCGCGCCGAGCTCATGTGGGCGGGCAGCCTTTCCCACAACAATCTTATGGGCGTCGGCAAGGTGCAGGACTGGGCGACGCACAAGATTGAGCACGAGCTCGGCGGCATGTTCGATGTGGCGCACGGCGCCGGTCTCGCCGCCGTATGGGGCAGCTGGGCGCGGTATGTGATGCACGCCAATCTCCCCCGCTTCACGCGCTTTGCCGTGGAGGTCATGGGCTGCGAGATGAATTACGCGAACCCCGAGGAGACCGCTCTCGCGGGCGTCGCCGCGTTTGAGAGCTTCTGCCGCTCGGTCGGCATGCCGTCGAATCTCCACGAGCTCGGCCTTGGCGATATTACTGAGGCACAGATGCACGAAATGGCCGTGAAATGCACGCAGAACGACACGCTCAAGATCGGCGGTCTTGTCCGGCTGTACGCCGCAGATATCGAAAAGATCTACGCCGCCGCGAAATAAAAATCCGAATCATTAAGACACGCCGGTGCAGGTACGCATACTTGACACCGGCGTGTCCTTTGTGAATAATAGAATCACCGTCAACGGCGAAAGGAGGCGCGGCGTGAGCACGAAGCGGATCACGGTGTATTACTCGCTCAATCAAGTGGGATTCTGGATGGTCTTCTGCCTTTCCAGCAGCTTTGCCGCCGTTTATCTCGGCGCTCTCGGCTACAGCAACACAAAGCTCGGCAGCATGCTCGCGCTGGGCAGTGTCCTCGGCTTTCTGCTCGGCACAGGGCTCTCCTCCTTTGTGGACACCTCCCCGCGCTTCAACGCGGCGGATGTGCTCTGGCCGGTGCTGACGCTTCAGGCGGCTTTCTTCCTCCTTCTGCTGTTTTTCCCGGCGCGCGGCGTCGTTACGACGCTGTGCTATCCGCTGCTGCTGGCGTTCACTCTCGCGGTGAACACGCTCAATCTGAAGCTCTGCGCCGATTTTGAGCATTACGAATCCCCCGTCAATTACGGCATTGCCCGCAGCATGGGGTCGGCAGCATATATGGTACTTTCCATGCTGCTCGGCGTTTGGGTCACGCGCTTTGGCGTGCGCGTCATCCCCATTGCCGGGCTTGCCGTCACCGCGCTGCAGGGCATTTCCAACGCGCTGCTCTCGCGCTCCGTCCTCCGGCTGCGCAGGAAGCTGCTCTCCGGCCATGCCGCACCGGCGCCGCAGGGCCGTTCGCTCGGCGTATTTCTGCGGGAGAGTCCCCGCTTCTGTCTGCTGCTCGCCGGAATGGCGCTCCTCTTTTTCTCGCACAACACCACGTCCACGTTTCTCATCAACTTTGTAGAGCACGCCGGCGGCGGTATCGAGACGCTCGGCTATCTCACCGCGTTCCTCACCGCGCTCGAGGTGCCGACGATGCTGTTCTTCTCGCGCATTTTCCGTCGGAAGAGCTGCGCCGCCGTGCTGCGGTTTTCGTTTATCTTCTTCGCGCTCAAGACCGCCGCGATCGCCGCGGCGCCGAACATCCCGCTGCTCTTTGCCGCGGAGTCTCTTCAGGTGCTGTCCTATGCGCTGTACGCGCCCGCGATCGTGGCCTATGTCACGCTCGTCGTCCCCTACGACGACGCCGCCAAGGGGCAAAGCCTTGCCTTCAGCATGACGACCATAGGCGGCGTGCTCGCAAGTCTCATCTCCGGGCGTCTGCTTGATGTTCTTTCCGCTCCGGCAGCGGCATGGATCGCGGCGGCGGTCTGCGCCGTGGGCGCGATCCTCGCTTGCCGAGGGCTGGAAAAGCCGAAGAATATCTCTGCTGTCTGGCGACCGTAAACAGGGACACCAAAAGATTTTTCCAAATGGCTGCCCGCGGTGCTCTGGACGCTCTAGTCGATGAGCTTTCCCCCTACGGATACCAGCCATCAACCATGGAGGAATTGACCGACGCCGTGATGAATTCCACGTATCCGTATGAATCCTCCCCATGGTTTTGGGAATGGGCGGCCAGTTGTCTGCGTAAAAAAAGCAGCGGACCGAAAAACCAACGAAAACCCCGGACGAAAAAAGGCGAAGGAAACTTCTCTTTTGACATTCCTGTCCGAGACGAAAAACCTCCCCGAATGCAGCTGCAATCGGGGAGGTTTTTCTATAGGGTATCTTTAATTAGAGGATAGGCGTCCAGGCGAGGTTCAGGATCTCGTCCGTATCGTCCATGGATGTGATGAGGCCGAGGCGGACGTAGCGCTCGATAAAGTCCTTGAGCGTCGCGCCGGTGAATTCGTCGGAGAGGCCGAACTGCAGCGCATTGTTGATCATGATGTTCATCTCATAGTTGCCGCCGTTCCAGCCCATGTCCATGAGCACCTGGGTGGCTTCCGCGGAGTTATCGCGCATCCAGCTGTGCGCCTTCTGCACGGCCTGCGCCACCTTCTTGGCAATGGTGGGATTCTCACGCACAAACTGGCCGTTCATAGCCAGAACGCAGCAGGTGCGGTCCGCAAAATCGGTATCCTGCTGGGAGCGGATGCACTTGAGCTTGCCGTCCTTCACCATGGCATAGGCAAAGGTATCGCTCAGCAGCGCCGCGGCGATCTCGCCGTTTTCCATAGCGGCGACGCAGGCGTCAGCGGTGACCTTCACGAGTTCCACGTCGGTGGCATAGTTGATGCCGTCAGCGTCAAGCAGCAGGGCGGTGATATTATAGTCGGACATGCCGATGCCGTTCGGAGTGGAGATCTTCTGACCCTTCAGGTCGGCGGTAGTGTTGTATTCGCTGTCCGCGAGAACATACAGAGACTTGCAGCCGATGTGAGAGCCGCCAACGAACGTGATGTCCACGCCGTTGGTGATGGGAACGAGCATCTTCGCCATCATGCCGGAGGCAACATCCACCTTACCGGTGCCGAGACCTTCCACGTCCGTGGTGCCCTTCACCCCCTCGGCCGTCAGACCGGCCTCGGCATAATAACCGAGATGATCCGCCATGGTCGGGCCGGAGGTGCAGCCGTCGGACATGAGGTACACGATGGGACGGCCATAAGCCGGCTCATTCTTCATGGCTTCAAGCTCTTCCGCGGTCGGGGTGAGATCGAAATCGGTCATTTCGATCGCGCGGCCCTCGATCTGCACGGGGACGAACAGCGCTTCCCAGTTGCCGGACGCAGAGGCTTCGGCCGCATCCATGTGTTCGCTGGCTTCGTTGACTTCCACATCTTCCACGGTGCCGATCTCGATCTGGCCGTCGTTGTTCTCGTCGGCGATCAGGGTAGAGGAACCGGTGTTTCCGGTCCCTGCGTTGTCGCCGGTTTCGGGGGCCTGTGCGCCGCACGCGCAGAGCGCGAACACCATGACGAGCGCGAGCACAAGGGCAAGGGTCTTTTTCATGTACTTTTCTCCTTCAATTTTTTATTTACAGGGCATTGCCATATAAATTCTTATTCAGTCTTTTTTCCGCCGAAGTGGAGACGGTTGAGAATTTCGTTGCGGTACTCGACGAAGCTCGCAGACGAACGGTCGCGCGGGAAGTCCTCGTCGATCTTGATATCGGCAACGATGCGGCCGGGGTTGGACTCCATCACGAGCACACGCGTGCCCATATACACGGCCTCGTCAATGCTGTGCGTCACCATGAGCGCGAGCTGCTTTTTCTGCGACCAGATGTTCAATATCTCGTCCTGCATGTTCATGCGCGTGAATTCGTCCAGCGCGCCGAGGGGCTCATCGAGCAGCAATATCTCCGGCTCGTTGATGAGCGTGCGCACGAGCGCCACGCGCTGTGCCATACCGCCGGAGAGCTGTGCGGGATAGTCGTTCCGAAACCGTTCCAGACCGATCATGCGGATCATTTGATCCACTCGCTCGGCTTTCCCGTCTTTCATGCCGCGCACATCCAGACTGAACGCAATGTTCTTTTCCACCGTGAGCCACGGGAAAAGCGTAGGATTCTGAAACACGACGCCGCGTTCCGGCGAAGGTGTCTCCACCTCCGCGCCGTCTACCGTGACACGGCCGAGTGTCGGCAGGATGAGGCCCGCCACAAGGCGGAGGATCGTGGACTTTCCGCAGCCGGAAGGGCCGACGAGGGAGACAAACTCCCCGCTTTTCATCGTGACGCTCACATCCTGCAGCGCGTGCGTCACTTCGTCGCTTTCGACCTTGGCAAAAACCTTGCTGACGTTTTCCAGCGTCAGGCAGACATCTTTCTTTTCGTTTCGCATTACTTTTCCGCTCCGTTCTGCCATCTGAGCAGATAGCGTTTGATCCGTTCGAGCCCCTTGGTGACCAGCGTGAAGATGAAGCAGATCACAAAGAGCGCCGCGAAGGATTTATCGTAGCTCGCCCAACCGGTCTGCCATGTCATATACCAACCGAGGCCGGACTTTACGCCGAGCATTTCCGCAATCATGATCACGATACACGAAGAACTCATCGCCTGCGTGCAGCCCTGCAGAATGGACGGCATGGCGTGCGGGATCGCCACGCGGAACACGAGCTGACGGTCGTTCGCGCCGAGAGTGCGCGCCGCTTCAAAATACTCCTTGCCTACGTTGGCGATGCCGGTGAGCGAGGCTACCGTCACAGCAAACCACGAACTGAGTGCAATGATGAACACCGCACCGCCGAAAAGCGAGGCAGCAATGACCATGATGATCGGAATCCACGTGGATGTGGGGATCGGACCCAAAAACTTGATGATTGGGTCGATCCAGTAGCGGATGCGCTTGGAATAGCCGCATGCAATGCCGGTCACAAGACCGAGGGATACACCGATGAAGTAGCCGAGAAACAGCAGCTTGAGCGTGTTGAGCGTACAGTCGGCCAGCATTTTGTAATCGGCAAGAAACGCATTGATGATATAGTTCATGCACGGCACAAACGGCTGCGTCAGCACGCCGGTCTTCAGCGTGAGATAATCGTACAGCGTCAGGAACAGCAGCAGCACCGAATAGCGCGGCGCTCTATAGTGCAGCGACTCATAAAAGTCTTTCTTCCCGTGCTGTTTTCCGATCACCGCTACGAGCAGGCAGACGATATACACCGCCAGCGCCGCGCCAAGCACCCAGACATAGCTCCACGGGTTCCGGTTGCGGCTGTTGTTCGGCACGAGGAGATATTCGAGCAGCGCGATACCGCCGCAGAGCAGCGGCAGCACCATGATGACTGCCTCCGCCGTTTTCTGGGCGGGCGTCTTTTCCTTTTCCTCCAGCTCCCTGAGCTGGCGGCGGGTCAGACCCGAGAGCAGCGCAAGATCGGCGCTCTGTTCCTTTTTCATTTTTGTCTCGTCGAGCATGGGACCACATTCTCTCTCTTTGATTTCAGACTTTTTCATTATAGTCGGGGCGGTTCAGCAGTCAAATTGGATTTCTGAATCGTTTTTTCTTTTTTTATCGTTTTCATCAATGATACAATCGGATATCGGATTTTTTATCGTATTTTTCATTAATTTGATCGATTTGCTCGGATTTTTCAATTACCGTGGCAAAAGAGCAAAAGGCGTGTTATAGTAGGCGCAAGAAAAACGAACGGAGAATCACGGCATGGACTACGCCATCGGCATCGATATCGGCTCCACCTGCGCGAAGACGGCGGTGCTCGCCGCCGACGGGTCTTTCGCCCTGCTCTCGGCGCGGCCGACGGGCTGGAGCAGTGTGGACACGGCGGAGACCATCCGCGCCGAGCTCGAAGCGGCGCACTTTTCGCCGGAAACGTACCCCTGTGTTGCGACGGGGTACGGGCGCATCGCCGTGCCGTACGCCGGAAAGAGCGTCACGGAGATCACCTGCCACGCGCGCGGCGCGTGCTTTCTGCACGGGCGGGACGATCTTCTCGTGATCGACATCGGCGGGCAGGATACGAAGGTCATCGGCGTATCCGGCGGTGCGGTGCAGGACTTTCTTATGAACGACAAGTGCTCCGCCGGAACGGGGCGTTTTCTCGAGATCATGGCAAACCGGCTCGGCATGCGCCCCGAGGAGCTGTGTGCGCTCGCCGCGCGCGGCGGCGGCGCATCCATCAGCTCGATCTGCACGGTGTTCGCCGAAAGCGAGGTCGTAAGTCTCATCGGTCAGGGCGCGCCGCGCGAGGATATCGCTTATGCGGTCGTGGATTCCATTGCCGGAAAGGTTGTCACACAGGCAAAAAAGCTCGGCGGGAGCTATGGCGCGGTATGTCTCACCGGCGGGCTCTGCCAGACGGAATACCTGCCCGACGCCATTGCCGAAAAGCTCGGCGCGCCGGTCCTCACGCATCCGCAGGGGCGCTTTGCCGGGGCCATCGGCGCGGCGCTCGCCGCGCGCAGACTTTCCCGATAACAAAGAAACGAGGTCAATTATGCATGGAGCTCTCTCTTCCCGAAACATTTGAAGCCTATTCCGACGCGCGCAAAGCGGGCTTTCTCAAGATAAAGACCGCCAAAGAAGGCGGGCGGCGCGTGGCCGGTACGTTCTGCACGTTTACGCCGCTGGAAATTCTCGACGCCGCTGGGATGCTCGCCGTGAGTCTCTGCGGCATGAGCGCCGAGACGATCCCCGCCGCGGAGGTCGATCTGCCGCGCAATCTCTGCCCGCTCATCAAATCGAGCTACGGCTTCTATGTGAGCGACAAGTGTCCGTATACCTACTTTTCCGATCTCATTGTCGGCGAGACGACGTGCGACGGGAAGAAAAAGATGTATGAACTGATGGCGCGCGGCAAGGAGCTCTTTCTGCTGCATCTGCCGCAGGGCGTCGATCTTCCCTATGCGCGCGATACGTGGCGCGCCGAGGTGCGGCGGCTGAAGGAATATCTTGAAGAGCGCTTCGGCGCGGAGATCACAGACGACGCGCTTCGCGCCGCGGCGCGGCAGAGAAACGCACTGCGCGAGGCCCGTTCCCATCTCATGGAAGTGCTGCGCGCCGACCCCGCGCCCGTTTCCGGCACGGAGCTTTATAAGGTTCTCGACGGGCTGGGGTTTGATTTTGACCTCCCTCACGCTGTTTCGCATGTGGAGGAGCTTGCCGCACGTCTGCGGGAAACAAAGCCCTCCGCCCCGGCAGGGGGACCGCGGCTTCTCGTCACCGGCTGCCCGATCGGCGGCGTATACCAGAAGG
>ERZ1034719.666-NODE-666-length-18927-cov-5.096916_pt1 | contig 18927 bp, 8 predicted proteins | sample MGYA00520703_ERZ1034719 | MGnify/ENA primary metagenome ERZ1034719 (study PRJEB33766, sample SAMN09781716) | gut metagenome | biome: gut microbiome | host: Homo sapiens | place: Madagascar | study: EMG produced TPA metagenomics assembly of the PRJNA485056 data set...
TGGCAGCATTCGCCGCACACGATTTCTTCAAGCAGTGCGACAAGCCGAATTCGTTCGACAACCCGGACAAGAGATTCGTATGCAGAGGCATTGACGACAACATTTCACACCTTTCATTCAGGAATTTCACCGAAGACGACAAGGAATTCATGAAGAGGCTGGGAGTCATGACGGTAACTTCATTCATCGATTCCGCTTATGAATATTTCGAGAACCTGAGACGGGACACCGTTCATTTCGACGAGAACGACCTCATCCCGCTGAAAAAATATTTCCAGATGTTCGGTATCAAGTCTTATACCGATGAAAAAGGAAGGCTCGTCAAAGGCTGGCTGAACCAGATAGTGGAGTCTGCAAAGGATTGCGGTTATCAGGATGGGGCATTCTTCAAACCGACATTGTTCGCCTGCAGTTCCGACAAGGATTTCAAGAAGTACGAAATCAACGAAAAGGTATTCAATATGGAAAGCGCTCCGACATTCAAAGTCAAGATGTTCTCCAATCCTTTCAATGTCATAAAGGACAAAGTGATAGACACCAAGCCGGAGAACAACAAAACCCTGGAGCAGTTGATGGAAAGGACACATCTGGCTCTTTCAAGTCTGTACTCATTATAAGCAACCATATAATTTGACTAGAAATGGCAACAAAACCACTACTTATAAATTCAACCCAGGGCAACAGCATTGACAGTTCCGACAGTTGGGTGGAAATGAAATCATTGGATGGTTTCATCAACAGCATCGTCACTTCCGACGGTTCAGAAAACGCCTCCTCAGAGCAATTCAACACTCTGGTTTCAGGCGTGCCGTCCCCATGGGCAAGGATAAAATTGACAAAATACGCACTTACATCAGACCTGACCGACAAGGACGACAAGAGGATACTCATTGAGTGCTACAGGCACATGCGCAGCGAGTGGCGCGGTCTCATGGCTTCCTATATCCTGTTCTCCGACAGGTTCATAACCTCCAGTCCGATCCCTATGTCCGGAAAGAAAATAACGGAAACGTACGGCAGATTTGACGCCAGGAACATCCTCGGCGAAATGCTGTTCAATGACGGGACATTGTGGAAATACACATCCGACACAGGAAAAAATGAAGACGCCGCACCCAAAATCCAATTGCTGTACTACAAGGATCCGGATTCACCTGACTTGACATTGGTAGGCGCTACTTCGCCATACACCATTTTCTTCCCGTCCACCAATTATTCCATGAGCAATGCCGTCAGCACATCCCAGAAACGGGAAGAGATGTTCTGGATAGACGATGAAGGCAAATTCGCAGACCCGGCTTCCGAAAGATTCAGAAAACATTTTGATAATGAAAGGACGAAGAAGGACTTCAAGAAAATCGTCCAGTTCCTAAGGGACATAAAGGAATGCCTGCCGGCTTACCAGGAATCTCTGCTCAGCATCGGAGGAAACGATATCATTGACTCCATGAAGGATATCGGGAACACAATCACCACAATGGCGGAAGACTGGATAAAGGACATCACCAAGATATATTCCGAGGCCGAATTGAACAGCATTCCGGTATCGATAAACACGGCAGCCAAGCCGTCGGGGCCATTGGCGCAGTTGCTGAACAAGAAATATACTTACTGGTGGGGCGACAACCAATTCTCCGCCACAGAAAAGGAGGGCAAGCAATATTTGAGGATAGACAATGTCCAGGACTTGTTCGTCGACAGCAAATATCTGATAGCTTTCAAGAGCACGCCGGAAGAATGTGAAAAATATGAAAATGCACCGGTAATCTACCTGAAAGCCGAAGACAACGGAAACATCTATTTTACCGCCCTGCCGTTCAGCAGATTCGCCATCGACAAGTGTTTCAAGAACGAGACCTACAATATCGTCAACGGCAATGCCAACGTGAAGGTATCCGCCAAGGTGAATTCCAACATGATCAAAATCACGCTCACTGCCAAAATCAGTGACAACGAGGTAGATATCGCGTCCAAGGAATACAGCATCTACGAGCCTGATTCTCCGGCACATATCATTACATGGCCTAACTTCGCTTCCAGCCTGTGGAAAAAGTACTACTATTATAGCGAGTACCCTATAAACGGCTCAGGAATAAAGGCCTTCCCTATTTTCAAGGGCTTCGGTGGCGATGATGACAATTCTGCACCGATACTTGATTTCACATTGAAGGACGAGGCGACGCAGTCAGAAATGGAGAAGAGATATCTCGTTTCATATCCTGTCGGCAAAGTCGATTCTTCCGCGCACAGATATGAGATAATCCGCAGCGAATATCCGATTTATCTGGTTCAGTTGGGAATTGATCGCGATGAGCAGGAATACACGGCAGGTTTCCTCATGCTGAAGAAAGGTGACAACGGAGGAATGAAAGAAAAGATCACTACCGTGGATTCATTGGCAAACGCCACTGTCGGCATCGACTTCGGAAGTACGAACACATGTGCCTATTACCGTTCGGACAAGGACGAGAAAACTATCCCTATGCCATTCAGCAACAGAAGGTTGTCTCTGCTCGGATTCGACAATCCGGCACGCAGTCTCGCCCAGAAGAACGAACTCCTTTTCATCTCGAACGAAGAGACCATCAACAGCAACGGACAGGTCAAGTCCTGGCTCCATTCGCACAACAGCCAATATATCGCTTCGGCCAAAAAGGAGAACGAGCTGATCGGCGGCGTGCCTGTAAATGAAACGAACATCGCGGTCAAGGAAATCAGCGAAAACTTCATAAAGACCAATGCCGGTGAGCTGTACAGCAACATGAAATGGCTCTCCGACACGAAAGGCAACGAACTGAAGAAATCTTTCATGAACACGCTTTGGGTCATGATCTGCGCTGATTTGTTCGACGCCGACCTTAAGCCGGAAAACCTGTTCTGGTCATATCCGAGTGCCATGAGCGGCAACGACAGGAAGAGCATGAGCAAGATATTCAATGACTTGCGCGACACTCCGATTGACGGTGTCAGACTGAGGAAGATCAAGTCTCATACTGAAAGTGAGGCGGTCTGCTCATACGCCATCACGAAAAAAGTATCTCTTCAGGACAACCGTCTGTTCGTCGGCATTGACATAGGCGGAAGTACCAGCGACATCCTGATTCTCGGCAACGGAAACGGAAACGGCAGCGGAAACAAGACTCTGCTTTCGCAATGCTCTATCAGAATCGCCGCCAATCATTTCTTCAAGGCCGTCAACTCTTCAGCCAAGTTCAGGAAAGCATTGTACAAATTCCATGAGTCCAAGGCTACGAAGGTCAAGGTCATAAACATCGAGGATATCATCAGCAATGACAAGGCAGTCTATTCAAGGGCTCCATATTATCTGAACAATATTTTCGACCAGCTCAACGGCGGAGACGAGTTCAGGAAATTCTACAATTCCCTGAACCAGGATGTGCCTTCAGCATTCTGCCTGCCATGCTACATTACCGGAATTCTCGTATTCTATGCCGGACTGCTCACACGCAAGGCCATAAGCACCAATGAATTGCAGAACGACATCGACGAGATACACATGAGATATTACGGAAAGGGCGGCAGAACTTTCGAATGGATATACGGTGTGTATGAAGATGATGCCAAGAGATTCTATGCCAAGTGTTTCAAGGCAGGTCTCGGAAATGACGGCATAAAGTTTTTCTGCGACAATGCACAGGACATCCTGTCGGAAGACATGCTTGAAAACAAGTCTGAGGTCGCAATCGGACTCGTAAATCTCAAGCCGGACATTGACGGCATCTACAATGCTCCTGAGGACAACGGAGACGACTCTTCCGTAACTGACGATCCTAAGCAATTCCTGTCGGAAGTGTTCGGAGAGAAAGGTTTCTACTATACTGATTCTGACGGGAACAAGACTGAGATTGATGAATTGGACATCGTCGACGGTGCATTCATCAAGAAGTTGCATTGTCCTGGAGAGTTCGAAAACTTCTCGAAGTTCATCTCACTCTACACGAACTTCCTGGAGGAGACCGGCGTGATCAGGGACACACAGGACATCCAGACATTGAGAGACGAGAAGAAGAGCATTGAAAATGTCAAGCAGTTCTTCGACAATGACAAGGAATACGCCAAATATCTGGAATCCCGCAACACCGAGCATCCGTCCACATACAGGATGCCGCTGTTCATAGCCGAGGCATTGTACTACCTCGACAAAGTACTCCTTCCTGAAGTGTTCAAAGACTAAAAAGAGGTTTGGAATTACATGAATGACTACTTTTTGATACTCTATGTCGGCAACGACTACATCGTTCCGATCATAGACTCCCTGAAAGGAGACATGTACGAATACAGGCAAGGTGATGACAACCGCCTCTGGCTGTATTTCCATGAGGAGACGGACACTACGGACGTTACTTTCGGAAGGGAAAATTTCCGTTATTCGATGATGGAGAAAGAGTCCTATTTCGGTCGATACTGGGAAAACGTATCGGCCGAAAAGACCGTTTCCATCCACGGCGTGAAGGCGCATTACCAGGATTTCGTTAAATTATCCGGTCTGACGGACACGCTTGCCCATTTCTATCACGGCATCGTACCGGGGACGGCAGACATTCCTACGGTGTGCATCTTTGATGACAGCATCAATCCATGCGCAAGGCTGAAGTTCCTGAAAGTGATTTCAAATTGCGGGTTCAGGACAGTTTCCTACAGTACTTCCTTCAATTCGCTTACAGCTCTCTATTTCAACGGCGACGTGTTCGGGCGTTCGGAGTTGTCCGATTCTACGGAAGGCTTCGGAAAGAAGATTGTAACCATCTCTGCTTCCGGCACTTCCGTGAATATTTCAGCGTTGATTTATCTGGATGGTTCATTCGTGACGTGCAGTGACACCATGAGGATACCTACCTGCGGAGAGAACCCTGTCAAGGAGGCATTGGTAAGACATATCGTCGATGAGAACAACCGCGCCAACGGTTTTCTGACACCGGAGGGGGTACGCAGAGAGTATCTGTACCAGATGCAATACGCGGAAGAATGGCTGAAACTCGCAAACGAGACAGATGACAATTCATCTTTCAAGGTGTCGTACCATCTGTCCATCGATCCGGAAATCAGCTATAGCCTGAATATCTGCAAGTCCTTTATCCTGAGAAAACAGGCGGAACTTGTAAAACCGGTTTCCGACGGACTTGCGAAATTCTGTTCCGGAATGAATGCTTCTGACATTTCAGCATATCTGTTCATGGGTGAGATGTTCGAGACGGAACAGCTGTACGAACTTCTGGCCAAGATCAGCACCGGAAAGAGCCACTATATCAGCAGCATCGAATACCCGGAAATCCTTCATAAATACATGAAGGTCAATGCCGGGCTTACGGAAGACCCTAAAAATTTCGACAAGGTGACGGCCGACAGGACCAGGGCGGCGAATTCTGCCAGACTGTGGTCGACGGAATCCGGAAAAATCCTCAGCCTGAAAAAGGCATTGACGGAAATCGTTCCGGATTTCAAGCTCAGGGTCCAGTCCTTCAAGAACAAATGTTCTTCCGCATTGGCATCAATGTCATCGGCGCTGGAGACCAGCAATTTCAATCAGGCTGACGACTACCTCGGCAGTCAGGATGAGGAAAGACAGATGCTGAAGAACCATATCGTTCAGAACATCATGTCTGTCATCGACCAGCAGCAGTCTCTCCGACAGCTGCTTATGAAGGTTTCAGAATATCCTTTCGCCAAGAAGGTCGTATCGGAAATCAATGAGCTTCATGACAGCATAGAGGAGTTTTCCAAGGTTTATGACGAGCAATGCCACCTGCTTGAGGAAGGAAAGGCAAAGGTCAGCCATTTCCGGGAATGTTATCCTAAATACAAGAAACTCCGTGCAGATTTCGAATCAGCATCGGGTCTCGAAGAGAAGCGCAGGATATTGAACGAAATGTCGGGACTTACCGGAGAAGCGCTTCCGGAGGACCCTTCAGAGGTCAATGGCGTCACGGTCGAACTCAGCGGCGATGTGGAATACAAGAAGTCGCTCTTCAGCAAGAAACCTGTAAAGGTCAATATAAAGATGAGAATTACAGGATGCTGCATTCTTCCGTACAATTGCGTGCTGGTAGTGTCCGGATCCCCTATCTCGTTCATTGACAGGCGCTACACCTGCATTGACATTCCAGACGGAGGTAGCTCTGCCGCTGCCAAACGCTGCCGACAGCAAGTACATCAATGCCCGACTTTTCATCGATGATGAGAAAGAAAAGATGTATGATCCTGCCAAGGTTTCCTCTAATATCCTTTATATAAACATTTGACAATAATATCATGAAAATACGCTGTCCATACTGCTTTCAGGAATTCGACAATTCCAAAGCGATGCTGATATGCCGTAATACTCAGAACAACTGCAAGTTGGAAGTCACTTCCAATTTTATCCAACATTGGAAAATCAGTAAAGACTCCACGACTGCCCTACGTCCTCATATCTACAAGGGCGGATGGTCGCTGATGGGAGCTCCTAAAATCAAGCCTTGTCCTGTATGCGGCGATGACATCCCGGATTATGTATGTCCTCATTGTCATAATGCACTTCCTAAAGACATGGTGCATTATGGAACCGACATCATCCCTATAATCGGTGGCCCGGGCACAGGCAAGACTTGCTTCATGGTGGCACTTATAAACCAGTTGAACAAATATGGATGGAGACTGAATCTCACATCTTCACTTGACAGCATGTATGGGGATGCTTCCCAAAAATTCGAGGAGATGTCCAACATCATGTTCAAGGACAAATTTGTGCTTGACAAGACGGAAATCAGGGATAACACCATCAACATGCCTTGGTTTATAAGAATTGAAAACCGGGAAAAAGGAAAGGTTACAAAACCGACGTACCTCATCTTCTATGACATTGCCGGCGAGCAATTTGCGGATGCCAACATAATGCTTAACCAAGGAGCATTAAGACATGCCTCAGGTGCAATCGTCCTGCTGGACTCCTTCGATCTTCCTGTCGTCCAGGATCTTCTGAAATCGCTCGGCAAGACTTCATCCGAGATTCATTTCAGCATCGAAAAGACGGTCAAGGAATTGTTCAACATTTCTTCTAACCATGAAAAGATACTTCAGGACAAACCTATCGCTTTCGCATTCAGCAAGGTGGACATATTGGACAAGTACAGGGCTTCGCTCAAGGCATTCGAGAATACTGTAGATTTGAAGCAGAACAGTTTGTTCACCAACAGAAACTATGCGGTACCTGGCAGTTTCACTGAAAATGACTTCAACCTATATCTCCACGAATTTGACCAAAAGGACAATGATTTCCGGATGGCACTGGCCGATTGCGAAATGGAGAGCATGCTCCAGAACAACAACTGGGATCAGAACAATGTGAAATTTTTCGGCGTATCCTCCTTGGGAACCGAGCCGGAAAGAGACGGCAGTCTGAATGTGGACAAGGTATCGCCATACAGAGTTCTGGATCCGCTCGTCTGGGTCATGCACAAACTAGGCAAAATCGAAATCAAGAGCAAATAAACCAGTATAATAACATTAAAAACTGATAATATGAAATTCCAGGAAATCCTTTACAATTCCTCCGAATCTTCCATAACCGGGAGCGTCGGATTCGGTGTCAGGGCGAAGACAGACGGGGCGTCGGAAGATGTTCTGAAAGCATTGAACAAGTCCAGTTTTTTCCTGCGCAAGTACTCGGCCGGAACTTTCAAAGTCCCAGCTCCAAAAGAATTGCTGGAGAATCCGTCCGCGATACTGGATTGTCCTGTAAACTATGCTTACAGAGAGACCAAGACCGAGGACGGGCGCACGATTTATGTCTTTCTCCGACAGATTCCGATAGTTTTCGACTACGCGTTTTTCATCGACGGCGAAGCGACAAGGCCTGGAAACTACGGATATGACGCCATCATCTTCGACCAGAAACCTGAACCGGAAGCATTTGAGATTTTCTATGATGCTCCTGCTCCGGGCGCCAGGGCGTTCTTCCCTGCAAACCGTGTTTTGAGCAAGGACAATCCGGAGCTCAAGTCCATCATGGTAGGCAAGCCTTCACCACTTCCGGAAGGGGAACTGGATGTAAGGACAGCCGCAAACGGACCGATCAACCAGACGGCATTGAACATATTCTTCCATTACGTGGAGGCGATGCAGGAAGGCAAGTCATTGATAGTCCGCATAGAAGACAAGAACAAGAACATCATAATCGCTGACCTTTTCAGGATTCTCGGAAAATATAGTGCAGACGTGACATTTGACGCCTGCTCGTATGAACAGGGCTTCAGCGCAGATACGAAAATCACCTTCATCAGCCAGTATTATCCTTACCAGCTAATGATTCCTGGTGACAAATTCGTACAGAAGAACGCGGCTGATGTTCCGGATACGCCTCTATACAAGGATTATGCAGAGAAAATGAAAGTACAGATCCAGAAATGCGACTACACTGAACTCCACAAATTATCTGCTTGGATTTTGTCAGGAGACTGGAAAGCGACTTTCGGAAAGTCTGAAGAAATTGTCTCAGGCTTCTTCAAGTATTGTTCAAACCCTGACCGGTTCTCATTGGCAGATATGAACAACCGGGAACTTCTCCGCCTCATCGCCGCGAAAAAGGGAGCGACATCCGCGAGAATACTGGAGCTTGGAAATGAGGTCCTTACAAATGCGTCGGGCGAGACCGGGACTTTCGTCAAGGCGCTCAAGACGATTGCCGATTTAAAGGAGGACGGGTTCGACGTTTCTTCGCTGAAAGACAAGTTTTCTACCAGGTACACAGCTCTGGCTTCAGAGACTCCAGAGGCAATGGCGGGAGCATTTTCCGCCCTCGGGAAATCTTTCTTCGAGTATTTCCTGGACATTGCACAGTTCGGCGGAAAATACGATTACCTGTCTTCACCGGCATTGAGACCGATATTGAAAGATGTATTCTGCTATATAATTCCTCAACGGGAGAAGCGGATTCCGGTTCTGCTGGAGCAGCTCGTTCCTGCGGTCGGAGAAGATGAGACCGTCAAGATGCTGAAATTGGCGGAAAATGACGCAAGAGCCAGGGAACAGGCTTATGTCAATATCATCAAGACCTCGCCGGAAAAAGTATCCGTCATTTCGCCGGTGATGTTCAAGGACATCGTCAGCCCTGCAACCAATTTCATCAAAGAGTTCAAGTCACAGGCACAGAATCCGGACTTTGCTGCACTTTTCTATTACAGTGCAGCGCATATCCCTGTCACGGACGCGTCCGCTTTCATCGAATCGAACGCCCAGTTGATGAGTGACAATGCGGCTTACAAGAAAATGGTTTCTGACGGAGAGGGAAAGAACCACATCTATCACAAGCTCATCGCCGACATCATAAGGAAAATCACGGACAAGAATGCCGCGAAGATGGCAGATTTCATCAATCTGAACATTCTCGAACCTCTTTTCAATGACAACCCGAAAGATCTCAAAGAGTGGTGCCTTTTGAGCGATATGCTGACAGGTCAATATGATGAGGATATCTCTCTCAAATATGAGTTGGCCCGTGACAGTCAGGCCAATAAGATTTTCTCGGAAATCGCTTACAAATGCCTTTCTACAGCTTCCGGACAGAATGAAATCAGCAAGTTGATAAATGACATGCTCGGAAAGGGATGTCTCGACAAGAAGAAATTTGTCGAGATGGCGAAATCATTGAAGAAAAAAGATATCGTCTGCGCGGCGGGAACTTACATGGAATGCTCAGGAATGAAGTTCCAGGACGCTAAAGCATTTGCAGATAAAGCATTTACGGATTATGCAGACCAGATTCTGGAGACTTACTACACGAACGATTTCAAGTCTTGGAAACGCAAGCAGGCCCTGAAATCATTTTTCTCCAATCTGTTCAAGAAGAAGAAAAAACCATCAGATAATATGAAACTGAAAACACTATTGATTCCATTATTGTTCATCTGCTCGATGTTCCAGATTTCCGCAAGGGATTTCGGAGAGAACATCACCAAATACGAGTACCGTTATGTGGTGAATTGCCGGGCGCTGAACCTCAGGGAAAAACCGAAAACAGGTAAAGTCGTCATGGGAGCCAGACAGGGCGATGTCCTCTACGGCACCATTGAGACCGTTCCGGGGGAGACTTGGAACTGGCTCAAGGTGGACGGCGTGGAAATGTATGCATCCACACAATACCTTGTTTCAGAGGCGAATCCGCATTATATGAAACCCGTGAGTTCGTATGAACTGGGCACGTATGATTTCGAAAAGACGCTGCGGATACAGAGGATTGTCCGGTGGATTTTGCTGGGACTTTGTATCTTGGCCTTCGTGATATTCATGTTCGCGTTCGGCGGGGATTGGATATCCGAATTGCTGGACGAAACGGTATCAAGCAGTTGGAGCATGCTTCTATGGTTCTATAGAATTCAACCATATCTGGCGGTACTGACATTGACAGGAATAATCATCATTTCAATCCTTGCCGGAATCATAGCCCTGATGACCGTTGCAGGTATAGGCTGGGGACTGATGGCCCTGGTATGGGTATTGATGTGGGCTCTGGTCGTCATCGGATGGATACTCGTCATAGGTGGCGTAATTACCATCGTAGTCGCTATTTTCAGCGGAGGAGAAGAGAAAGGATGCCTGGTAGGATCCGGCGGCATAGCTGCAATATTCCTCGGCTACTGCATCCTGAAGCGAGAAGAAGATATTCTGGACTTCGGCGAAATGGCATTGGACGGCGGAAAGGCCTTCTTCCAGCATCTATATATTCTCGACTTCGTAAGAGATTTGTTCCTGGTATATTGGAAGACCGGCCTCATCATCATCTTCACTCCTATCGCGATATTCCTGGCACTGGTAATTATAAACTTCATAGTTTCAGGCATTCTCATCATCATCGAGAAAATCGCCATGAGACACTACAATATCAAGAATCCATGCCCTGTTTGCCAGCATAATTCCGAACCGGCAATATATTTTTCAAGGAAGGAAGACGGAACGATTTCAGATCTTCCGGTAAAACTCCAGCCGGGACGATATGGTCTGCTGCACATCAAGCATCCTGACACTGGAGAAATCATGCCGACCATGTTCTTCAATGGCAAAGACAAGTGTTTCCGCAAATGTGGTCATTGCGGTGCGGTAATCAAGGCAGACATGGGTATCGAGAAACACATTGCCCTGGTCGGTGTCGCCGAGTCCGGCAAGACAACATTGGCATACCGTGTAATAACCCATCTTATCTCCAAAGGTTATGCAAGACTCATGGACACGGACAATATGGATGCCGGGGTCAAGAATGACATCGAGACCGCATTGAAAAACATCAAAAACGGTGAAGGGGTTCTTGATCAGCCTTATCCGAACAAGACTGAAGTCGGACTGATGCGTTCAATACAGCTCAAATTGAGACGCAAGGATTCTTCGATAGATTACCGGCTTTTCATCAACGACGTGGGAGGCGAGCTGTATGACACCACCTCAGTGGACAGCAGCACTTCGACACAAATCAGCCTTTTCGCAAGGAACGTGAACACGATATTGTTCCTTGTGGATCCTATGACCACTGATTTTTCATACAATGATGTGTCTGATGAATTCAAGGAATGGCTCAAGAAGAATCAGAAGCCTAATACAGTCAAGATCAATATCAAGAGGACTGCCGACAGGCTCATTGATCTGCTCACAGCGCACAACTTGAGCGACAAGGACCTGGGCAAAATCAATTTCGAGTTCATTCTGGTGAAAGCGGATCTCGGGTATCTTGACAAAGTGAACAATGTAAATGAAGAAGCGCTCAAAGGGTACATGTATTCCGACATGGGTCTGGAGCCGCTTATCCAGACTGTGGAGACCAAGTTCAAGAATATCGGCTACAGCGTATATTCAGCCAACAAGGAATACTCCGGTTATCCATACATAACACTAGACCTTATCAAGAGGATCACTACGAAATTGGGTATAGCTCCGCTTGAAAAACTGTAATGAACATGAAAAGGACAATCATAATCCTGGTAACAGCGTCTATTGCAGCGCTGTTACTGGGGTCCTGCGGGACAACGGCTGAAAAACAGCTGCGCAATCTGGATTCGTTCGTCGACAAGGTCGAGGCGGATGCGGAGAGTTACACTGACGAGGATTGGGAGAGTCTCAATTCCGAGTTCGAGGCAATGATTTCCGAGATCGAGGAGAATTCCGAAAATATGACAGAGGAGGAAAAGGAACAGGCTCTCAACGCCATCGGAAAGTACTACGGAATCTGCGCCAAAAAGGGCATGGAAACCGTAGTGGAAGGCGGCAAAAAGGCCATGGATTCCCTGATACCGTTCCTCAAAGGTTTCTCTGATGCGTTCAAGGACTTGGGTGACAGTTCCGACAGCGACTGAGAGACACAAGATCAACTAAAAAACCTGCATTTGATATAGTCAGATGCAGGTTTTTTCAATTATAAAGCACAGCCCCTACAGCGAAATGAGTGCCTGGCGCGGGGCGGTGTCGTGGCGGCGGCCTACGTTGAAGGAGATGCCGAAATTCAGACCCAGGTGAAGCTGTCCGTATGGGTACGGAATGCCTTCGGCGGTCGCTTTGGCGTACTTGAATCCGATGGCGTCGGCACCCAGGAACATGTTGAATCCTGCGGCGTGGAAGCCCAGGGCGGCGCCCATTGTGGAGCCGTAGGACGAAATGGCGTAGTTTGTGGCCAGACTGAACCATTTGCATGGCTTCAGGTTGGCATAGAAACGGCCTTCAGACCAGGTATAAGGGCCATTGAAACGGGTCGAGCTCAGGAAGCCGGCGGTGAGACCTTTGTAGAAAGGCATCACATATTCAGCACCGAAATTCAGGGTCATTGTCAGCATCTTGAACTTGCTGGCATCCTTGGCCGTCCTGTAGAACTTCGCAAGGTCCTGGAGGTCATCGCCTAGCGTCTTGAACTGCTTTGAAAGCGAATTTTCCTTGCCCTCGCCCTCGTCGAACGAAATATTGTCGAAACCTTCGAACGACCAGCTGTCTTTCCGGGTCTTCGCCTCAGTGACGCTGTTCCATGAAATACCGCCAATGTCATTCAAAGCAAGGGAAAGCCTCAGGCCGGGAATCAGTTCCAGTTCTGCACCGAGGTCAATGGCAGCACCATAACCGCCTATTACCGAGCCGATATCGGAGCCGTTGAATTCCTTGAAACCGAACTTGTCCAGAAGGTCGGCATCCTCGGGAGAATCAATGTCCGCGCCGGTTTCCCCCTTCGTCTTGACGTCGAGAAGGCCGCAGGCTGCGGTCAATGTTCCACTGGAAGTGACGCTCCACTTGTCCTCGGTCATCTGGACGCGCATTTTGTCAATACGTGCCTCGGCGCTTCCCTCGCCCATGAGGAACTTCACACGCGCACCGACATTGATCTTATCCGCGAACTGACGCGACCAGCCGAAGGAATATTCCATATACGCATCAGCCTTGACAGCCATGTCCGAAATGTCGTAATACTGCGACTTGCCGGCATTCTTCATGAAGTCGAAGAGGCTGTACGGAACGTTCAATCCCGCATTGACACGCTGGCGGATACCGAAAGTGAAGAACGACTTCTTTCCCCAGATGCCGAGCGAGAAGATGGACATGTCCATGTTCACACCTAGCCTGTTGCTGTTCTTCAGTTTTCCAAGAAAATCATCCGGGGAGACAGCTGAGCTCATGAATGTAGTCAGCTGACCGTCAACAGGATACAGGAACGTGTTCACACCCATGTTACTTTGTGCGGACAATGCCGTGCCGCCAAGTGAGGGCATGGAAAAATAGCTTCTCTCCGCTGAAAATGCGGGGTTCAGGTCTCCCCTTCCGTTATATCCGCTCATGAAATAGGCGGAACGCAACATCGTCTGCTGTGCGAAAGCGCTTGCTGCCGCCAGCATTGACACCAATATCGTAAAAAGAATTTTTCTCATGATTTTCATAGATTAAAGACCGGAATCAATGTCCATTTTGGCCTGGAGCCTGATTTTCATGTTCTTGAACTGCACGCCCTGATTCTTGTTCAGGCAAACGCCCTCCAACGTACCGGGATCGCTTCCGGTAAGGTTCAGGCGGAGGCCGTCAAGCTTGCGCATCTGCTCCGCGCTACCTTCCAGGTTCAGGGTCAATGCCGATGTAGACGGCTTTTCGACAGATCCTGCCGGGATATTCCCGTCCAATGACACCTTAATCTCAGGAATGACATTGCCGTCCACATCGATGGCAGCGGCATCAAGAGAAATGGACAACGGAATCATGTTTACGAAGTCGAACTTCACGTCAGCATTACGGATTTCCAATGCAAAACTCTCATCCTTAGGGTTGAAAGTCTCATTCCAGCCTGTAAAGTCAGTGCTGTAAACTATCCTGACATCCTTACCGAATGCCAGAGCAGCAGCCACTTCATAATCATAAACGATATTGTACCTGCCACCCGAGGTCAACGTCACGAACTCGTCAGCAGCCTTCACATCAATGTTTTCCATACCGATACGGTCAGGCACAATGCTGATGAGCGATGACAAGTCAGGCACTACGACAGATGTGAATCCGGTCGGAACGCCTTCGCCGGTCCTGGAAACATAGAGCTGATTCATCCCGGAAGGACTCAGCGTAACTGCATTGCCGCCGTTGGCATTGCCGACATGGGCAGAACGCCTGTCGGCGCCCTTGTATGACATGATATCGGCGTTAAGGTTCAATGTAAGAGGCGTGCGGTTGTCGATATCGATCTTCAGCACAGGATTGTACAGGTCGAGGACCACGTCATCGCCGCTCACGAAATCAGGCAACGTGCCCACATTCGAAATGAAAGGCTCGATGACAATGCCCGGGTTCACCTTGACCAATGCGGTCTTCACGGTCAATGATGAAATGGACATGTCGATATCGGCTGAAATTTCATTCGGAATCGCGGCCACGGTAGTCCCGAAGTCCGACAACACGGCATTTACATCGAAGGCCCCAAGTTTTACCTCATCGTTCAGCACAATCTTATGCTGCGACGGGAGGAATCCCTGCCCCGAAGGTATCTTGTCGAAATCAATGCCTACGATATTCAGATGATAGTTCTTGGCCGTCTTGGTGACCTGTGTACTCTTGATGGTCAGAATATTGCCGTTCTGATTGAAGTTCATGCCGGAGTCTTTCACATCTGCAAATTCCAGATAATCAGGAAAATCAATGGTCAGGTCAGACAAAGTCGCCTTTCCTGCAGTCGTCTTCAAAGAGACGGTCACGACGCCTGAAACTTCAGCATCCTTTACAGCCAGAATTTCCGTCGGGACATTTTCATTGACCGTCATCGGTGTCGAAGAGGCCTTGAAATGCTTGGTGTACGGTGTAGACGGAACCGTTCCGCTTGACGGCAGCGGGAGTTCGCTCTTCTTGATCGTGGCACTGTATCCGCCGTCCGTCACCAGCTTGTCCGGGAACGAGAAAACCGGCAGCGTCACATCCGAAGATGTACCGCGTCCGGTTACAGAAATATAGTAATTTCCCGAAGCATCAGCTTTCAGGACATCCTTGTCATCGTTACCAAGGTTAAGGAAGTCATCGACCAGAATAAGCTCGGAGTTTCCCAGCGGCGCGCTGATATCCCCGTCAATGCTTATATTCGTGTCAATGTCTTTCGTAAGATCGTAATCCTCATTGAAACATGAAGTTACGGATACTGCCGCAGAAAGCATTGCCGCGCCCGACAGCAGATGGGTCAAATTTCTTTGCAAAGACATAAAAAAAGGTTTTCGCAAAGTTACCCAATAATTCCGCAAATTCAATGTGCTTGGAGCATTTCCTTCAGCCGGTCCAACGACATTGATGTAAAATCATTGATCGCATAGTCGGACAGAGGCTCGACCACTTCCCGCGGGTTCGAAGTCACGAGTCCCACGACGGTGGCTCCGCTCGCGCGCGCAGCCTTCAGCCCATTGACGGAGTCCTCGAACACCACCGTATCTTCCGGCGTTTCCCCGAGTGCGCGCATCGCCATCAGGAAACATTCCGGGTCAGGTTTCGAGCGCGTAAACGACTCACTTGTAAACACATGTCCGACGATATCCTTGAAATCTGGATAATGCCTGTAGACATTTTCCATCTTGGCCTTGTTCGAGCTTGTGACCACAGCCGTCGGGACGGAAGCCGCCTTCAGCTGTTTCATGAACTCCATCACTCCGGGAATCGGCGCATACGACATGTTCTGCTCGAATTCATACAATTCTTCGATGATATGTTTCTGCAGTTCCGTCTGCCCCTTGAAGTAAGTATCCAAGATATGGGTCAATGTCTGTCCTTTGCTCAATCTGCCGATTTCGCCGACATCGCCGTACTTTTTACCAATGTTGTTCCAGAGCACGGTGTACTGTGACTCCGTGTCCAGAACAACACCATCCAAATCGAAAAGGACGACCATTATTTGGCGAGTCCTTTGTTGATTTCGTGAGCAAGATACTCGTAGTGAGTCTTGTCTACTCCCTTCGCAGAAGAAGCTCTCTTTTCTACCACCTTCTTGATTTTCAGGAGAGTAGAGTAGAATGCAGCCTTGCCCTGGATCTTGATGTCAGATTCCTTGCGGGCTGCAGTGAGGCTGTTTTCCTCCGCATGAGCATGACCGCAGCCGATATGCTGGCATGGCCATGTGTCATCAATTGCCTCTACACCATGAGCGAAGATGTCATCAGCAGCGAAACCTTTCGCACTTACAGGGCTTTCAAGCAGGCCGAGATAGTTGAACACGCTGTAGACAAATGCATACTCCATGTTTCTGTCAGAAAGCGTAAGCTGCTTGCCGGCAATGGATTTAGCGAACACCAATGAGTAGATGTCATCGATATACTCTTCTACGGTGTAAGGATTCTCAGCAAGTCTGGAAGTGTAACCCACCTTCGGATATATGGAAATCAGGTTCCTGATATAAGCGGCCTGAAGGTCATTGACCAGAGGGTTGGAAGGCTCGAACTTGCGGAGCAGGTCAGGATTTTGGAGCCATTGCGGCATCTCTGCGGCTTTCGTATAGATGAACTCGAGAGCCTCTTTCTGCTTTTCTTTAGTAACAGGTTCAAATGCCTGCTTACCGTCACCGTGGACAGGATAGAGAAGGAAGTTTCCGCCGATGTACTTCATGACATGGCCCATGTAGCGGTTGAACTGCTTGAGGACCTCGCCATACATCTCGTGGGTATATTTGTAGTTCTCGCCGTCTTTTGCAGTCCACTCGTCCAGATGCGACATAATGATCTTAAGGTTGCGCATACCATACTCGCTGGCCTTGACAGCATCGTCACCGAGGGATTCTGTCTGTGCGGCAGGGTCTACAGAAGACAGGAATTCCTGCTCACCATACCAGTACATAGGGTCGTCGGTATGTGCCTTGATCCACTCGTTCAGAACCGGTTTTTCATCTTCCGGAGTAGCGGCCTCATAGATAGGCTTGTAACCCCAACTGATTGCATAGTAATCATATACACCAAGCCTTGGAGGAAGAAGCCATGTTACGCCATCACCCGGCTGAGCCACATAATTGTAACGGGCATAGTCCATTACCGAAGGAGTGGTACCATATTCGTCGGTGAAGGTCTTGCTGCGGAGAGAGTCCACAGGATAAGCATAAGAAGACCTCATGTTGTGCATAAGACCGAGAGTGTGTCCGATTTCATGAACCACAAGGTATCTGAGAAGCGGTCCCATCTGCTCTGCGGTATATACCTCCCTTCTGGATGCAGGCTCCACTGCAGAAGTCTGGATGAATGACCAGTTGTGCAGGAGTTTAAGCACGTCATGATAGAAATATACTGAACCGTTGATGATTTCGCCTGAACGAGGGTCTGTCCATGAAGGGCCCATCGCATTGGCCGTCTGGATGGAAGCATATCGCAGGCAAGAGTAGCGGATATCGTCCGGATTGAAGTCAGGATCGTCCTTAGGATAGTCCTTGGCTACGATTGCATTCTTGAAGCCGATAGCCTCGAATGCTCTCTGCCAATCCTCGATACCTTCCTTGAGGTAAGGACGCCATTCTGCAGGGAATGCATCGTCAACATAATAAACGATAGGTTTCTCAGGCTCTACCATTTCTCCGGCCTTGTATTTTTCCAGATCCTCAGGCTTAGGAGCTATGTTCCAGCGGTTTATATAGCTTACTATTTCGCTGCGGTCCTTTTTCTCCGTATACTCGACATGTCTGTCCTTGAAGTATCCGATACGGTAGTCTGCAAGTCTAGGACGCATCGGCTGGTCCGGAAGCCGGATCATTGAAACCGAAACTACAGCAGTAAACGGCGCTGATGCCACGGTATATACCATTCTGGTACGGAATACGATGTTCTTAGGGAAAGCCTTGAAATCAAGAATGGATGACATGTCTGACTTGAACGAGCCTTTCTTCCTGCTGATGCCGAACAGTCCGTCAAAAGGAGATGCAGGAATGAACGGCGACATATATGACTCATCGCTGCAGAAAAATTTGGTGACATCTATCACGACACCTGTGGAATCAGGATTGACAGCCTTGATAGGGAAAGCCTTCATGACAGGCTTGGCGTAGTTCAATGCAAACCCTTTGGAAATGGACTCTGCAGAATCACATACGGCACGGATGGTGCCGTCCAGAAGATAAACCTTGTCTTCATCGCAGCTCCACTCGACCAGTGTAGGCTCGCCAGGCATCTGACCTGCAATGACATCCGAATTGTCACTTGTGGATGATACCTTGGTGGCGAGCAGCATCGGTTTTCCCATCAGCTCGAAAGGAATCTCCAGATAATACGTGCTCTTTACCTTGTGAATGTCCATGACACCTTTGGCGGTCTCCGCTTCGGCAGTAATGACCTTGTCATAGCTTTTCTTGGACGAAGCCTCAGACTTCGTAGTGTCTGCGCTTTCTTTCTTCGCTCCTCCCTTCAGAAGACTCGCGAGAGACGGCTGCGCACCCATAACCGCTGTTCCGGCAAGCATTGCTACAGCCCCGACAGCCAGCAT
>ERZ1034719.669-NODE-669-length-18864-cov-6.904673_pt1 | contig 18864 bp, 12 predicted proteins | sample MGYA00520703_ERZ1034719 | MGnify/ENA primary metagenome ERZ1034719 (study PRJEB33766, sample SAMN09781716) | gut metagenome | biome: gut microbiome | host: Homo sapiens | place: Madagascar | study: EMG produced TPA metagenomics assembly of the PRJNA485056 data set...
CCCCACGCCGCTTTCAGCGGCTTTTTTTGCTTGCGTTTTTTTCATGATATGCGGTGTTTTTAACTGCAGTTTTTTATTGCGCTTCGCACGTTTTTTTGCGCTTCGCGCGTTTTTTTGTGGGGGACCAGTCCTCCACGCCTCCACGCCGCTGAAAGCGGCTTTTTTATTTGCGATTTTTCATTTTTTGCAGTTTTTTTACTGCAGTTTTTTTATTGAGTTTTGTGCGTTTTCAATAGTCGGAGCCCGTATCGGCGTAGCCGATAGGGCGACAAGCGTAGCCGTATGTCGCGCAAGCGGCATAGGCGTAGCCGGCGCCGTATTGCCGCAGGCAATAGGCGACAAATCGCCCGTATCGGCGTAGCCGATAGGGCGACAAGCGTAGCCGTATGTCGCGCAAGCGGCATAGGCGTAGCCGGCGCCGTATTGCCGCAGGCAATAGGCGACAAATCGCCCGTATCGGCGCAGCCGATAGGGCGACACGCGTAGCCGTATGCCGCGCAAGCGGCATAGGCGTAGCCGGCGCCGTATTGCCGCAGGCAATAGGCGGCGTTCCGGTGCATCAATTGTCGATGAGGTTGGTCATGCTGTGTAGGCTGACGCCGATGGTCGATGCATTGTGGCAGAGCGCCGAGGTGGCGGGCGGGAGGATGCCGGCTGCGCCGAGGGCGATGAGAGCGCCGTTGAATCCGATGACGAAGTGGTAGTTTGACTGGATTCGGTTGAGTAGTGCGGTAGATAGGCGGCGCAAGATGACGAGTTCGTAGAGCGATTGCCCTGCGATGGTGATGTCGGCGACTTCGCGAGCGATGGCGGCGCCGTCGTCGATGGCAACGCCGATAGAGGCGGCACTCATTGCTGGTGCGTCGTTGATGCCGTCGCCGAGCATGAGAACGGTGTGGCCTTTGTCGCGTTCGGCTTGGACGTAGTTTGCTTTGTCTTCGGGGAGCACCTCGGAGTGGTATTCGTCGACGCCGACTTGTGCGGCAATGGCGGCGGCGGTGCGTTCGCTGTCGCCCGTGAGCATGACGGTGCGGCGGATGCCGAGTTTGCGCAATTGTTCGATGACGTCGCGTGCTTCGTCGCGTAGCGGATCGGCGATACAGATGACAGCGGCGAGTTCTCCGCCGATGGCCAAGTAAAGATGCGAGTATTGTGGATCGAGAGCGTCGAATCGCGCTTGTTCGCCGGGGGGAACGGTGCATTTTTCGTCTTCGAAGACGAAGTGGGCACTGCCGATGATGACGCGTTGATCGTCGACTTGACTGGCGATGCCGTGTGCGACGAGATAATCGACGCGGGAATGCATCTCTTCGTGTTGGAGCGATTTACTGTGGGCGGCGCGCACGACGGCGTTTGCCATCGAATGCGGAAAGTGCTCTTCGAGGCAGGCGGCAATGCGCAACATTTCGTCTTTTTCGTGGTGTCCAAATGAAATGACGTCGGCGACGACGGGCGTGGCATGTGTTAGCGTGCCCGTTTTATCGAGGACGATCGTATCGACTTTGGCAACCGTTTCGAGGAATTTGCCGCCCTTTACCGTGATGTGATAGCCGACGGCTTCGCGCATCGCCGAAAGGACGGCCAGCGGCATGGCGAGTTTGAGCGCACATGAGAAATCGACCATGAGCACCGAAAGGGCACGTGCGACGTTTTGCGTCAATAGAAAAGCGAGTGCACTGCTGGCCAAAGTGTAGGGAACGAGTTTATTGGCGAGTGTGGCGGCTCGGTTTTCGACGGTAGATTTGAGCTGTTCGGAGGCTTCGATCATCGAGACAATGCGGTCGTATCGGCTTTGCCCCGAGGCCTGCGAGACGGCCATGATGCACGAACCTTCTTCGACGACGGTGCCCGCATAAATGGCCGTCGAGGGACGTTTTGCAACGGCAATCGGTTCGCCCGTGAGAGATGCTTGATTGACCATCGCTTCGCCCTCGACGACGACGCCATCGAGCGGAACGATTGTGCCCATTCGAAGCCGGATCTTGTCGCCCTGACGGATCGAGGCGATCGAAACGAGGCGATCGCGCGATCCATCTGCATCGCCTTCGTCGACGACCCAAACTTTGTCGACGTTGAGCGACATACAACGCGCCAAATCGTCGATCGATTTTTTATGCGTCCATTCGTCGAGAATTTCGCCGATTTTGAGCAAAAACATGACCGATCCAGCGGTGGCAAAGTCGCCGCGAATCATCGAAATCAATATCGATAACCCATCGAGAAGCTCGACGTGGAGTTTGCGTTCGACGAGGCATTTGACGGCTTCTTTGATATAGCGTACCGAACGAATGATCGTCAGCACTGTCCGTATGGGGACGGGAACGAAGAGCGAATGGATGCACTTCGACGCTATCGCCATCACGAGTTGTTCTTCGTATTGGCGATTGATTTTGCGCCCTGAATGGACGACCGAAAGCGCCGAAACTTCGGCGTCGTCGAACGAAAAACGACTCAGGGCTTCGATAAATTCACGGCGCGACGAATGCGCATCGACAGAACGCCAAGCGCCATGGGCGTCGTCAAATGTGACGATGATCGATAGCGTTCGCTCGTGGACTGTCGCCGTCTTGATGCCGCGCTGTGTCAAACACCACGCCTCAAGCCGATCGGCATCTTCGAGCGATAATTTGCCGCGATGGAGAAGTTGGACGCGAAGGCGCAATCGCGTCTCGTGACATATCTTGAATCTCATGCGATGTGTGCTCTATTCGTGAGATTTATCTTCGACGACGACGTCGAATTGTGCCGCCCGAGCCTCGTTGATTTCTCGTGCCTCGGCGACGATATCCGACGTATGCTCGCGCAAAACAGTCACAGTATTCATGAGCGAATCTTTGGCTCGCAGGCCCGCCGCGACCGCATGCGCATAAACTTTACGCGCATCGCGGCAACCCAATATCTTCAATCCCGCCGTGCCAAATAAAACACCACTCGCAAAAATCGTCATCGGACGCATATTCTTAAACATCATGAACTCCTATCATTTCTCCGATAAACCGATATACGACTTGCACCGCAAGTCGATCGTCTATCCGTTCCAAGTGCAATGCACCATCACTCTATGAGCATCGCACAACGACCCAGTATTATAGCGATTTTTGAAAGATGGAGCGGCGTTTTTTCTTTTTTTACAGCGTTTTTTTAGTGCAGGTCTTTTATGGGGGGCTGAGTGTTTTTTTCGATAGTTTGATGCAGATACGAGGAAGCTAGCCCGAAGGGCGACGCTGACGACGTAGATGCGCAAAATATCGCATTTACGTCGTATTCACCGGCTTTTTTAACTGCAGTTTTTTTTGCGCTTCGCGCGTTTTTTGCGCTTCGCGCGTTTTTTGTGGGGGACCAGTCCCCTACACCCCCACGCCGCTTTCAGCGGCTTTTTTGTGGCGATTTTTCATTATTTGCAGTTTTTTTGCGCTTCGCGCGTTTTACACATTCCCCGTCGCTTCCAACAGTCCCCATCCCGGTTTTGGTTGCAAATCAAACGCCTCAAATCCAACGCCTGCATCGATCAACGGCTTCAACCGATATTGCCCCAAGCCAGCAATCATCGCCGCATTGTCGGTGCATAATTTCATCGGTGGAATCGACAACCGCAATCCATGCGCTTCGCAGTCGTCTTTTAAGCGCGCACGAAGTCGGCGATTCGCCGAAACGCCACCCGCGACGACGACAGTCTGCGCACCTATCTTGTGCGCCGCCCGAATCGTCTTGCGCGCTAGCGAATCGACGACCGCCTCGAGCGCCGAGGCACACAAATCGTGCAAATCTTGCCCCTCGGGCATCGATCCCATCCGACGCAATTGCGTCATCACGCTCGTCTTCAATCCGCTAAACGAAAAATCGAAATTGTCGTGTTGCGGCAATGCCCTCGGGAATGCAAATCGATCGCGGTCGCCATCGGCACTCAATTTGTCGATGGCAACGCCCCCCGGATACGGCAAACCCAGCATTTTCCCAACTTTATCGAGCGCCTCGCCCGCCGCATCGTCGAGCGTCTGACCGATCATCTCATATTTGCCCACCGCATGAACGGCGATCAGATTCGTATGCCCTCCCGACACGACGAGTCCCATAAAAGGAAACTCCGGCTTCTCCATGCCATCGGTCGTATCGATGAGCGGCGCGAGCAAATGCCCCTCGGTGTGATGAACCCCCACCAACGGAATATTCCGCGCATACGCAAACGCCTTTGCCGCCTCTAGTCCGACTAAAAGCGACCCGATCAAGCCCGGCCCCTGCGTCACCGCAACGCCATCGATCGACTCCATATCGACGCCCGCCTCGGAAAACGCCCGCTTGAATACGTCGACGATATCCATGATATGGGCTCGCGAAGCCAGCTCTGGCACGACGCCTCCATAGCGCGCATGAACCGGTATCTGACTCGCAATGATATGCGATAAGATTTTCCCATCTTCGACGATTGCCGTCGAACATTCATCACATGAACTCTCAATTCCAAGAATTTTCATCGTTACTTTGACTTTATTTCAAAATTAAATTCTACGCCACCTCGATTCGCGCCCCAATGGCACGATGAAGATGTCGTCGTCGCGATTTGACGATATTTCTAAATGAAATTTACGCCTTCTCGATTCATGCCATCTCAATTCACGCCCGAATAGCACGAATACTGCGATCCATCGGGTTTGATGACGATGAGGATGTTGTCGTCGCGCGTAGCATCGCGTTCTTCTTTTTCTCCATCGCCCGCCGCCGTCGAATACAAGTTATCGTCGGGAATGTACGTATAAAGGCGATCGACGATCTTTTGACTCGGCAAATACGTTTCCTTAAACGCAATGCGCCCGCTCGATATAAATGCCTTGCGTTTGTCGTGCTCAATCGAATCGGGCCAAACGACATTTAAGAATGGCACGGTCGAAGAACCATTCTCAGAACCGTGATGGCAAACTTTTAAGAAATTCGAACTGACCAAATCGGCGCCCTTCTCGCCCGCAATCTGCACCACTCGCGTCTCCTGCGTCAGCTCCGCATCGCCCGTAAACAACATCGACCATCCCGCATAGCTAATCTTGAAGATAATCGACATGCTATTTCGGTTGTTACTCGTCGCCATCGTCTTATTCGACACGACATATCGCGCCTCGACCTCGGTGCCAAAAAACGCATCGGGCATCGCGTCGCCGGGCTTGAAAAACTGCTCCGCCGGCGCATAAATCTTGTCTTGAACGCGCCCTTGCACGGTCGTCACCCACGCCTTATACGTGCCCGAAAAGTCGTCGGCTCGCGCCGGATCGGCTGCGTCGATATACGCCTTGACGTTGTAACGGCTCTCGAACAAGTACTTCATGCCGCCATAATGGTCGCTATCGGGGTGCGACACGAACACCGCATCGAACGTACTCCCCTCGGGGAAATCGTGAAACGCCAAATAATCGGCGACGATCGCGCCGCCATTCGTCTTGTTGAACAACCCTTGGTCGCCCGCATCGACGAGGATGTTTTGCCCCGTCGGCGTCTGTATCCAAATCGCATCGCCCTGCCCAACGTCGATGACGTGAATCCGCAACGATTTATCGTCGAGTACGAGCTGATTCGCCGTACACATTTGACCTTCGCGCACGACAACCGTCGATTTCTCGCTGTCTTCGGGGATCTTGCGACAATAACGCCCCGCAATCGTCCCCTCGGTGCAATAATACTGCTTGTCGTCGAGCTCCTTCGTGTCGTCAAACTCACACGCCGACTCGCTAGTCGTCGCCGACAGCGTCACATAACCCGCCGAGCAATTCGGGCCATTTCCGCCGCCCAAACTCACCTTTCGCTTAATGCATATCGTGCCATCGGCCAGCGTTTGGCACTCCTCCCCAGCCGGGCACGCGTCCGCCGTCATCAATTTCGTAAACGACTCCGGGCATTTCGGGCCACTCTGGAACGACGGCACCGGCATCTCCATATCTAAACAACCCGTCATGCCAACGGATATCGCCCCAATCACCCCAATGAACGGCAAAACTCCAAACTTCCTCATTTCTCCCGCCTTTGTCGTTGCAATCCGACAGTTTGCGCGCTTTTTGCGCTCGCCACGGCGTGTAAAGCACATTTTTTATGCCTTGTCACCAGCCAACCCCCAAATTTCGGCGTTCGAGGCGCTTTTTGTGTCGCGCCGCTATTGCCTGCGGCAATACGCGCCGCCGTAGCGTCTATGTCGCTACCGCTCCATACGCCGCTAAGAGCTCGGCTATTGCGCCGTAGGCGCAATACGCCTTCGCCGCGTCGCTATTGCCTTTGGCAATACGCGCCGCCGTAGCGTCTATGTCGCTACCGCTCCATACGCCGCTCAAAATGAACCCCGTAGGGGTTCTGGCGAGTAGCCCCCAGTTGGCGCCGTAAGGCGGCTACTGGGGGAACGGAATATCCCCACAAAATGAACCCCGTAGGGGTTTCCGATTAAGCATCATAAAAAAGTTGTTTTTTCGTCAAAAACGTCATGAATATGGGTTATAATGAATATAGATATATGAGTAGGTGTTTTGCATCGTTTATCATGTCGGAAACCCCTACGGGGTTTGTATGGTTGGGGCGACCTGGTTCCCCCGGCGTTGCCGGGGGCTACTCGCGGCAACCCCTACGGGGTTAATATTGTTTGGCGTCTCTGTTTACCCCCGGCGTTGCCGGGGGCTACTCGCCGAAAGCCCTACGGGCTTTTTTATTGTTCATCGCCAAATCTGACACATCTGCCGTAGGCAGATGTCCATCCCCCTCGCCGAATATGTCACATCTGCCGTAGGCAGATGTCCATCCCCCTCGCCATTTATGGAGAGGGGGTGGCCGATAGGCCGGGGGAGAGGTCAGCTACTTGGGGAACGTGATGTTCCGCCCAAATGAACCCCGTAGGGGTTCTGGCGAGTAGCCCCCAGTTGGCGCCGTAAGGCGGCTACTGGGGGAACGGAATATCCCCACAAAATGAACCCCGTAGGGGTTTCCGATTAAGCATCATAAAAAAGTTGTTTTTTCGTCAAAAACGTCATGAATATGGGTTATAATGAATATAGATATATGAGTAGGTGTTTTGCATCGTTTATCATGTCGGAAACCCCTACGGGGTTTGTATGGTTGGGGCGACCTGGTTCCCCCGGCGTTGCCGGGGGCTACTCGCGGCAACCCCTACGGGGTTAATATGGTTTGGTGTTTCTTTTGATGTATTCCAGCCACATAGGCTGGATTAACAAGTCGTCTGTTGCCCGTCGTCGCTCGCCTCTTGGGGGCGCATCGATCTTTTTCCCTCTCAAACTTGAATTGGCAAAAGTATTCTGTTAGAAACGCAATCCCGTTGGTAGTCCAACAAGCGACATGTGGGTTAATAACTCATGTTGTGGTTGTTTTTAGGTTTTTAAGGAATAAGACGATGAAAAAACTGAGTATTTCTCTTCTGATCGCCCTCATGGGCTTGGGTTTCGTATCGTGTAGCGACGACGACGATTCGTCGGCGGGCAAAAACGGCGATAAGTGTACGCAAAACAGCGACTGTGCTTCGAATTACTGCGAGTCGGGCAAATGTGCTCCGGCAAAAGCCGCCGATGGCTCGAAGTGCAAAGTCGACAGCGACTGCGTTTCGAATCTCTGCCTAAAAGAAACTTGCGTAGCGCAGAAAAACGATAAACGCGAGGAGGGGCAAGAATGCGAAAGCAACGACGATTGCAAGTCGAACAAGTGCGATGAAACGACGCATAAATGCGTCGCTGCTGAACCCGAACAGAAAGCCGATGGCGCCGATTGCGCCAAGAACGACGAATGCAAATCGAACAAGTGCGATGAAACGACGCATAAATGCGTCGCTGCCGAACCCGATAAGAAAGCCGATGGCGAAGATTGCACCAAGAATGACGAATGCAAATCGAACAAGTGCGATGAAACGACGCATAAATGCGTCGCAGCCGAATCCGAAAAGAAAGCCGATGGCGCCGATTGCGCTGCGGCTGACGAATGCAAATCGAACAAGTGCGAAGCGGGTAAATGCGTCGCTGCCGAATCCGAAAAGAAAGCCGATGGCGCCGATTGCACCGCAGCCGACGAATGCAAATCGAACAAGTGCGAAGCGGGTAAATGCGTCGCCGCCACGACCGAACCCACGAAGAAAGCCGATGGCGAAACGTGCACGGCTCACGATGAGTGCAATAGCTCGATTTGCCACCAAGGCAAATGTGGTCTCCCATCGACATGTTCGGTCAGCGATGAAGATTACTGCGCGGGCAATATCTACGTTCACTGCGATGTCGATTTGACGACGGGCGGCGAGGGCGAAGCTGAAGCCGCGTTCGAGGTAAAAGAGTGTGAGCAAACTCAAGCGTGCGTCGTGTCGGGCACGAATAAGGGTTGTTTCGATACGTGCACGACTGCCGACGAAACAAAAACGGAATGTGATCCCGATAGCTACACCGCCGATGGCCATGATATGACGAAGCTCATCACCTATAAATGCACCAGCGTCGACGAAAAACTCCTCTTCGTCGTAGATGGCGAACCGAAAGACTGTGGTCCTGCGCTCTGCGATCAGATCACAAATACCTGCACTGGTGAAGCAACTGTTGGCGTCAAGTGCGAGTATGACGGTCAATGCAAGTCGAGCTATTGCGAGAAAGCCGCCGATGCTACTCAAGGCGTGTGTGCCGACAAAAAAGCCGCCGATGCGGATTGCACGCGCGATAGCGCTTGCCAGTCGGGCTATTGCAAAGAATCGACGCATAAATGCACGGCTAGGGTCGAGAACGATGCTGCTTGCGATGTCAATGCCGATTGTACTTCGAGGTACTGTAAGAAAACTGGCGATGCCGCCAAGGGCACATGCGCTGTAAAGCCGTCGGGTTACGAGGAAAATGGCAAAGCTTGTACCGATAGTGCGAACTGCCTTTCGGGCTATTGCAATGGATCGGTTTGTGCCGATAAACCCGTCATTGCCAAAGCTGGCGAGTGCTCAGACACTGAGAAATGTGAAGATGCCAACAAGATTTGCAGCAAAGATTACAAATGCGTCGACAAAGTTGGCGACAAAGGTGGCAACGGCGATGCTTGCACGAGTGATGAAAACTGTGCAGATGGCTTGAAATGTCATACGAGCCAAAATAAATGCCGATTGGCGCAAAGTGTGGATAGTAGCACCATTACTTGCACTGGTCTGAGTACGAAGTGTGAAGGCAATGTATTGATTAAGTGTGAAGAAGACCCATATGGTGGTGACGATGGAGGTCGGGGATCGACCTCGTATGTGGCTAGCATTTCAGCGTGTGCTGCACAGGGAAACGTATGCGCAACTCAAAACGGCAAATCGGAATGCATGGCACCTTGTGACAAGGTCGGTGCTTCGTATAAAGAATGCACGGGGGATAATGGTGCATTGCTTACGACGTATACGTGCACCGAGGTCAATGGCGTTAAAGTTTTCGTTCCTACGAGCATAGAATGTCCGGGCATTGCCGGTTGTAATCCCACACAGAATAATTCGGCCAAGTGCAACTAATATCGAGAAGTCGTTGCGACATGGCTAATTAGCCCAATCCCCCTTCACATTGTGGAGGGGGATTTTTTTTTTGGTGCGCCCGATGAAAAATGAACTCGGTATTTCATTTGGCGAAGAAAAGATCTATAGGGGTGTGCCGCGTTGGTGAGTTCTAGACCTACACGGCGATGTGCTCGCCGACGAATGGTGCGGTTAAGGGTGCGAACGAAGACCATTATGGAGCGGTGTTGCGCGACTATGCGACTGGAAAGTGCGAATAAAGAGGCCAGCAGTCGTTTGTGGCGATGAACGCTCGCCGCCTAAGGCACAAAAAACACAAATTGTCGAGAAACGAGGTATTTATGCGTACGACGCGTATAGCAATTGCCATGACGGCGTTATTATTCTTGGTCAACGGATGCGGTGAATCTTCCGAAACGGAGAAAGACAACGGTGCTGCGTGCCAGTCGGGGAGCGAATGTCGGTCGAATTTGTGCGTCAATTATACGTGCATTGAGCCGTGCACGGTCTTTTCTTGTGGCGAGGGCGAAATATGCTCGCCATCGGGGATTTGTGAGGCAGAATGTTCCGCCACGAAGCCGTGCACGGATGGGAAAGTTTGCGAAGGCGGTAAGTGCGTTGCAAAAGCAGAGGCAGAATGTTCTGCCACGAAGCCGTGCATGGATGGAAAAGTTTGCGAAGGCGGCAAGTGCGTTGCAAAAGCAGAGGCAGAATGTTCTGCCGAGAAGCCGTGCACGGATGGTAAAGTTTGCGAAGGCGGCAAGTGCGTTGCAATAGTCGAAGCAGAATGTTCTGCCGAGAAGCCGTGCACGGATGGGAAAGTTTGCGAAGGCGGTAAGTGCGTTGCAAAAGTCGAGACAGAGTGTTCTGCCGAGAAGCCGTGCACGGATGGGAAAGTTTGCGAAGGCGGCAAGTGCGTTGCAAAAGTCGAGGCAGAATGTTCTGCCGCGAAGCCGTGTGCCGACGATAAGATTTGCGAAGATGGCAAATGCGTCTATGAATGCACGGCGGCAAAACCGTGCACGGGTGGAAAAGTTTGCGTATCGGGAAAATGCAAGCCCGAATGCGACGACGACCGCCCTTGCAAGCAGAATGATAGGGCGTGTATCGATGGGCGATGTGTATTCCGCCCTAAAGATGCTTGCACAAAGGGATCGTGCGCCGCGGGAACGGTTTGTGGCGAAGATGGCGCTTGTTTTGCGGGCGAATGCTCGACGATCGACGCGTGTGCCGATGGGCTGTTTTGCCAAAATGCGAAGTGCGTGACGCGCGAACAAGTCGTTTGTCATGGCGATGTCGATTGTGGCGCGGGTTATGGGTGCGACCAAAATAAATGCGTGCCCGAATCGTCGTGTTCGATGACGCGCACGTGCCCAAACAATTGGGTTTGCCACCAAGGGACGTGCCAAGCGCCCGTTTCGGCTCAGTGCTCGAAGACGCGCCCGTGCCCCGATGCCGCCCAAACGTGTGTCGAGAACAAATGCGTGACTTGCCAATGCTCAGAGACCGAAGTGTGCGTCGGCGATGGGCGGTGCGTCGATGCAAAAACGTCGGAGTCTGGCAAAGTGTCGGTGGGCGATGCGTGCGCGTATGAAACGTTCATGCAACATTGCGACAACAACCGCCAGTTCTCGTGCATCGATGGCAAAGTTTCGGTCGCGAATTGTGGGGCTCGCGTTTGTGCCAACGCGCCCGAAGAAGGCGTGGGGTGTTACGAATCGTGCGAGAACGACGACGACTTCATCGGCGAATGCGTCGGGAGTTATAGCTTCCAAGCGCACTTTACGCGCGTTTGCTCGACGACAGACGACGGAAAACGCGTTTGGTCGTTGCAAAAGGGCTACAAAGAGTGCACGACGGGATGCACCAATGGGCGTTGCAATTACATTCCCGCCGATTATGGGCAACAGTGCACGGCGACGTCGTATCCCGATAAATGCCAAGGCGATTGGCTGTCGTATTGTTATATCGGGTATTCGACGGGGACGGATTGCAAGACGTATTCGAAAGATCACATTTGCGCCTTGCCGAGCGAAAACGCACAAAAGATGTTCGGATCGATCGATGCGACGGAAAAGCTCATCGGGGCTTGCGCCTTGCCGTGCACGGAGCCTGGCAAAACGCGCGTCGCATGCGTGAAATCGCCCGAAGGTGGCGTCGTGAGCATGCGTTATTTGTGTGCCACCTCGACGACGGGGCAACTCGTCGATTTCGAAGCGGGCTATACGCAGTGCACCGTCGCTTGCAATGCCGAATCGGGGCTTTGCGTCGATTCGATTTGATGGCCCTCGCCATGCTGATGGCTAGCGCGATAGAAAAAGCGGGCGTATGGAGCGATAGCGACATAGCCCGCTGCGAAAGCGTATTGTGCCAAGGGCACAATAGCTGAGCCCAAAGCGGCGTATGGAGCGATAGCGACATAGCCGCGCCCAAAGCGGCGTATTGCCGCAGGCAATAGCCCGCTGCGAAAGCGTATTGTGCCAAGGGCACAATAGCTGAGCCCAAAGTGGCGTATGGAGCGATAGCGACATAGCCCGTGCCAGAAGCTGCCTCGCTCGCGACGCAGAGGCACGATCGAGCGGGTGTCGCAAAAGTGGCGGCTGGCACAAAAAAAATGCGACGTTTACGCGATAATGCGTTATAATGAGCTAGGTTTTGGTGGAGGTAACGATGGCTAAGCTAAATCCGAACATCAAAAAGGCGGCTCAGATGGGCGGGGTTAGAGTGCCTCCGAAACCGCGCGTGCCTGGGGTGAAGACGCCCGACCAAATTAAGAAGCAGGCACAGGCGCGAGCGAAGTCGCGTATGAAGCGGCTCGTGCGCGTGCTCATCGTGGCAGGCGTGTTGTTCGTCGTGGGGCTCGTCGTGTATTTCGTCAAGTTCTATGGGCGGATGCCAAAAGATGCCTGGAATAAGTGCATCGAATATGCGTATAAAGACGATACGGCGAAGTTTCGCGATTGTTTTACGGTCGATTCGATCGAAATGGTCGAAAGTGGTGATGGCGTCAACGATCGCAAGTGGGCACACCTCATCGAGGGCGTGACGCCGGTGTCGGGGCGGCCAAAGGTCATTCGTAGCACGTCGACTGGCTCAAAGGGCATCGAAAGTGCCGAAATGGCGGTCAATATCGATGGCGCAGAACGCACCGTTTATATGCGAAAAGAAGATGGCGCGTGGAAGATCAATCTCAATGTGGCGATTAACCCGCGAAAACTCACACTCCCCGACGATATCCCCGCCGAATACATCGATAACTTCGACGTCTCGGACGAACCCGAAGCCTGGTGGGAAGAAGACGAGGCAAACGACGAAAAAGCAAAAAAGAAATCGGGCGGATTTTGGCAAAAGATCTTGCCGCGAAGATTCTTGAAATAGACGTTCATCGCAGAAACTTCGAACGTCTGTGCCTTTTGTAGAATTTTATTAGGCATTTTGACCGTTCTTTGGTGATAAAAACAGCGAGTGCGATATGTTTGGTAACGATAAAGAGATGAAACGACACTGTGGTGGCGTGGGCAAAAGGGCGGCTGTTCGCCGCGGTTTTACGCTCATCGAAGCCATGTTGGCCGGCGCCATTTTGGCGATCGGTTGCCTCGGCGTGCTCGGGATTTTGATCGCCGTCATTCAGCAAAACGACGTCTCGCAACGACGTACCGAGGGCATGTACGTCGCTGAACTCCTGCTCAATCGACTCGAGACGATGGACGCCACGAAGCAGACGGGTTCGCCTTTGAGCGACATCAAAAGTGCATCGGCGAGTAGTTGGTTTGCGTTAAAACAAAATTCCACCGTGGGAAATCGCTATACGGCCAACGGTGTTGGCGATTTGAAGGGCACATATTATGCGCATTATATCGTGTTGCCCGATCGTACGACTGGCGCAGGTACGACATCTGGCACGACGCCGACGAGTTCAAGCGAGACGATTAAAACAAGTGATTACGTGCGAGGGGCTTTGCGAGTCATGTGGGCAAAGCCAAATGCCCAAGGTGCTTGCAATTTTGAGGCTGACATCGATTCGAATTGCGATTCCGTGTCGTTGCCTTTTGTCTTTAAGAAGTGACGTGTATGGGGCGAGTTTGAATCGATGCATGGGCTAGTCAATAGAACGATTGTTTGGGGATAGATATGAAACGCCGCGGATTTTCACTTATCGAATTGTTGGTGACAGTGCTCATCACGTCGATCATCGTCATTGCCGCATATCAGTTGCTCACGAGCACGGCGAATTCGTTTGGCGACGAAGACAATCGTCGATTGCTCGAAGCGAACTTGCGAAATGCCGAGCTCCTCATTCAACGCGATATTTCTCGCACGGGCTATGCTTATGGATATACCGCCGATACGAACGAAGTCACAACTGCTGGCAGAAGCAAGGGCGGAAGTTGCGTAGCGACTCGATTAGATATGGAGAAGTATCCAAAGAAAGTTGCGTTTAAGCACGCTTCTGATGGTAAAAATTCGGCAATACAAATCATCGCGTCGATATCGGACTACGACGATTTTACGGTCAGTTCATTTACGGGTGGAACTGTTAAGCTCGATCGCACGGTGACTTTGCCTCTCGTCGCAAGCCAAGTGTATCAAGCGAGTGTTAATGGTACCGATAACGACTTGCGCAATGACTCGGCCGATGAAGCGACGTTTTTGGCGATCTTTAGTCGCATGTTTCGCGGCGCAAGCGCTATCGAGATTTCGACGCCCGACACCGGAACGGCTGTCGCTTTAATTAAAAAGGTCGAACCAGATGGTACATTCAGTTTCGTCAGCAAGACAAGCCTGTTTCCGCAACATTGTAGCATCGATCCCGAACGCCCACTCGTCGAGAATACGGTCAATCCGATCATAACGATTATTTATCGATTGAATAATGGTCAACTCGAAAGATGCGTGACAAACGTCAATAGCGCAGATTTTGCGATCGGAAAAAACACATCGACCGATGCGGGGAGTCTCGATAAGGAATATTGCGACGTTTTGCTCGATAATGTCGAGTATTTTCAGGTCTATCCGATACTCAAATCCGAGTTCAACAAGATGGACTTCCCCACCGACAAAACCGTCGCCGAGGCTTGGAACACTGTGAGAATAAGCCAGCTCTACGGTGCCATGTTTCGAATCGGTGCAGCCGTGCCTTCGGGTCTAAAACAGCTACCCGATTCTGGCGATAAATATTTGAAAAAAGGCGATAAGGTCTATTTATACTCGCACGCACACGGGGCGGCGTTATTCCAAGAGCCACGCGAAGGAAATGCGACGCTTCCTGGGGGGGAAGCCGAAGGTACACAGGTGTTGAATGTCGATGAACTCGTATCACAGGGCTCGGTGACGTGGTAATTTCAATTGAGGAGCACATAAAATGAAATCAACGATGCATAGAAAAGGCGTTGCACTCGTCACCGTCGTGCTCGTCATCTTGACGGCGACGGCCATCGCGCTCATGTCGATGAAAATCGTCACCGGCGAAATCCGCATGAGCTCGGCTTTCAATTACAATCGACAAGCCACCCGCGCCGCTCATGCCGTCGGCATGGCACTCGAACCGATCGCGCAGACGAACGCCGAAAAAACTTGCTCAAATCAAAAAGTCAACGCCATTCGCAAATCACTCACTACAGGCTCGTTCGTTTCGTCGGCCGATACGGCTACGCAAGCTATCGACCAAGACCTTCTCGAATCTTTTACAGGGCTTGGCAAAAAACCTTCCGCACCAGGCAGTGGCACCACGCCGAGCAAAACTCGACTCGAAGGCGATTTGTCGCGACGCACATACCTCGCCGGTATGACCGGAAACTTCACGCTCAATCTACAGCCCGTCGCAGGATTCTCCGATGGCGACGCCTTCTCGCGCTACGATATGAGCGCCAACGCCTACGCGCTCATCGGAAGCCCCGCCGCTATCCAAGGAAGCGGCACAGATCAATACTACCTGCTCAGCGAAGTCAATGCCCGTACTTCGGGCTTCAAACGCGAATTTGGTATCTACGAAGTTCAACCCCTGTCGTGTAAGTGAGTTTCGAACTCAACCCCGATTTCCATCGTTCCCACTCGGATCGCTAGGCTCTTGCGGCTTCGCGGGCGCTGAAATATGCGCCCGCGGATGCGCATTGTCGTAGACCTTTACCATACGCTCGTAATGGTTATGCGTATATCGCGCCGTCGTCGATAACTTGCTGTGGCCGAGCATGTCTTGAATCGCTCGCATATCGGCGCCAGCCTCGAGCAAATGCGTCGCAAACGCATGGCGTAAGCCATGCGGCGATACATCGCCACTCAATCCCTTCTCGATCTCGTCGTCGTGCAATAAACGGCGTATGCTCCGCGCCGTAATGCGCCCACCCTTCGCATTGAGCAATAACGCTTCGCCATCTTGACAACCATTTTTGTCGACGAGCCCCGGGCGCACCTCGACCAAATACCGACCGATCAAATCGATCGCCGTCGACGTCACCGGTATCTCGCGCGGCTTGTTCCCCTTCCCAATCACTCGAATCCAACCTTCGATAAAATCGAAATCGTCGATGTCGACCCGCACTAACTCGCTCACGCGAAGCCCACTCGAATACATCAATTCAAATGCCGTCAAATCGCGGATCTTCAACGCATCGGCGCCCGCCGGAATCGCCAACAATACGCTCATCTGATCGACCGAATACGTCGGGCGCAAAGACTTCGGCACCTTCGGCGATTGCAAATTCTCAAACGGCACGCGCTCGATCAACTCCTGCCGACATAAATAATGGATAAAACTCCGCACCGACGACACCTTCCGAGCCCTCGACGCCGGCTTCATCCCAATGAGCTCGTCGGCTAACCACTGACGCATCCGCTGCCGCGTCAAGTCTTCGGCCAATATATTCGGCATGCCCAACCGCTCAAAATACAATACCATCTGCGATAAATCGCCCGCATACGACGCTATCGTCAAATCGGAATACCCCTTCAATCGCAACGATTGAAGAAACGAATCGATGTAATCTGAAACTATAATCGCCATTTTCTGTGTCTTTCGTCTTTTGGGTTTTCTTTGTTTTTTTGTGGGGGAACCAGTCCCCCCACGCCCCCCGCCAAAGGCGATTGCACCGCGGCGCTGCCACGGCACAATCGCCTTTGGCCACGAGGGAGGCAAATCGAAGGGCTACAAGGGGAACAGCGCGCAGGGAGAGCAAGGGCACAAACAGCCTCTGCCCAAAAGACACGCGCCAACGGCTCAAACTAGCACGCAGCAGCCGTTTGCGCAAAAATTTGCCCCGCACCACGAGCTGCGATCAACCCGCTCAAAGACGCGAAAAAATGATGAATGACGGGAATAAATCTGCTAAACTCGCACACCATAGCGCAATAGATAGTCGTATCGTGCGCAACGCGTTCGTTGAACTCGCGCTCCCACACTGGGAACGCACTGGCTGGTTTGCCCCACTCCAATGGGGCAATTGGGTATGAGCAGGAGTTTTGATTCGCCCGCCCTATCGCAAAAGGGCACGGCATCGAAATAGATGGGACGCGACCCCACACACACCGGGATCGCAAAGCAATTCGAAAGAGGAGACCGACATGAAGACGAAAAAGAAATTCGGCATGCGACGACACATCGGAATCACCGCTGCCGCTACACTCATCGCACTCGGCGCAACCGCGTGCGATGATAGTATCTATTGGGGCGGGGAGAAAAATCAGAATACTTATAACAATTTTGTAGATTATTTTGGCTCGGAAGATGGTGATTTTAAAGATGTTTTGGTCGAGTCCAATGCGGTGAGTAAAGGCAATTGCCTGTTGAATAAAGTAAAAGATAGCAAATGCAATAGTTGCATGAAGCATGAAAATCTCGAAGAATGTAAAAAATATCCATTAATGATTGAGTTAAATAGCATCTTGGATTATAAGATTTTATTAACAGATGGTGTTAGTAATGATGTTGAGAATAAAACAGAGGCCATGATTGCTATGTGTTCTAGCTGGAGTGATGGTAACCGCATTATTAAAACTGAGCTAGATAAATATGGACAGATCAATCTCGTCGGTGATGTTGAAGTTAAAATAGATAATGAAAGCGTACTCATAAAAGATATTTGCACACTTGATGATGGATTGTGTGAAGGTAAGTTTGAAAAATTGACATGTGATAGTGTAAGCTATTATTCAATAGAAATGAGTGGTGATGAGTATGTGTATAGCAAGCATGAAAGTGGAAAATATAATGATAATATTGAATTCCCAGATGTGTTTAAAAGCGGCTTTAATTATCGCGTGTGTCCTGTCGGATATGATTATCGCACTGAGTATGTGTACAATCTCAGAAATGTATGTGTAAAATCGACATGCAATAATGCTAGCGTGAATTTGTATACGGATAATTTGAATTGCGGTGAGTGTGGAAAGAAGTGTGGAAATGCTGAAACATGTGTGAGTGGTAAGTGTTTTGTTGCTGATGACTCGAAAGTTCTTTGTAATGGTGAATATATTGATCCCGATAAGAGTACAAAATATTGCGGAGCTAAAGGAAAATGCAATGATACACTTCCAACGAATGAGAATTTTAAGGGTATAGATTGTACACAAAATGATACAGAGAAGTTGTGTGCTGATGGACGTTGTGTTCAATCATGTCCTAGCCATCAGGTTGCATGTAATGGCGAATGTATCACTCCTAATACTGATAATTCATATTGTGGTGCTAGAGGCAAGTGTAACAAGGATGCTTCAGATGACAAAGACTACAAAGGAGTGGCTTGTGCCGATGGGAATGTATGCTCCGATGGGAAATGTGGCTTGACATGCGCAACGGGACAAATCAAATGCGGAAGTAAATGTATTGATCCTTTGGAAAACAAGACATATTGTGGTGCAAAGGGAACATGTGATGGGGATGACGAAAAGCAAGATAATTTCAAAGGGGTAATATGCGAAGAAGGTAGTGTTTGCTCAGAAGGAAAATGCTCTGTAACATGTGTTAGTGATCAAATTGTTTGTAATGGAAAGTGTATTGATCCAAAAGCGGACAATACCTATTGCGGAGCAAAGGGGGGATGCAATAATGATTCTACAGATAGTGAAGATTATAAAGGTGCAACGTGCACGAATGGTCGTGTTTGTTCGAATGGTTCTTGCGATTTGACATGTGAGACAGGAAAGATAATATGTAATAACAAATGTGTTGATCCAAAAGCGGACAATACCTATTGCGGTGCAAAGGAAGGATGCACAGGGGCTACGAAGTGCGGTGGCGTCACGCCTCTTTGTTCTGGTGGAAAGTGCGTATCGACGTGTGTTGGCAATCAAATCGTTTGTGGTGGCAGGTGTGTAGACCCGAGTTCGGATAATTCCTATTGCGGAGCAAAGGGGGGATGCAATAATGATTCTACAGATAGTGAAGATTA
>ERZ1034719.672-NODE-672-length-18816-cov-4.559192_pt1 | contig 18816 bp, 14 predicted proteins | sample MGYA00520703_ERZ1034719 | MGnify/ENA primary metagenome ERZ1034719 (study PRJEB33766, sample SAMN09781716) | gut metagenome | biome: gut microbiome | host: Homo sapiens | place: Madagascar | study: EMG produced TPA metagenomics assembly of the PRJNA485056 data set...
CGCCGGGCCTGCCCCGCACACGACGGGGCGAAGGGCAGACTTTTTTTTCAAAACTTCGACGCGCGGCGGCGTCCACGGCGTATAGGGTGAAAACTTTTCCTCGCCCCGCCGGAGCGATACCGCGGCGGTCACGGTGAAATGCACGTCGTCCTTGCGCCGCGCGTCCACGCTGCGGCGCAGGAGCGCTGCTTCCAACACGTCGCCAACCGGAACGCGCAGCTTTTTGGCGCACGCGGTCTTGAGATCGCCGTCAAGAGCGAGCCTTACATCACGAACCTCAATCACGCGCGGCGCTCCTTCCCGCATGCAGCCCGGAGGCAAACGCCCAGTGCAGGTTGTACCCGCCGCACGCGCCGTCAATGTCGAGCGTCTCACCCACGGCATAGAGCCCCGGCACGCGGCGGCTCTCCATCGTTTCGCTGTCAAACTCGGAGACGTCCGCGCCGCCGCGCGTCACCTGCGCGTGCTGCGTGTCGCCCGGACCGAGGACCGAAAGACGGTAATTTTTGATAATGCGGGCAAGCTCGGATATCTCGCCGCTTTTGGCGCGGCGCGCTACCGCCTCGCCGAGCCGCCGGTGGAAAATGCCGGTAAAGAAATCGGCGTCAGCTCCGCGCAGCGCCTTCTGCGCCGAGAGCTTCGCGGTGAGCGCTTCCAAAGAAAGCTCCGGCAGCAGATCAAGCGAGAGCGTGTCGCCCGGAAGGGCGTGCCGCGAGAGATTCAGCGCGAGAATGCCGCTCACGCCGAAATCCCGGAAGAGAATTTCGCCCTCTTCGGAGTAAACACTCTTTCCGCGGCGGATAAGCTCCGCGCGGCAGGCGCAGCGCAGCCCCGTGAGACCGCGGATGGATTCCGCGTCGGTTTTGAGCGGGCAGAGAACGGGAGAGAAGGGGATCATCTTGTGTCCCAGCGGACGGAGAAGGCTCGTTCCGCCGCCGGCCGCGACGATCACGCGGTCGGCAAAAAACTTCTCGCCCGTGCGGGCGGTGAGAGTAAAGCCGCGGCCCTGCGGGGCGATGGCGGCAATCTCCGCCGAGCAGCGCTCCGCAACGCCCAGCGCCTCGCAGCCGAGACGCAGTACGTCGAGCACGGAGGCGGCGGTGTCGCTGCGCGGATAGACGCGGCCTTCTTCATCCGTGACCGTCCAGAGCCCGAGCGAGCCAAAGAAAGAGCGCAGCGCATCGCACGGCATGTCCGCAAGAACGGGCGCGACGAAATCCGGCCGGTTATAGTGCTCCGGCGAAACGTGCGCATTCGAGAGATTGCACCGCCCGTTGCCGGTTTTGAGCAGTTTTTTGCCGACGCGGTTCGCCTGTTCAAAAATCTGAACGTCCGCTCCGGCTTGCCCGGCGGCGATCGCCGCGCAGAGCCCGCCCGCGCCGCCGCCGATCACGGCGACACGGCGCGGCGCTTCTTTTCTTCCCATGGGATGATCCTCCCCGATGATTTTTCACGGGTCAATCTTATCACAGTTTTTCCCGGCGCGAAAGAGCGGCGCGAAAAAATGTGCGGCGCGCAGCGCACAGGTGTGCCCGCCGCTGCCAAAAGACGACGTTTTCTTTCTTCTTCCTCTTCACCGGATTGACAATGCGGCGAAAAATGGGTATATAAATATGATAGTAAGCAGCGGGTAACGCAAAGCGTGCCGCTGCTCTTTTCTGCTAAAACGTTAGCGCGTGCTAACTAATAAACAAACGGAGAAAACGCATGATCGACAAAAAGCTCCTCGCCCTTCTGGGCGCAAACAAGAAGTACATCTATTATACGGTCGCGCTGATGATCCTAGGCCTTTTTGCCAATCTCAGCATCACGGCGGCCATCTGCCGCACGATTGAGCTGGCGGTAAATTTCCAACAATACGAAACTGCGCGCGTCTTTCTGCTTCCGGCGGCGATTGCTGCGGCGGGCGCGGCGGTGCGGTATGCCGCATCCCGCGGCGCGGGGGAACTGCGCGATACGCTGGGCCGCCGGGCAAAGAAGGAGCTGCGCGAGCGTGTGTACGGCAAGATCGTCCGTCTCGGCGTCCGCTCGGCGGACGGCATGAGCATGGCCGGGCTCACGCAGGTGGCTATGGAGGGCGTGGAGCAGCTGGATCTCTATTATTCCTCGTATATCCCGCAGTTTTTCTATGCGATGGCCGCACCGGTCATCCTCTTCTGCGTTACGTCGCCGGTGGATTGGCGCACGGCGCTCGTGCTGCTCGCGTGCGTGCCGCTCATTCCGCTTTCGATCATCGCGGTCTCAAAATATGCAAAGAAGATCTTTGCAAAGTACTGGGGCAAATATACCTCCATGGGCGACGCCTTTCTCGACAGCGTGCAGGGGATGCGGGAGCTCAAAATTTTCCGCGCCGACGCCGCGCGGCAGAAAAAGATGAACGAAACGAGCGAAGAATTTCGCCGCATCACGATGAAGGTGCTCACCATGCAGCTTGCGAGCACAACGATCATGGATCTTGTGGCCTACGGCGGCGCGGGCGCCGGCATTGCCGTGGCGGTGACGGGCGTGCTGCGCCGGGGGCTTTCGCCGTTCGCCGCGCTCTTTCTGATTTTGACGGCGGTGGAGTTTTTCCTGCCGCTGCGCGCGTTCGGCGCAGCGTTTCATGTGGCAATGAACGGCGTGAGCGCGGGCGGAAAGATCCTCTCTCTGCTCGATGAGCCGGAGCCGGTCTGGGGCAGAGCGGAGGCACAGCCGGGCGAACTGCGGCTGGAGAACGTCTCGTTTTCCTACGACGGACAGCGCGATGTGCTGCACGACGTATCCATGGCCTTTCCCCGCACCGGTATGACGGCAATCGTCGGGCCGTCCGGGTGCGGAAAGTCCACGGTCGTGAATCTTCTGACCGGCGCACTCCGGCCGCAGAGCGGGCGTGTTACGCTCGGCGGAGCGAGCATGGAGAGCCTTTCCCGAGAGAGCTACTATGCCTATCTCGCGGTGGTGAGCTGCGGCAGTCACATTTTTAACGACACCGTCCGCGCCAACTTCCGTCTTGCCAACGCCGACGTAACGGACGAGGCGATCTGGGCGGCGCTCGAAACGGTAAATCTCGCGTCGTTCGTCCGGGAAAACGGCGGGCTGGACAAGGTAATTGCCGAGGATGCCGCCAATCTCTCCGGCGGACAGAAGCAGCGGCTCGCGCTCGCGGTGAATCTCACGGCGGAGCGGGACATTTATATTCTGGACGAGGCAACGAGCAACATCGATATCGAAAGCGAAGAGATTATTATGAAGGCCGTTGCCGCTCTTGCAAAAGAAAAGGCGGTCATTCTCATCTCGCACCGGCTTGCAAACGTTGTTCCGGCGGAGAAAATTTATGCCATGGAATCTGGTGGGGTTGCCGAATGCGGCACGCACGCCGCGCTCATGGCCTCCGGCGGCGGTTATGCAAAGCTCTATGCGGCGCAGAAGGCGCTCGAAGAGGGATACCGGGAGGACGAGGAATGAATACGATAACGAAACCGCGCCGCAGCGGCGCGAAGATCATGGCGCAGCTCATCGTTCTGCTCGGTTCGCTCGTGTACATTATGCTGCTCGCCGTAATTAACGGCACGGCGGGCTTTCTGTGCGCCATGGGCGTGACGCTCTCGGGCGCTGCGGCCATCGCCAAGGCGCTCGGCGAGGAAATCTCCCTTTCCTACGGCGCGCTCATCGCGCTGGCCGTCGGTTGCGGCGTGCTGCGCGGCCTGCTCCGGTTTGCCGAGCAGTACGGCAACCACTACATTGCCTTCCGTCTGCTGGCGGTGCTGCGCGACAAGATCTTCACGGCGCTGCGCCGTCTCTGCCCGGCCAAGCTGGAAACCCGGCAGAAGGGCGCCATTATTGCGATGATTACCTCGGACATTGAAACGCTGGAGGTGTTCTATGCACACACCATTTCGCCGATCTGCATTGCGGTGCTGCTGAGCGTGGGAATGACGGTGTTCATCGGCTGCGTATCGAGCTGGTATCTGGCGCTCGCTGCGGCGGCGGGGTATGTTACCATCGGCGTTTTTGTCCCGCTCGTATTCTCCCGGCGTGTGCGCGTCGCGGGACAGGCCTACCGCGCGGAGTTTTCTTCGTTCAGCGCGTATTTCCTCGACAGTATCCGCGGCATTCGGGACATTGTACTCCATAATGCGGGCGCGCAGCGCGCCGCGGAAGTTGGCCGGCGTTCGGAGGTGCTTCTCGCTGAGACGAAGAAAATGAAGCACGAAACGGCTCGCGCCGCCGCGGGTACGGAGCTTTGCGTGTCGCTCTTTATCCTTGCGGGGCTCGCCGTGGGGACGGCGCTCACCGTGACGGGCGCGCTTACGCCCGGCGCGATGCTCCTTGGCGTCGCGGCGCTCTTCGGATCGTTCGGGCCGGTCATTGCCATTTCGGCGCTGCCGGGCAATCTCACGCAGACACTCGCCTCGGGCGAGCGGGTGCTCGACCTTCTGGAAGAGGAGAGCGCCGTGCGCGAGGTGGAAGAGGGAGAGGGAGAGAAGATCGACGGCTTTGCCCATCTCTCGGCAGACGGCGTCACATTCTCCTACGACGGCGTGACGAATGTGTTGAGCGATGTATGGATGTACGCCGAAAGAGGCGAGATCGTCGGTATCGTCGGCGAATCCGGCTGCGGCAAGTCCACGTTCCTCAAGCTGCTTCTCCGTTTCTGGCAGAAGCAGGGCGGCGAAATTCTTTATAACGGCGCGGACATTGATGCAATCGAAACGGCCAGCCTTCTCGACAATGTGACGATGGTGAGCCAGACAACGTATCTCTTTGATGAGACGATCGAGGAAAATCTCCGCATTGCCCGGCCCGGCGCGGCGCGCGCCGAGATCGAAGAGGCGTGCCGGCTCGCGTCGATCCATGACTTCATCCTCTCGCTACCGGAGGGGTACGAAACGCGCGTCGGCGCGCTCGGCGACAATCTCTCCACGGGCGAGAAGCAGCGGCTCGGTCTGGCGCGGGCGCTGCTGCGCGGCAGCGCTCTCATATTGCTCGATGAGCCGACGAGCAACGTTGACAGCATCAACGAGGGCATCATATTGCAGGCGCTGCGCCGGCTGCGCGATAAGAAGGGCATCATCCTCGTGTCGCACCGCGAGTCCACGATGGCGATCGCCGATCGGGTATACGGCGTGAAAAAAGGCCGGATGTTCCCCCTGCCGCGCGCGGGGAGAGAGGAGAGAATGTAAATGAAGATAAAGAGAATCTTATGGCTCTGCCTCAGCTGCATCGGCCTTGCGCTTGGCGCTCTCGGCGCGGTGCTGCCGCTGCTGCCGACGGTCCCGTTCCTGCTGCTGGCCGCGCTCGGCTTTGCCAAAAGCTCCGAGCGGCTGCACACGTGGTTCACCGGCACGAAGCTTTATAAAAACAATCTCGAAAGCTATGTGCGCGGCGAGGGCATGACCGCTGCGGCGAAACGGCGCATCATGCTCACCGTTACGGCGCTCATGGCCGTCGGCTTCGCGCTGATGATGCGAAAGGAGCTCTATATCCTGTGCATCATTCTCGCCTGCGTCTGGGTCGGGCATGTGATCTATTTTGTTTTCGGCGTGAAAACCTGCCGAAGCGCTCCAATACAGAAGGAAGAGAGCGGCATATAAAAAATCTCCGTATAACCGGTCAAACGGGTTATACGGAGATTTTTTATGGAATGGATATTCTGCGGCGCGCCGGGACGGATCACTTGCCGAACGTTTCGACCCACGCGCGCACAGAGCTGGCGCTCTCCCGCGCGCTCATGCGCTTGCCGGGCAGAATATTGGCTGCGGGGCAGACAGTGCGCAGAATATCGGCCGTCTTTCCCATGCCGCTGCCGCCGGAGGTGGCGAACGGGATCACGGTCTTGCCGGTGAAATCGTAGCTTTCAAGAAACGTTTCGATGATGCGCGGCGCCTGATACCACCAGATCGGGAAGCCGACGAACACGGTGCCGTACTGCGCCATATCCTCCACACGGCCCGCAATGGCCGGGCGGCTGTGCTCGTCCTTCATCTCGAGCGTGCTGCGGCTCTTCTTATCCATCCAGTTCAGATCGGCGGAGGTGTACGCCGTCTCGGGACGGATCTCAAAAAGGTCGCCGCCGGTCACGGCGGAGAGCGTTTTCGCAAGCTTTGCCGTTTCACCGCTGGCGGAGAAATACGCGATCAGAATTTTATTCATAGGGAAGCACCCCCTTAAAAACATTATATTGTCAGTATAGCATATCCCGCGGCGGAAATCCACCGGGCAGGGAGTTTTTACGCACGGGGCGGGCGAATCGCTTGTGCGGCGCGGCGCGGCGTGGTATAATAAATTAGGTATAGAAATTATTTTAGAAGGAGCGCGTTATGCCGGAATTTCATGTGGTAAGCGAATATTCGCCCGCGGGCGATCAGCCGCAGGCGATCGAAAAGCTCGCCGAGGGCGTGGCCGCGGGACTGGACGAGCAGACGCTGCTCGGCGTCACGGGCTCCGGCAAAACGTACACGATGGCGAAGGTCATCGAGCGCGTGCAGAAGCCGACGCTCGTGCTCGCGCACAACAAAACGCTCGCCGCGCAGCTTTGCAGCGAGTTCAAGGAGTTCTTTCCGGACAACGCCGTGGAGTATTTTGTATCGTATTACGACTACTACCAGCCGGAGGCGTACATCCCGCACACGGATACCTACATCGAAAAGGACGCCTCCACGAACGAGGAGATCGACCGGCTGCGCCTTTCGGCGACGTTTTCGCTGCTGGAGCGGCGGGACGTGATCGTCGTGGCATCGGTAAGCTGCATTTACGGTCTCGGCGAGCCGGACGATTTTGCGCGCATGGCTATCTCGCTCCGCCCCGGCAGCAGTCTGCCGCAGGAGGAGCTTTTAAAAAAACTCATCGACTGCCGGTATGAGCGAAACGACATCGCCTTCGAGCGCAACATGTTCCGCGTGCGCGGCGACACGGTGGAGATCTTCCCGGCCTACTGGCGCGATAAGGCCATCCGCGTGGAATACTTCGGCGACGAGATCGAGCGCATCAGCGAGATCAACCCTCTCACGGGCGCTGCGGTGCACACGCTCAGCCACACGGCCATTTACCCCGCGAGCCACTACGTGACGCCGCCGGAGAAAATGGCGCGCGCCGTGCAGGAGATCCGCCGCGAGTGCGACGAGCGGGTGAAGTTTTTCAAAGACCACGAAAAGCCGCTCGAGGCCGAGCGCATCGCGCAGCGCACGAATTTTGATATCGAGATGATCCAGGAGCTGGGCTACTGCTCCGGCGTGGAGAACTATTCGCGCATCATCTCCGGCCGCCCGGTCGGGAGCGCGCCGATGACGCTGCTCGACTATTTCCCGAAGGACTTTCTCCTGTTCATCGACGAATCGCACGTCACGCTGCCGCAGGTGCGCGCCATGTACAACGGCGACCGCGCGCGCAAGGAAGCGCTCGTTGAATACGGCTTCCGGCTGCCGTCGGCGTTCGATAACCGCCCGCTGAAGTTTGAGGAATTCCAGCAGCGGGTAAATCAGGTCATATACGTTTCCGCCACACCCGGCGAGTACGAGCGCACGCGCTCGGGTCAGATCGCCGAGCAGATCATCCGCCCGACGGGGCTTACCGACCCGAAGATCGATGTGCGACCCATCGAAGGCCAGATCGACGATCTTATCGCCGAAATTCATACGCGCATCGAGCGCGGCGAGCGGACGCTTGTCACAACGCTCACCAAGCGCATGGCGGAGGACCTGACGGCGTATCTCGGCAACGCCGGCATCAAAACGCGCTACATGCACCACGACGTCGGCGCGATGGAGCGCATGGAGATCATCCGGGATCTGCGCCGGGGCGAATTTGACGTGCTCGTCGGCATCAACCTTCTGCGCGAGGGCCTTGACCTTCCCGAGGTATCGCTCATTGCGATCCTCGACGCGGATAAGGAGGGTTTTCTCCGGAGCGAAACATCGCTCATCCAGACGATCGGCCGCGCGGCGCGAAACGCCGAGGGCACCGTCATCATGTATGCCGACACGGTCACGCCCTCCATGCGCGCCGCCATCGACGAGACTGAGCGCCGCCGCGCCATCCAGACGGCGTACAACGAGGCGCACGGCATCGTGCCGAAAACCATCAAAAAGAGCATCCGCGACCTTCTCGAGATCACCGGCCCCGCGGCGAAGGACGAGCGCGGCATGCGCATGACCGAGCGCGAGCGGAAGGCCGAGATCGACCGGCTGGAAAAAGAAATGCGCAAAGCCGCGCAGATGCTCGAATACGAATATGCCGCCGTGCTGCGCGATCAGATCATCCGGCTGCGCGGGGAGAAGTGACCATGGCGGAAAAAAACGTACAAAACGATTTTTCCAAGGGGAATATCCCCGCGGTCGTCATGCGCATGGCGCTGCCGCTCATCGCCGCGCAGCTCGTGAACGTGCTCTACAACGTGGTGGACCGTATTTACATCGGCCATATTCCCAATGTCGGCAGCATGGCGCTCACGGGCGTCGGCATCGCGCTGCCGGTCATTTCGATCCTCTCGGCGTTCGCGGGCCTGTTCGGACAGGGCGGCGCGCCGCTCTGCTCCATGGCGCGCGGCCGCGGCGATAACGAGGAGGCCTCCCGCGTGATGGGCAACGCTTTTTCCATGCTGCTCATTTCCTCCGTCGTGCTCGGGCTGCTCACGTGGGCGTTTCTCGATCCGGTGGTAGTGATCTTCGCCGCGGGCAAGGAGGCGAGCGGATATGCGCGCGAGTATCTTGCGGTGTATCTCATCGGGACGACCTTCTCGTTCGTATCCCTCGGCATGAACGTGTATATCAACGCCCAGGGCTTCGCCACGCGCGGCATGCTCACGGTGCTGCTCGGCGCGGCGGCGAACATCGTGCTCGACCCGCTGTTCATTTTTGTTTTCCGCATGGGCGTGCGCGGCGCGGCGGCTGCCACGGTGCTCTCGCAGGCGCTGAGCGCCGCGTGGTGCTTCCTCTTTCTGCGCAGCAGCAAAACGCCGCTCGAGCTTTCGTGGCGGACGATGGCGCCGCGGAAGAAGATCATGGGACGCATCATGTCTCTCGGCGTGGCCGATTTCGTGATGGGCGCGACGAACTCCGCCATTCAGACCGTGGCGAACCGCCAGCTCGGGCTGTACGGCGGCGATCTTTATGTCGGCGCGATCACGGTCGTAAACTCGCTGCGGACGATCTTCACCGAGATCATCCACGGCTTCGGCTCCGGCATCCAACCGGTGCTCGCTTTTAACTACGGCGCGGGGCAGAAAAAGCGCGTGCTGGAGACGATCCGGTTCAGCACGCTCGGTGCGGCGGTGTTTTCGCTGCTCGTGTGGGCGGTGTTCATGCTCTTCCCCGAACCGCTCATCCGCATCTTTACGCCGGATGAGGCGCTCATCGCCGTGGCGGTGCGCGCCGTGCGCATTTATTTCTGCGGGTTCGTGTTCATGTCGCTCCAATTCGTTGCGCAAAACTCGTTCCGCTCGCTCGGCAAGGCGCGGCAGGCGATCTTCTTTTCGCTGCTGCGCAAGATCGTGCTCGTCGTGCCGCTGATGCTGCTGCTCCCGGGCGTATTCGGTCTCGGGGCGGACGGCGTGTACTGGAGCGAGCCGATCAGCGATCTGCTTGGCGGGGGCGCGGCGTTCACAACGCTTATGCTCACCGTGTACCGCCCGCTTGCCAAGGAACTTAAGGAGGAAACTCTATGCCAAAACTGATGCTCATCGACGGCAACAGCCTCGTAAATCGCGCCTATTACGGCGTGCGCCCGCTCTCCGCGCCCGACGGCACGCCGACGAACGCCGTTTTCGGCTTTCTGAATATATTGCAGCGCCTGCTCGACGACGAAAAGCCCGACGCGCTCTGCGTCATGTTCGACCGCCGCGAGCCGACGTTCCGCCACAAGCACAGCGAGGCGTATAAGGCGACGCGCAAGCCCATGCCGGACGATCTCGCCGCGCAGATGCCGGTTTTGAAGGACGTGCTCGACGCGCTCGGCATCGAGCGGCGCGAGCTTTCCGGCTGGGAGGCGGACGATCTTCTCGGCACCGTGAGCCGCATCGGAGCGGAGCAGGGCTGGGAGTGTGTCGTCGTCACCGGCGATAAGGACGCTTTGCAGCTCGTGGGAGATCATGTGCGCGTGCTCAACGTCAAAACGCGTATGGGCCAGACCGAGACCGTCAACTATACGCCCGAGCGCTTCCGCGAGGAATACGGCTTTGACGCGCCGCACATGGTCGATCTCAAGGCCCTCATGGGCGACACGAGCGACAACATCCCCGGCGTCCCCGGCGTGGGGGAGAAGACGGCGCTCGAGCTTGTGCGGAAGTACGGCTCGCTCGCGGGCGTGTACGAGCATATCAGCGATCCCGACATCCGCGCCTCGCTGCGCACAAAGCTCGAAAACGGCAAAGAGAGCGCCGAGGATTCGTACTATCTCGCCACGATCGACCGCAAGGCACCCATCGATATTTCCCCCGACGAGCTTCGCCGCCCGGCAGAATACGGCGGCGCGGCGTATGCGATCTTTCAGCGTCTCGGCTTCCAGAAGTTCATTGAAAAGTGGGGCCTGAAGCCGGCCGCGGAGGAGAAAAAGGAAGAGACCGTATTTGAGGGCACATGCGAGAGCGTGACGCCGCAAACGGAAAAAGACCTCCGCGCCGCGCTGGAGCGGGCGGGGGACGCCGTCGCCTATTACTGGTTTGATGCCGAAAGCGGCGAGACGCTCGCGCATTTCAGCGTTTCCGAAAATGACGCGCTCGCGGTATTTCTGACGCCGGAGGCATACCGGGACGGCTATACCGCGGCGCTCGCGCTGCTCTTTGCGCCCGAGCGCCGCAAGGCGGGGCACGACGTGAAGAATCTGCAGCGCGCGCTGCTCGCGCGAGGCGTGGACGCGCTCGAAAACTGGGTGTTTGACAGCGCGCTCGCCGGGTATCTTCTCGACGCGACCGCCGCCGGATATGAGATCGAAAAGCTCACGCTCGCCTACTGCGGCTTCACGCCGCATACCTCGTCCGGCGCGGCGGACAGCGGCGATCAGCTCATGCTTGACCTCTCCGGCGGGGAGGGAAAAACGCTCGCCGACCGGCTCGGCGAGATGGCCTCGCGCGCGGCGAGCGTCGCGGCGCTCGAGGAAGTTATGCTCCCGAAGCTGCGCGAGACGCAGATGGAGGAGCTTTTTACAAAGATCGAGCTGCCGCTCTGCGCGGTGCTTGCCAAAATGGAAAACGAGGGCTTTCTTGCCGACGCGGAGGCGCTGCGCGCCTTCGGCGAGAGTCTTACGGGCAGCATCGACGCGCTGCGCGAAGCGGTTTGGGCGGAGGCGGGGGAGGAATTCAACATCCAGTCCCCGAAGCAGCTCGGCGCCGTGCTTTTTGAAAAGCTCGGTCTCCCCGGCGGGAAAAAGACCAAGACCGGCTGGAGCACCAATGCCGATGTGCTCGACAAGCTCCGCTATGAACCCGTCGTGCGCCACGTGCTCGAATACCGCGAGCTCACCAAGCTCAAATCCACCTACGCGGACGGCCTTTTGAAGGTCATCGGCGCGGACGGACGCATCCATACCAATTTCCAGATGACCGTCACGGCGACGGGACGTCTTTCGTCCACCGAGCCGAACTTGCAGAACATTCCCGTCCGGCGCGAGCTGGGGGCGGGACTGCGCAAAATGTTCGTCGCCGCGCCCGGCAACGTGCTCGTGGACGCGGACTATTCGCAGATCGAGCTGCGCCTGCTCGCGCACATCTCGGGCGACGAGGCGATGCGCGCGGCATTTCTCTCCGGCGAGGATGTCCACCGCGTCACGGCCTCACAGGTGTTCGGCGTGCCGCTTGAGGACGTCACCGCCGAGGAGCGCCGGAGAGCGAAGGCCGTGAACTTCGGCATCGTGTACGGCATTTCCGCCTTCTCGCTCGCACAGGACATCGGCGTCGGCTACGGCGAGGCGAAGGAGTATATGGACGCCTACTTCGCGCGCTTCCACGGCGTGCGCGATTACCAGAAGGAAGCTGTCCGGCGCGCCAAGGCGCTCGGCTACGCCGAAACGCTCTTTCATCGGCGGCGCTATCTGCCGGAGCTGAACGTTCCGGCGCTGCGCGCGTTCGGCGAGCGCGTCGCGCTCAACATGCCCATCCAGGGCACGGCGGCGGACGTTATAAAGCTCGCCATGGTGCATGTGGACAAGCGGCTTCGCGCCGAGGGCATGAAGGCAAAGCTCATATTGCAGGTGCACGACGAGCTGATCGTCGAATGCCCGGAAGCGGAGCGGGAAAAGGCCGTGCAGGTGCTGCGCGAGGAAATGGAACATGCCGTAGCTTACACCGTGCCGCTCACCGCGGACGCCGGCTGGGGCAGAAACTGGGCGGAGGCGCACGGGACATGATCGTTCGCAGAGCGGGTCTCTCTGACGTTTCCGCCGTCGCCGCGCTCGAGCGCGCCGAATTTCCGGACGGCGCGGACGAGGCGATGCTCGCGCGCCTTTGGGAAACGGACGGCGGTGTTATCCTCATTGCCGAAGAGGGGGGAGACCTTCTCGGCTACGTCTGGGCGCGCTTCGTGCTCGATGAGGGCGATATCGGCAACGTGGCCGTGGCGCCGGACTCTCGCCGCCGCGGGATCGGCGCTGCGCTCCTAAAAGCGCTTTTTGCCGAAAGCGAGCGGCACGGCGCTGCCGTGGTGCAGCTCGAGGTGCGCGAGAGCAATCTCGCCGCGCGGCGACTCTATGAAAAAAACGGCTTTGAAATCGTGGGAAAACGAAAAAACTACTATGAAAAACCGGCGGAAGATGCTATTCTGATGTCGAAATTCTTCCAAAAAGAGGCGGAGTAACGCAATGCTGATATTATCCGTGGAATCCACGTGCGACGAGACCGCCGTCGCCGTGACCGAAAATGGACGAAAGGTACTCACCGACCAGATCTTCTCGCAGGCCGACCTGCACGCCGTATACGGCGGCGTCGTGCCGGAGATCGCCTCGCGCAGCCATGTGGAGGTCATCTCGCGGCTGGCTGACCGCGCGATCGCGGCGGCGGGCGTGAAAAAGTCCGAGCTTGACGCCGTGGCGGTGTCGTATGCGCCGGGACTCATCGGCGCGGTGCTCGTGGGCGTGAACTTTGCCAAGAGCGCCGCGGCGGCGCTCGGCATCCCGCTCATCCCGGTGCACCACATCCGCGGCCACATCGCCGCAAACTACATTGCCTATCCGGAGCTTGAGCCGCCGTTCCTCTGTCTTGCCATCTCCGGCGGCAACACGATGCTCGTGGACGTGCGCGACTATACCGATCTTCGCATTCTCGGCCAGACGCGCGACGACGCCGCGGGCGAGTGCTTTGATAAATCCGCGCGTGTGCTCGGCCTGCCGTATCCCGGCGGCGCGCCGATCGACCGGCTGGCGAAGGAGGGGCGTGATGACGCCTACACGCTGCCGCACCCGTTCGTCGGCGAGAATCCCTATGACATGAGCTTTTCCGGTCTCAAGACCGCCGTTATCAATCTTGCCCACCACTGCGAGCAGACCGGCGAGGCGCTCGACCGCGCGGGGCTCGCGGCGTCGCTCTGCCGCGCGGTGAGCGAATCGCTCGTGCCGCGCACGATGGCGGCGGCCGCGGAGCTCGGGTACAAAAAAATCGCCGTGGCGGGCGGCGTCGCGGCAAATTCGCGCATCCGCGCCGATTTTGCCGCCGCCGCGGAAAAAGCGGGCGCGCAGCTTTTCATCCCGCCGCTCCGTCTCTGCGGCGACAACGCCGCGATGATCGGCTGCCAGGGCTATTATGAGTTCCTCGCCGGGCATACCGCCGGGCCGGAGCTCAACGCCTACGCAACGATGCCGCTCGAAAAGCAGATCGGATAAGATAGGATAAGATAAAAAATAAGGGGCGAGGGAAATGGGCGTCCACGACGGCCACCGCTCGCGGATGAAGGAACGCTTCCGCGGCCACGGTCTCGAAAACTTCAACGACATAAACGCCTTGGAGCTGCTGCTCTTTTATGCCGCGCCCCGGCGCGATACGAACGGCATGGCTCACGCGCTTCTCGAGCGGTTCGGCTCGTTTTCCGCCGTGCTGGAGGCAAACGAGCAGGAACTGCTCGCGGTGCCGGGCATCGGCGAGAACGCCGTGACGCTTCTCCGGCTCATCCCGGAGGTCAGCCGCCGGTACCTGCTCGACAAGACGCCGTCGAACGAGCCGATCGATTCCGCCGAGGCTGCGGGACGCTATTTCATCCCGCGGTTTATGTACGAGACGGAGGAGATTGTCTATGCGCTGCTGCTCGACGCGCGGAAGCGTCCCATCCACTGCGCGGCGATAAGCCGCGGCACGGTGGATGCCGCCGAAGTGAACGCCCGCAGGCTCGCCGAGCTTGCGCTGCAGTACCGCACGAGCGCCGTCATCCTCGCGCACAACCACCGCAGCGGCGTGGCGCTGCCTTCCGTGGAGGACGAGACCTCCACGGCGCGGCTTGCCCGCGCGCTCGATCTGCTCGGCGTGGAGCTTTCCGACCACATCATCGTCGCCGGAAACGACTACGTCTCCATGCGCGAGGGCGGATTTATGCGATAGATCACACAGACCTTACTTCAGATTTGATACCGGCGGGGGCTTCGGCCTCCGCCGGTTTTGCAGTGCTGTGCATTTTTCCCTGCATATCGCGCGGAACGGTTCGTTATGGAAACCGGATAACGGCAGCCGAAAACAAGCGAAATGCCGTTTGCGGGATTGACATTTTCTGGATATTCTCCGGATAAGCATTGAAATACAAAGAAAAAATCGATGTTGAAAAGTCTGTGGGAAATGTTGATAACTCTTTGAAATCCCGGTTGCGTTTTCCCGGAAGAGGCACGCTCCACCGGCTCCGGCGGCGGAAATTATGGAAAGTCAATGCGAAAAAGCGTAGAAAATCGGGCCGGGATTTTTGGCAAAATTCGGTCTTGACATACAAAAATTTCCCCATGGGAAAGGCTGCGGCGTGCAGTTTTGCCCTGCATATTACAAATTGTAATATTTTGTTTCCCGCACAGCAGAAACCGCTTGACATAACGCTAAAGAATCGATAAAATGTACCTTATGATATTATGGGAGAGATGGGGAACTCCTTTAATTTCAAAATGACCCTTTATCATAAGAAGACTAAGGAAGAAGGAGGTAGACCGACTTATGCCGCAAATGTCCGTATGGATGATCGTCGCCAGCATCATTGCCGTGCTGGTGTTTTTGCTGATCGGCTTTGTGCTGGGCGTCATGTACCGGAAAAAGGTTTCCGAGCGCGAGATCGCCAGCGCCGAGGATGAAGCGAAGCGCATCATCAACGAAGGCATTAAAGCCGCTGAAAACAAAAAGCGCGAGGCGCTGCTCGAGGCGAAGGAAGAGATCCATCGCACCCGCACCGAGTGCGACCGCGAAGTAAAAGAGCGCCGCAACGAAGTTTCCAAGCAGGAGCGCCGTCTCCAGCAGAAGGAAGAAAATCTCGACCGCAAGACCGAAGCGCTCGAAAAGAAGACCGAGACTCTCAACCGCAAGCTCCAGGAAGCCGACGCCCAGCAGGAGGAGATCAAGCTCATCAAGAAGAGCCAGCTCGACATGCTCGAAAAGATCTCCGGCTACTCCGTGGAGGAAGCCAAACAGTATCTCATCAAGAGTGTTGAGGCCGACTGCACACACGAAATGGCCGCCAAGGTCAAGGAAGTTGAAGCCCAGTTCAAGGACGAGGCCGAGCAGAGGGCCCGCGAGGTCATCGCCACGGCCATCCAGCGCTGCGCCGCCGACCACACGAGCGAGATCACCGTTTCCGTCGTTCCTCTCCCCAACGACGAAATGAAGGGCCGCATCATCGGCCGCGAGGGACGCAACATCCGTTCCATCGAAACGCTCACCGGCTGCGATCTCATCATCGACGATACGCCGGAGGCCATCACGGTCTCAAGCTTTGATCCCGTCCGCCGCGAAGTCGCGCGCCTTGCGCTCGAAAAGCTCATTCAGGACGGCCGCATCCACCCCGCCCGCATCGAGGAAATGGTCGCCAAGGCCCAGCGCGAGGTCAACCAGACCATCAAGGAAGAGGGCGAGCGCGCCGTGTTTGAGACGAACGTCCACGGCCTGCACCCCGATCTCGTCAAGCTCCTCGGCCGCCAGCGCTACCGCACGAGCTACGGCCAGAACGTGCTCAACCACTCCATCGAGGTCGCCCAGATCTCCGGTCTGCTCGCCGCTGAGCTCGGCGTGGACATTGCCCTGGCCAAGCGCGCCGGTCTCCTGCACGATCTCGGCAAGTCCATCGACCACGAGGTCGAGGGCAGCCACGTGACCATTGGCGTGGATCTTGCCCGCAAGTACAAGGAGTCCGAAGAGGTCATCCACGCGATCGAAGCGCACCACGGCGACGTGGAGCCGCACACGGTCATCGCCTGCATCGTGCAGGCCGCCGACACGATCTCCGCCGCCCGTCCCGGCGCGCGCCGCGAGAACATCGAGAACTATGTCAAGCGTCTCGAAAAGCTCGAGGAAGTCTCCCGCTCGTTCCCCGGCATTGCGAGCTGCTATGCCATTCAGGCCGGCCGCGAGATCCGCGTCATGGTCAAGCCCGAAGAGGTCAGCGAGGATCAGATCGTCCTGCTCGCGCGCGACATCGCCAAGAAGATCGAAGCCGAGCTTACGTACCCCGGCCAGATCAAGGTCCACGTCCTGCGCGAGACCAAGGCCGTCGATTACGCGAAATAAGATACGTTACCGAAAAGCTGCTGTTGCGATAGCGACAGCAGCTTTTTGCGCTTTGCATACGGGGCTGTGCCTGAATACCGTGGAGTCGAAAAAGAATACTTTTTAAACCGTCTCATTGCATTGCGCTTCGAAACACGATATCCTTGCATCGGGAGGTGGCGAAATGGCCAACGAGGACACCAAGAATTTTAACGCCATGCTGCGTGACAGCAAGGACATGCCCAAGATACAAATTATTACCGACCGGAAAAGCATTGAGAAATATGGCGGGAACAAAATGTACTTCGCTCCGCCGCTCGACTATGACCGCGTGATGAAAAGAGTCCCCTACGGCAGGGTGACCACCGTGGGGGAGATACGAGAATATTTCGCAAAGCAGAGCGGCGCGGACTTTACCGAGCCGATCACGGCGGGGATCTTTGTCTCCATCGCGGCGTGGGCGAGCCATCAGCGCTCCGGGGACGAAACGCCGTATTGGAGGACGCTGAAGGCGAACGGGGAACTCAACGAAAAATATCCGGGAGGAATCGAGTCACAGAAGGAAAAGCTGGAGGCGGAGGGGCATACCATTATCGCCAAAGGCCGAAAAAACATCCGGTACTATGTAAAGGACTATGAAAAGGTTCTGTTTGCTCTTGGCTCTTTGTGATGTGCCGTAAAGTGTGCTATAATTACCCGGAAAAAGCCCGGTGAATCGAAACGCAGGAGGAGAATGTCCTTATGGCGGTAAGTGCAGCAGAGATCGCAGAAAAGGCTATTGAGCTCGGCTATGACAAATGCGGCATTATTCCCGTGGAGATGATGCGCGGGTATGAAGCTAAGCTCGAAGAACGCATGGAGCATTTTCCCGAGACGAGAAGGAAGTACGAAGGCTTCCGAAAATTTGCATACCCGGAAAAGGAATTTCCGTGGGCAAAAGCCATTGTGATCGTGTCGTTCTGGTATGGGAAGTACCGCATTCCTGCCGCCGTGCGCGGGCATATTGCCAAGTACTATCTGACGGACGGGAGACGAAACCCGGACTCGCAGGGCTACAAAGCCGGCGCGGCATTGGAGAAGTATCTTCGGGACAGCGGGCTGCGCGTGGCGTTCAACCGCGATTTTGCGCTTACCGCGCTGCGCTGGGCGGCAATGCAGGCGGGGAACGGGATCGTGCGCAAAAACAATTTCTTCTATACGGAAAAGGGCTCGTATCAGTATCTGGAAGCGTTCCTTATCGATGAGCCGCTGCAGCTCACAGCGGAGAGCACGCTTCGGCCCTGCGCGGAGTCCTGCGATCTGTGTATACGCGCCTGTCCTACGCACTCGCTCGAAGCACCGTATACGATGAACCGGAATACCTGCGTTTCCTGCCTGACGACGTGGGACGCCTGGGATATGCGGACAGAGCCGCGGCGCGGCGAGATCGGACCGTGGATATTCGGCTGCGACGACTGTCAGGATGCCTGCCCGCACAATACGAATGCGTGGAAGGATACGGAGAAGTTTCCGAGGCTGGAGGCGTGGGCCGGACAGTCTGCGCTGGAGGAAATCGTTCTTGCCGATTACGACTGGCTGCGCTCTGCTGTTCAGCCGAAGCTGTGGTACATCCCCAAGGGGAAGGAGTGGCGGTACAAAACGAACGCGCTCAACGCCATGCGGAACAGCGGCGATCTCCGATACCTGCCGGTCATCCGGAAGGCGTGCGGGGATGAATCGCCGGAAGTGCGTGAGATGGCGCACTGGGTGCTCGATGAAATAGAAAAAAGCTCCGGTACATCGGAGCAATGAAAAACCGGGGCATGACACGCGGTAATGCGGTCATGCCCCGGCTCTTGTATATTCCCTTATCCGAGCCGCGCTTCGAGAGCGGCGAGCTCGTCGGCGAGACGCTGCGGGAGCTTGTCGCCGAACTTGGCGTAAAACTCATGGATGCCCTTGCACTCGGCCTTCCAGAGCTCGGGATCGACGGAGAGAAGATCGGCGAGCGTTTCCTTCGTCACGCCGCTGCCCTCGAGATCGATATCCTCGGGGTACGGCTCATAGCCGAGCGTGGTCTCGCGCGCGTCCACCTCGCCGAAGGCGCGGCGCAGCACCCACTCGATCACGCGCAGGTTGTCGCCGAAGCCCGGCCAGAGGAAATGGCCCTCGTCGTCGGCGCGGAACCAGTTGACGTTTGCGATGACCGGCGG
>ERZ1034719.673-NODE-673-length-18780-cov-15.991989_pt1 | contig 18780 bp, 13 predicted proteins | sample MGYA00520703_ERZ1034719 | MGnify/ENA primary metagenome ERZ1034719 (study PRJEB33766, sample SAMN09781716) | gut metagenome | biome: gut microbiome | host: Homo sapiens | place: Madagascar | study: EMG produced TPA metagenomics assembly of the PRJNA485056 data...
TTTTACATTAGAACAATAAATTATCGCGAGAAATAGTTTGTAACAATATTTTTAAAAATAATGTATTTAACAATACATTATATAACAAATAAGGAGAAAAAAAGAAAATGAAATTAACAGAAGAACAAATTAAAAATAGAGAGCTAAATCTTGACGTTATTATACCACAATATAAAGAAACAGAAGAAATTATTAGACCGTTACTTGAATCAATAGACTTTCAAGCAGGAGTTAGTTTTAACAAAATTGGAGTTATTATTGTTAATGATAAGTCAGATGTTAAATTATCTGATGAATTTTTAAAAACATTTAAAAACTTGCATATAAGATATATTGAAACTCCTGAGAATAAAGGTCCAGGACAAGCTAGACAATATGGATTAGATAAGTCAGATGCAGAATATATAACATTTGCTGATTCAGACGATAGATTTTTATCTTGTAATGTTTTTATTGAAGTTTTTAATGCTTTATTACAACATAAAGATAAAAATATAGATATTTTATTTACAAAATGGATAGAAGAACTTCCAACTCCAGATGGTAGATATTTACAAATTGCACATGGAAAAGACCAAACTTGGTGTCATGGTAAATTCTTTCGACGTGCGTTTTTAACAAGCAAAAACCTTCGATTTAATGAAAATATTAGAGTACATGAGGATTCTTATTTTAATACTCTTGTACAAATGAACGCTGAAGTTACTGCTGATGTTGATGTATTTAGTTATTATTGGTGTTATAATTCAAATAGTTTAACAAGAAATCCAAAATATAAATATAACTATTTAGTAGAAACTGCCGATGATTTAATTAAATCTACAAGCGACTTAATGAAAGAATTGACACAACGTAAAACAGAACATAGAAACGAATATTTCATAAAAGCAATTTTATTTATGTATTTTTTACTTCAAGCACCATATTGGAATGAAAAAATAAACGAAGATCAAGATCTATATCTACGTCGTCGTAAATTTGAATATAGTATGTTAAAACTTATGCAAAAATACTCAAATGTATTTGAAGAAACTCCTCGTGCAGTATTTTTACAATATAAAAATGATGAACGTGCCCAATGTTGCTTAAACACTGGTTTTGAAGACGAACTTGAAACTTGGGAACAATTTATAAATAGATTAAACACATCTTACCCTGCTTCCACTAAAACTTGTCGTGAATGTAAATACTATGTAGAGGGAGAACATTGTAAATTTAATTCTGAATGCGTTATGAGTTTAAATGATGACTATGGAATATATACAATTCCATCTCATTTTGAAGATATTGATGATTCAGAAACAGATAAAGATACAGATTATGATAAAGAAGAAGATTTTGACGAATTTGAAGGAACAAAAAAAGAAGAATAGTAATCTATTCTTCTTTTAATTTTTATAATGCATATATTACTATTGCGCCGCCTGTATTAGCATCTAATAGCTTTGTAGATATGAATGAATCTGTAATATCTTCTCCATCTTGATATGCATGCAAATCCATTTTTATCTTGTATGCAATATTAGTATCTCTAATATATTCAACTGTAACGTAAATTACTTTATGTGTTTCAGTATCATAGATTATTCCAGTGCCAATACTATTTAATCCAGAAAACACTGAATAAGATTTTTGATTTACTAAATTTAATCTAGTTTCAAATGATTCTCCAATACCATAACCATTTTCTGAATAAATGAAATCAACCATATTTGAATCAGTTATGAAAAATTTAGAATCTGTATCATATTTCATTCTACATACACGATAACTGTGATTTAATGCTGGAATTCCGTTATAATCTATTGCTTTTAATACTTCTTGATTATCTAGAGATGTACCATATGTTGGATTTATATTAACATAAGGAGTATAATATATCATGTCTGTATCAGGAACCTCTATAGTAAGTATTCCATATAATAATATTTCAGTTACTGTTTTATTTTTTGTTAAAAATATTTGTGCATTAATTGTAGAACTTATTGTATTTTCCATATATACCTCAGTACCACTATCACCGTCACATATATAGCTTCTATATGTCAGATTAAAAATTATTTCTCCGCGATAACCGTGATAATGATCATCATATATTAATTTTAATGTACTTTCTCTATTTTTAATTTGTAGAAACTCTTCTGTAGTTAATGCTTTAATTTTTATCAAGTTATGTTCAGCTAATTTTGAAATGTCTATTTCTCTGATTATATAATTAGGAAATATGTTATACCTAGAATTATATTTTTTTATTGCACTATACGGTTGATTTATTTTTTTAAATCCTGTTGCATTACTATCAACATCGTTTAAAACATGTGTATTTCCACTATTATTTGCTGATGTAGCTGCGGTTACTGTATCTATAATTACATCATTAGTTTGAATGTCATATATATTAATAGTTCCTTTTGCCCCTTCTCCAGATAGTCTAGCACACAAGTTTTTAATATATATTCCACCAGCAGATTTTGTATCTCCATTTTCTGGTATTTGTATATTTGTTCCTAATGCAGAAATATTATCAGATATATTTTCAATATGTTTATATCCAGAACCTTTTATTTCTAATTTTGATGCATTAACGGTTGCTTCAGCTCCGTTTCCTATAATAGAAATTGGGCAATCTGTATTAATATTCAAATTATCATCTAAATAAACAGGACTTTTTTCGCTATTATATAAAACATTTACTTTTACATTATCTTTTTCATTATCATATATTTTTACTTTTGTTTTATCTGCAGTTGTCTGAATTCTTCCAACAATAGCGTTTATTAATTTAATGCATACTCTATCAATTTTTAATTCTGATGTATTTGCAGGAATTATTATTTCTTTATTTGAAAAATTACCATAAACATATACAGTCACTTCTGTTTCATTTTTATCTGTTACGTATTTATTATTTGTTAATAAAATATATTGTGTGTCTGGAAATGAATCTACCGTAGATAATATTACACCTTCTTTACTGCGATATTCAAGTTTTGGAGCTTCAAAAGAGTTTGTGAAATCATTATCGTCAATAAAACTCATATTGTTGTATATATTAGATTCGCCAACAGTTGTTGTAATATCAAAATTTGCTTTTTGTATTAATATATAGCCTTGTTGATTTGAATCAAAGCAATTTTGTCCTGATGTTATACCAAATAATTTATATTTTCCACCAAATATTAAAATATATCCCTTACTACCAGTGCCAAAAGCATCATTTGCTTGTTCTACGGTGAATATTCCGTTTCCAACAATCAATTTTTTACCAGCATGGAACGCATCATGATTTGATTTAACATAAATATTTGGTTTGCCAATAATTTCTAATTCAGATGCTTTGATACCATGACCTAATCCATTATTTCCTTTAATATTTTCAATTGTTAAATATCCTGTTCCAGAAATTAGCATGTTATTAAATGAATATATAGCGCCTCTAAAATCAGTTGTTTCTTTCTCCATTCCAGAAATATCTTTAGTTCCACAATAAATATAATTATATGAGCTATCTTCTATTTTTATTGTCATTTTTTTCTTTGGAGCTAAATAAACTATACCTGATGTATATGGAGAATCAATATAAACATTATCTAAAATTAATGTTATTCCATTTCCATCTTCTTTTTCTAATCCATAGAATTCTCGTCCAATTTCAATACAGCCACGTAAATATCCAGATAATGTATAAGAACTTCCGTCCGCTAACAATGAAATAACACCATCAACAGGATTAACAATTTCACCGTTTATTGTAAATTGATCTAAATCTTTCCAGGCCTGATTGCTATGATATGTACTTAGATAATTCATATCTGACTGAATGTCCGCTTTTGTAACAGTGTTTTCTTCTGTTACATATCTAGCATCATTTTCAAATGTTGAAATAGGTAATTCTTTTACATGCTCTGTAACAGTTTCTAAATCAGTTTTTTGTGCAAATGTTGAATCAGCTTCTGTTTTAGTATATATATTTTCAGGAGAAAAGTTACTTAATTTTGTGTCTATTTCACCTTTATTGTAAAAGTTTTCGACAGTATATTCTTTAATTTTATTTTCAGTTTCTGTTTTATTATAATAAGATTGAAACATTTCGCCAGAAATTTCTAAATTGTCTAATTTATCTTCAATTTCAAGTTTAGTATAATAATTTGTCTTTAAATTTTCTTTTGTTGTTTTTATATCATTAACAGTAGATTGAATCTTATCTGCTTCAAATTCTTCTGGGATTTCTGCTAGAGCTGAGAAGGCATATTTTGCAGTATTCCCATTTTCATCTCTAAATCCACGTATTATATTATTATTTTTTTCGTTTGCCATGTCCTACTCACCTCTATATATTAAAATTCCGCCATCATCAACTGATACAGCTTTTAATGTTAATAAACCATATTTTATAGATCCAACTCCAATTATATCACCAATTCCGTTTTCATCAACTAAAACACGATTGTATAAAAATTTACTTAACATTTCTATTTGTCTAGCAAGTTTGTCGTATGATTTTCCGTTGTCTCCACAACCACAATCATTTGTTCCATCTGTCCAAATAATTAAAGGTCTGTTTCTATCGCTATAATTTAAAAACTCTGTTTGATGTTCGCATACATCTGTTAATGTATATTTGCGGATATCTTCTTTTGTTAATTTTATAGTTCTAAGAATCGTATCAATAGAAAAAGATCCTTCAAAATTACCTGAATTAATAACTTTTTTATATTCTTCATAGTAACGTGTAAAGTAAGCATCAAATACACGACTAAAGTTATTCACTTTTGCTAATGTCTCTGCTAACTTCCAATTATCTTCAGTCCATTCAACACCATAATCATCAAGAATTTTTTTAGTTACTAATTCAATCATTCTATTCCTAAATTGAATATCACCAATTGTTCTTAATACAAGAGTTCCATTTTCATTGTCTCTTAACTTATTGGCAATTATTTCATCTAGGTCGTATGTTTTTCCTTCGGTAAATGATAATTTAATTCCTGTTTGTGTTGTCGGATCTACTTGTGGTGTATTAGTAGGTTGTTGATTTTCTGTATTCTTTTTTAATTTGCTAAAATCTAGTTTCATTATTCATCATCAACCCTTTTTGATAACCATATTTGCCCTATTTTTAAATTTGGAGGATTTGGGCTTCTTTTTGTTTCATCTTCACTTTTTGGATTATATTTCCATACTTGAACAACAAGAGTTTTTTCTGAATTGGTTCTACTATTTTTTTCTAGTTCGTCCAAATCATAATGTGCTCCAGGTGTTCCAACAATATTTGCTGAAATTGTTTTCTTTGCCATATAATCACATCCTTACTAATAAATTTTGTTTATAATTATTGAAATTCTTCCTTCTAAATTTAAAGCATTTAAATTATTTCCGTCTTTAGTAACGAAAGCAAATTTTATATAACCTTGTTTTAATGTATTTGGAGAAGGTTCCATTTCAATACTAGATATATCACAATAAATAAATTTTTTATTGTTTATAACTTTTGTTGTATTAATTTCAACAGTATAATTTAATAAATTAAACGACTCATTTAATATATCGTTTGCGTTGTCTCTTTCTAAAATAAATTCATAGGTGCTTTTATTGTAATATAAATTTATTCCTCTACCTGTGTATCTTGATAAAGCAATATATTTCCCATTAAAGTTTTCTGGGATAGACGGTTTAACATTAAATACACCATATGCAGCAAGTTGATATTTTCCGTCTTCAATAACGCTATTGTCTTGAAGTTCTTCTTTTTCTGTATCAGATGCAAGTTCAACTTCATCTATAATGATATTCGAAATTATTACTTTTCCTAGTGTAAAGAATAAATTAATTTCGTTTGAACTAGCTCTAAAGATTCCATATTGTTCTATAGATTCATTTATTCCTGTAAGATCAGCATCCATAACTAAATCCTCAGCGTCTGTTGTTATATTAATTTTTCTGTTGTCAGTTATTATATTTAATGTTCCAGCAGAACGAGAAGGAATTGTTATTTTATAATATGCACCTTTCTTTAAACCATATATATTTAAAGAAAATGTAACTAAATCTGGAGTAAATTTTGTTGGTGAATATATTTCTCCGCCGTTTTCTACAGAGTAGAATAATCCATTTTTATATCCGTTTGGTGTAACAACAATTCCGTTGTCAAAATCAGTTTTTTTAAATGTTGCAGCGAATGTTGAAACGCCTTTTTCAGTGTAAAATTCTTCTTTGTTTTTTACTAAGCAATTGCTAAAATCTAATTGATATATTCTTCGTAATACTTTTTTTACATTAAATTCCATATTATCACCTATTCTTCAAAATATTCTCTATTAGTTTTAACAACAATATTTTTTATTTCGCTTTCTTTATTAAAATCAATTGTCATTACTATTTTAGTTGCTTTACAGTTTTTTAAAACAATAATAAATTCATTATTTTCTGTTAATCCATAAAATTGTGGAATTATTTGTTCTTTTGTTTCCCCATTAAACAATGCAATTTTTTCTTTTCCTGTTGTTGATGAAACTAGTATTTTTATATTATTACAAATTCCATTTTCATCATATATAACAAAAGATTCTGTTGGATAAAATGCATATTTAGGAAATGTATAAGATATAATATCTCTTCCACCAACATATATAATAGAATTTTTATCAAAATATATTTTATCATTTATATTTAGAGACAATTTAAACATATCAAATATAGTATCGTCTTCAATTATATATACAGAATTATTTACAATATAAATGTTTTTATTAATAAATAATTTTGTCGAATTTGGTTTTATTATGGTCATCTCATAATAATCGCTTGTATTATTTTGAATATCATAAACACATCTAAATATATTTCCATTAGATTTTATTCCATAAACTAAAAGATTATTTTCATCGTTGTCTATAGTAATATATTGATATTTATTATATTCTAATGCAATATCAACCAAATCATCGTAATTTTCATAAGATATTTCTCCAGCATCTAATTGCCAGTAATGAATCATATTAATAGGAGCAGAGTTTCCAATATATTTTCCTAAAACATAGAATCCTTTTTCTGTTATAACTGCAGAATCGGGCAATTGGTTGAAATTAGATAATGTATCAAAACTATCAATTTTCTTTCCAGAAACAGCATCGAAAATAATTACAGATTTCTTTTCTGTGTTTGATAAAGCTAAAATTTTTGTAGAATTTAATCTATATAATTTGTTTATCGATGTAATATTTAATTTTAATTCATATATTCCTGTATTGATATTTATATAATAAACACCATTGTCTAAAACAGAAATTAAAAATCCATCTTCATAAGGAATAATATCTAATATTTTTCTTGCAAATAAGTTTTGACAAGCAAAGTTTGTTTTTAATATTGCAATTATATCAAAAACAGTTTGTTCGTTTAATTGTGTTTTAGATATTTTATATAGTTTTCCAGAAGATGTAAATGCATAATAATATGATCCATACATTTTAAAAAATAATGCTGTACTATCTAGTTTGCTTATAAAAGAATAAGACATACTTTTCATTATATTTTTAAATGCTGAATTATTTCTCACTTCATTTTTAAAGTTGTTCGTGTATGAAGAAGTATATAATTCATTATTTGAGAACAAATTTTGTTTAAAATTGTATAGTTCTTCAGTAGAAAAATAAGGAAGTTTTACTTTAATTTCTGGCATTTTTCCAGTATAGAATGAATTGCCATCATACATGACAATATTGCCATCGTCTTTAGTATAATTTAGACGCATTTCATCAAGTTGTGTAATCTTATCGATCAAACTTTTATCTAGGTCATTTGTTGATAATTTCACAAAAATCACGTCCTTTCCGGTTGTTATAATATAATATATTGTTCTTTGAACAATCCATTATAGAAATAAATAAAAAAGTGGGTGATCTCATGCCAATACAAGATAATACAAAATCAATTGGGCGTCAATATGATGGTCCAAATGCTATTGTTGCTGCATTAGATACTGAACGTTCTAGAGCAGCGTTTAGACAAAGAGTTAAAGCAAGAGAATCTAAAGCATTAGAACTAAAAGAATACTGTTATAGATATGTATATAGATGGACACTTGAAGAAAAGTTGAGTATTATAAACAGCTATGGGGAAATTAGTTTAGTTCAAAATAGAAATGATGATAATGAAGTAACAAATCAATTAGTTGAAACTTTACTTATAAATTTAAGTGATAAAGAATTAAATCAAATAATTGCAGATGTTAATAAAAATACTATAGAACTTCAACAAAAAATGAAAACATTCTCAAAAAATGCAGATGCTAGAGGAAAATTAAACAGTTCCCAAGCAGCAGTTAATCTTTATAGACAAAATGCTGGAGCATCTAGAAATGGAAGAATAGGAAGCTCATTTGGAGCAAGTGGTCCAGGACAAGATTACGGGGAAGAGATGAGAAAACAAGATATTTCATTTACTCCAAGTAAATTTAGTGGAAAAATAGCTATGATTCTAAATAAAGAATTAATAGTAATTTTAAAAAGCTACCAAATGAAAGATTTAATTTCTTTGGCTCGTAGGTTACAAATTAGTCTAACAGGAAATTTATCTCCAGAAGATGTGAGACAAGAAATTATTAATTTAGCTCAAATATATGTTACAGCAATAACAGGCGAAGGAGCTCAAGGAAAAATAGTTAATGTTCCTATCAGTGATCAATCAGCGTTAGATGCATTAGACAATTTAATAGGTCAAACATCTTACGCATGGGTTGTTGGAAGACCTCAATTATCACAAGCTGCATTAGCTGCATTACGTAAAAAAGCTAAGAAAAAACAAGCCGAATTTAAAGAACGACAAAAGTTTATTGAAACCGAAATTAAAAAATCAACATATGGTTCTGAAGAATTTGGACGAATCGCTGGCGTTAAAGGTTCTAGAAGAAGTGTTGAAAGACAACTAGAAGAAAACGATACGGGATTTTTAAAAGATTACACGTTTGAACAACTTGCACAAAAAGCAGCTGAAATTGGATTAGATATAGATCCAAGAAAAATATCTGTTGGCGAATTAAAAGCTGCAATATACGCAAAGTTTGCAGAAAATCAAAAAAGAGAATATGAGCTACAACAAAAGTTAAAAAGATCTCAAGACTCAGATAGAAAACTTAGACTAAGAAATAAGCTTGGTTCTGGACAATCTAGCTCTGCTACTCGTGAAATTCAACAACAATTAGATGCAAGCAAATCAATTGCAAAATCTTTAAAAACAACTGCTGGTGAAATGCCTGGTGCAAGCATTATTGCGTCTGGTTCTGGTGCAACACCATTAGTACAATTTGAAGACGGAAAGATTTTAACAAGAAATATAACAAGTGCTGTTCCTGTATTTATTGTAGGACAAACAAACGCAGAAGAACTTTTTAAACAAGGTGAAAAAGAAGCAAAAATAGCTGCACAAAAAGCAAAATCTGAAGCGATGACATATGCAGGATTTGGAGCGGTTGGTCCTTTAGGTAAAACAAAAATCTCTAAAGGAAATCTTAAAAAGCTAGCAAAACAAAAACAAGCTCTTGATAGAGAAAAAGAAAAAAAATATGAAGAACTTGTAAAATATGCAGATGATTTAATCGCAAGAGTTAAGAAAAGAACTAAAAAATTAGATCCAAGTTCTCAAGTCGTTCAAGAAGGCGAATTAATATTACAACATGCAGCAGAAGTTTATAAAGCATATTATGAAAGAATAAACTCTTCACCAGACAAACAGTCTTTAGATTTCTTAATTGGAAAATATAAGGATAGTTTAATTGATGAAACAATAACTGGATTAGCAAAACCAACAGATTTTAATCCTATATGGAAAATAAGTTCGGTCACTCCCGGCCAATCTAGCTCTGCTACTAAAATAACAGGAACTTTTGATCCTAGATATCAAACTAGAACTAAAGGAGATCCTTTTAAAGGTGGCTTAGGCTATACTCAAAATTTAAATAGTCCTGGTGAAACAGGAACAACTTTAGATAAATTAGCCAGAGGTTCTAGAGGTAAATGGGGATTTGCAAATATATCAAAAGCGGATCCAAGAAATAGAGGCGGATTAAATTCTTCTTCTGTTTGGGATCAAGTAGATTTAAGTGATCCTAACTGGGGAAAAAATACTGCTATATCAGGAACAAACGGCGACGAAGCTGGAGATTCTTTGTTCTTCCACACAGCAGCAAAGAAAATGTTTAAAAATTATGGAATAAAAAGAGAACCAGTTACTCCTGTATATTTAGTAAATGGTTTTACCGAGTATTTAAATAATACAATTGAAGAGGGATTAAATAAAGTAATAGCATCTAATGGTTCAATTTATCAATATTTATCGGCTCAATTACCAGTATTATTTGCCGGACTACAACAAGCAGGTACAGCTGTTAATATAGCTTCACCTACCGCAGCAATGTCTAAAGTATTAGATTTAATTGAACAAGCTGCTGATTCAGCTATGATTGCAATCGGAGCTGGAAGCAAATCTTCAGTTTATAAATATGCAACTGGTGGTACTGGTCAAGCAGTAAATTATTCGCAATTTATTAGTGGTGATTCTAAAACAAGCAGACCAAATCCAGAATTAGTAACTGTTGATTGGGACAAAAAACAATTCAATGTTAAACCTGCTAGTAATCAAGGAAACAGCGTAACAAATAAAACTGAAATGTCTGTCGCTGAAAGAGGTTCTTCATTTAATGTTAAATTTAGCGAAGGAACTATAAAATATCAAAAATCCGGAGAATCAGATGGATCAGATAATACAGCATTAAAAGTTTATCCTGTTACTCCTGGAATACATGATAAAGTAAATATTAATGGAAATTCAATATCTTTAATGGATTACATCGGTGGTATATATGCATCACTAACATCTATTGAAAGTTTGATGGGAACAAATGTTGAGTTAAATAGAATAATTGCAGCTGCATCTGGAACAAAAACATCAACAGATAACTCTATCACAGTTTCAGATACATTTCCTTCAAATTTAGATTCAATTTTAAGAGGTGAGTAATAATTATGGCAAATCAAACAAATGGTTCTATTAGAAATATTGCTCTTGATAATTTAAAAAATGATATACTTGTTTCCGCTAAAGAAACAGCTTCGAATATTGTGTATGGAGATATTGATACAAGTATTATATCTACAGATTATTCACAAACAAATGAATTGGCAAACAATCTTAAAAAATATTTAAATTACCAAACTTCAAATGATGTTAATGAAACATTCAGTGAAAGCAGTAGTGTGCTATCTGGTGTCGGAGATTCAGATTCTAAAACTTTCTGGGATAAACTTCAAAATCAATATCAACAAAATAAAGAAAATTCTGATCAAAGAGTGACTTCTGAAATAATGGGAAGTGGAAACTCTATCAATTCTATATTTTCAAATGCTGAAGCTGCTACAACTGCAGCTGCAACTACTGTAATAAGCGAACTTACAGATATATTTAGCAGTTTAACAGAAAGTGGAGCAGAAGCTATTGAAAATGTTCCTCTAGTTGGTTCTTTAGCAAGTGATATGATGAACAGACTATCTGGATCAATACAGGCTATTTCTGGAGCAGCTAGTACAATATCACTTAAATATAACGATGGATCAACAGAAACTGCATTCGGTCAAAAACAAGAATCTTCTTGGAGAAGATTAGTTCAAGATATAAAAAACAGAAATATTAATTTTAATATAAACAGAATAACAACAACTCCTTTAGATTCTGGAGATTCTCAAGTAAATCTATATGGTACAATGATGCTTGGATGTCCTCCATCATTTTTATCATCAACAGATCCATTGAATAGAGGAATGATTAATAGCTTTGTTAAAGATAGTTGTTTTGTAAGTTTAACTCCAGGAATGCCAAAATATAATGGTTCTAGATATCTTGCATCAACTAAAAATAGCGCATTAAATCAAACTCAAACTTCTAGAGAAATGATAGATTATTTAGTTCAAAATGGTGTTAATAAAGATACGCTATCAAAAGATAAAAGATATTATGTATTTGAAAGTTCTTTTGGAAAGTTTTATTCATATTTAGAAACTATGTTAAATACTGTTTGGATTAAATTAGGATTGGGAACAGAAGATAATAACACATTTAACATGTTCAGTTTCTTTCCTGATTTTGCTACAAATGATAACGCTGAACCAGAAGCACAGTATAAATCTGCAATAGGATTTTATATAAACCCAAACGGAGCAGTAACTGAAAATATTACAAATGAAAGAACTGCTATTGGTGCTGATTTAGCGTCTAAAACAAATAACTTTGCTGACCAATATCAACAATTAGGATATCTTACGGGTATGGGAACAGGTGGAGCTGGAAAAAATCTTGCAAGAACAATTAGTCAAAATGTTCAGATGTTTTCTAATATAAAAGATTTTGCATCTAATGCAGTTGCAAATATGATAAATGGATGGAAAAGCAATTCTGGTATTGTTAGAAAATCGGTTGGTGCAGTTACTGGAGCTATTAAAGACTATGTTAATAATGTTACAACTGAAGACATGGGAGCAGTTTTACAATCATATACTGCTGTTAATGGAATGCAGGTTGTATATCCAGAATTGTGGCGAGATTCAGCATATAGTCAAGCTATAAATATAGATTTTAATTTTACATCTCCTTATGGGGATCCTTTATCAATATTTAAATATGTTTATGTTCCTTTTTTCACATTGTTATGCTTTACTATGCCTAGACAAGCAGACGATAATGGATATGTTTCTCCATTTTTAGTTCGTGCTGATATTCCAGGTATGGCAACGTGTGATCTAGGATACATTTCAAATTTATCATACACAAGAGGTGGTTCATCTGGTTTATTTACAAAAGATGGATTACCAAGAGCTATTTCAGGAAACTTTACTATAGAAAGTCTATATCCTTATTTAGCTATGTCTAGAAGAATAAGCTTTTTGTCAGCTAATCCATCATATACATCATTTTTAGATTCTATGACAGGTTTTGCGGCGGTTTATTCTGATGAATCTGACTCGTCTTCGTTAAATGAATATTTTAAAAACATGCTTAACAGAGTAAATGGTGAAAGCAATCTTTCTGGAGTTAAATTATGGAACAGATTTGACTCATATGGAAGAAGTGCAAACAAAAAATATGTTAATACATTAGCAGATTCAAAATTAATGGTTAAACCAAAAAATATACATTGGTTACGAAAAGTTTAATAGAAAGTAGGTTATGTTATGACAAATTTAAGCAAAGCAATGGCAATTTCTAAAATTCTTGCTGAAAATATTCGTAATTTACATAGAAATTTAGTTGGAGCGAATTTCTTTTCAGATTCGAAGTTTGTTTTCTAGAATAAACCATTTGTGGTAACGCAATGGTACTCGCAGGGTAGCTTCCTAGCGAGTTTCGGCTATTCTGTCGATATGAAAAGAACAAACACAAAGAGTCTCTTCACACCGTGAGATGTGTCGATGACAAGGTGAAATGCTGGAAATCTCTAAAGCCTTTACGCCATGCGAAGCATGGAGCGCGAGCAGAAACAAGGTAAAGGATGGTAAGAAGAGTTTCAATGAAAGGGTGTGACGACCTACTCTTCGCCATAACAATGGGAAATCAGCAGGACGTGGCAACGCCGCGTCTCTATCGACTATCCGCCCCAAAGGCGGAGTAGGAGTCATGTGACTTCGAAGGACCTTGCCCCTGACAAGGGTGAAAATATAGTCAGTGCCACGATGAAAGTCGTGGTCGGACAAAAAAACCGCAAAAATCACGACATTTTATAATGTTTTAAAAATTTTATAGAACAATATATTATATAGATAAAAAAACAATAAACTGAAATGTGGTGATATTATGATTAGAACTTTTAAAGTTGAGATTTATCCAACTACTGCACAACGCAAAGCGTTTGCACAAGCATTTGGAACTCGCCGCTGGGCATGGAACTGGGCGTTAGCCACGTATGAAGAGCGTTGGGAGACTGAAAAGGTATTCACGACAAGCTTTACGCTTGACGTAATGCTTAATGCACTTCGCGATAATGAGCCTGAAAAGTATGGCTGGCTTGGCGAAGTCAATAGTATGGTTAAATCTGAAGCTCTCAAAGACTTTGGTCTTGCAACCAAGGCTTGGTGCAAGCAGCTCAAAGCTGCGCGCCAGAAGCCTAGTAAGGTCGATCCGAACAAAGGTAAGCCAAAGTTTAAGAAGAAAGGCTACTGTGAGGAGTCTTTCAGAATGTTCAGAAAGAACCCCGACACATTCAAAGTTAAATCACAATATCACATCAATTTCAACTGGACTCGTGACTACGGTCGCATGACCGTGCGCACTGCAGAGTCACTTATGTTTTTAAAAGATGCTAAAATCAAGACAATGACCATTTCGCAAAAATGCGGAAAATACTTCATGAGCTTGGCGTACGAGAAAGCCAATCGTACTCGAACTCACGAAGAAGGAGTTGTTGGACTTGATTTAGGAATCAAGCACTCAGCAGTGACCTATGACGGTCATGCTGCAAAGACTTATGACTTGCCGAAGTCGATAGCTCACTACGAGCGACTTTACGACTATCGACAAACAAAGCTTTCGGCTAAAACTTATGGAAGTAAAGCTTACGAGAAGCAAAAGCTTCTCTGCGACAAGGCCGCTGCTAAGCAGGCCAGAATTCGCAAAGACTTCTTGCATAAGCTAACGACCGAGCTTGTCACCAATTATTCTGAAATAAAGATCGATGACTTCGGTTTCAAGGGCTACGTTGCGATTCAACGCAACGCGAGACACGCTTACAGCGTGGCACCTTGTATGCTGAAAGAAATGCTTGAGTATAAAGCAGAAGAGCTTGGTGTAGTAGTCAAATTCGTTCCGAAAGGCACGCCGACAACACAGACTTGTAGTTGTTGCGGTCACCGCCTTGAAGGCGAAGACAAGCTTGGTTTAAACTCGCGTAGATACGTTTGCCATAGTTGCGGGCAAGACATCGATCGTGACGTCAATGCAGCAATCAATGTATTCAAACTACCAATCGGGTAGAGTTCTATAAAGTGTCGTGATCGACACGCCTTCCGCGGTTGGCGGCGGCGTAAAAGAGGTGTGTGCAATGGCACTATCCTCAGCGGCAGAGCGAAAGCTCAAAGTCCGATCTGGAAATAACGAATCCAGAGAACACAACAGCATGCTCTTTTAGAAGAGTGGTATCATAAAATGGATGATATATCAGACGATATTGTTGAGATAGGTATAATGCTAGGAGAGGAAGAAAAATCATTATTAAATTTAAATGGAGTATATACTTCAGTACCAGAAGGAACAAATTTTAGTAATGAAGATGTATTTCAGTATGTTTATAATTTCTTTCACGCATTGATAAATGCATTGATTGATTGTAAATCAGAAGTTCCTGGAGATGTTTATTCGCATTTTGAAGAGTATATTTTCTATTTAAGAAAAGAAGCCGATTATAAAATAAAGCATAGATTGGGAAGTAAATAAAATGACAAAAGAAGAAAAAGTTGAAGAGTTATTAGCAAATGAAGAATTGTTAGAAAAATATAAGAAAGAATATAAAGAAATAACAGTATCATTATTGTTGGATGAACCTCCTGTTCCGTACGCCAGAGAAAGATATACTAGATTTGGTGGAAATGGAAAAGGCAGATTTTACAATAAAAACGCAACATATATGACTAGAATTAAAAAATTATTTCAAACGCAAATAGAAGACGAGAGCAAAGAAATAATTAAAACAATTATAGACAACAAAGATGAAAAAAAATATTACGTGGAGATTTTAGGAAAATTTTATGTTCCAATTCCTAAATCAGACTCTGTAAAAATTACAGCGATGAAAGAGAAACAATTGATTTTACCAGATATTCGTCGTGGTGATATAGACAACTATGGAAAATTGATTCTAGACGTTTTACACGATGTAGTTTATCATGATGATGCTGTAGTAACAAAAATGTATTCGGAGAAGTTTTATTCGCTTCATCCAAGAGTCGAATTAGAAATTACAATTAAATATGAGGTATAAGTATGAAAAGTGCAAATGACCAATTAAGAGAAATTTTAAAACAAAAAGAAGCATCTACTAAAGAAGTAAAACCAGCATGGTTTAATGAAGGCAACCTATTCAAAAAAGAATTTGGAAAAGAAGAACCTAAAGAAGAAGTTGTTGAAGTTAAAGTTGAAGAAGAAAAGGTTGAACCTCTTATTAGTAGAAGAGTTAAAAGAACGCATGTAGCTAAACAAGAAGAGGAAGATGAATAATCTTCTTCTTTTTTATAATTTTTATTGAAGGGAACAATATATTATATCAAATAACCCTTCTGTGAGCGATCGAAATTTAAAAAGGTGGATATTTCTCCATTCGATTGCTGTGAGAAGCGTTTAGAAAGGCCGTGATTTGTATGTCTATTAATAAAATATACTTGCATGACATTAGAATGGATGCTTTTTTAAAATATTTCAATAATCATACTGTTGATTTAACTCAATTAGAAAAAGATGAATCACCAATAGAAACAAATGCTTATAAATATGGAGATATTAAATTAGTATTACAAAAAGAAAAATATACTGAAAATCAAATAAGTTATTTAACTAATAAAGCAGGAATTCCTAATTCTATTACTCCTGAAGTTATAAAATCAAATATTTATGAAGTGGTTAATTTAACAAATAGTGTTTTAGATTTGCCTCTCTATAGTTGTTATAAATACTATGAAATAACTTTAGATCAAGAAAAAAATGAAAGCGTAAATCTTAAAATAGAAACTGATCCATCAATGTCAAAAGACTATGAATTAGTAACAGATGTAAAAGATAGTTATTTTTCTTTCTACACAAATACATATAAAAGTAAAGTAAATGGCATAACTACTTATATTATAGAAAATATATTGGTCGAAAACAATCTTGAAATAAATGAAGAAAATGGAAAACAAAATCTTAAATTTAAATATAAATTGCCTTCTGGAGAAATATATTTTACAGATTTCAATCAAGATGTAAAATCAAAAATAGAAGTATATGCGGATAAAATAAGAGAAAATTTCTATAACAACACAAATGAAGAATCTATGATAAATTATTATATTCCAAATAGCTTTCCAAATGAAGTTGATTGTTTAATAAAAATTGGAGACGAAGAAGAGAATGTTATAAAAAGACATTTATCGGCAACTTTTTATAGATATAGTGCTCTTAATGAATCATCAACTGAATTCAATGAAATAAAGAACGATATTCCTTATTTAGAATATAAAACAGAAGTAGTATTTGATAGTTCTAATAAAGCACAATATATAAATATAAGAAGAGATTATACAGTTGAAACAATTGCTAAATTATTAGACGAAAGAGAATTTCAAAGATTAAATGTTTATGAATATGACGAGTATAATGATCTTAATATTCCTAATGCTTTAGACAATGATTGTGTTACTAAAATATATGATTTAGACGGAAGATATTCAAAAATTAAAGACTCAATTAAATGTAAAATAAATAAATATAGATTATGCTTTAGTATAAATGAAAATAAATTTCCAGTATATAGTGATCTTAAAACAACCACTTTTGGTATTTTTAAAAACGATATATTTTGCCCAGTATATAATAAAAATGGATATTGGCTATATCCGTTAATTTCTGGAGATGGTGGTTTAAAAATAGCGGATATTTTGGATACATATGAATCTCTTGAGTATCCTGATTTAAAAGTTGATATTGAAGAAACATCATTCATAATATTCAAATTTATCATAAACAATAAAACATATCAAGCATATCTTGATAGAAACGAAAATAAATATTTTCTAGTAGTAAATTTATCATATATGGAAGATGCAGCTAGATATTCTAATCCGTATTATGGAAGAGTATATTTCGATTCAGAGTTGCATATTAAAAAACTTAACTTAGAATATACGCCAATATCTAGACCAAACACAAATATAATTTCAGATGCATCAGTTATAGAAGAATTAAAAACAGTTTTTGGCTCAGACAATTTTAAAGCATATTGTAATAAGAATGACACAGAATATTATATCGACATTTTAACAAATAAAATAATAAAAAAAGAAACAATAAACTGTGTTTCTTTTACGGAATCAAATAATTTATTATTTAACGATAATTCACAAACAAGCGAAGGAAACCTTATAATACCAGAAAGTTTGACTGAAAATATAGAAAAAAAATATAATGACAAAGGTAGATTTTTAAATTTACAAAATACTAGTAGTAAGACTAGAGGAGATTATGTTTCAAATAAATCATTACAACAAGAAATAACTAGTTTCGCAGTAAATAATATTTGGAATATTTTAAATTCTAATAAAAATACAAATATAGTATCTTCAATATATTCTTCAAACTATCTAAAACAAATGTATTATTATATTTCTGCAATGTACAAATATTATACAGAAGAAAAACGTTTTGATTCTGGTTATAGTGGAGTTTTGTTTAATAAAAATAATTACAATAGTGTTGATTTTAAATATAGAGCTAATACAGAACCAAATAAAATTTATATGTATAAAAGAGAAAATCCAATTGCTTCTATAACAGGTGAAATATCTATTGGTGGAAAAAATTATCATTATAATACTGCAAACAGTACTTTAACTACAGTAGAACAAAACTTAATTGATACTATTTTAAATAAAACAACACCATATACAAGACTTTTAGAATATGAGAAATATGCAACAATTAATGAAAAGAGAAAAGCTCTTGAAAAAGAATTTTTAGAAATGAAAAAACTTGGAGAAACAAAAGAAGATA
>ERZ1034719.677-NODE-677-length-18715-cov-4.451822_pt1 | contig 18715 bp, 18 predicted proteins | sample MGYA00520703_ERZ1034719 | MGnify/ENA primary metagenome ERZ1034719 (study PRJEB33766, sample SAMN09781716) | gut metagenome | biome: gut microbiome | host: Homo sapiens | place: Madagascar | study: EMG produced TPA metagenomics assembly of the PRJNA485056 data set...
ACGCCCTGGGTATCGTTGAAGCCGTCCATTTCCACGAGCAGCTGGTTGAGCGTCTGCTCGCGCTCGTCGTGGCCGCCGCCGAGACCGGAGCCGCGCTGACGGCCGACGGCGTCGATCTCGTCGATGAACACGATGGCGGGGGCGACCTTCTTGGCCTGCTCAAACAGGTCGCGGACGCGGCCCGCGCCGACGCCGACGTACAGCTCAACGAAGTCGGAGCCGGAGATGGACAGAAATTCGACGCCCGCCTCGCCGGCGACCGCCTTGGCGAGCAGCGTTTTGCCCGTGCCCGGAGGGCCGACGAGCAGCACGCCCTTGGGGATGCGCGCGCCCATCTGGGAATACGCCGCGGGGTTTTTCAGATATTCGACGATCTCCTGCAGCTCTTCCTTTTCCTCGTCGGCGCCCGCAACGTCGGCAAACGTCTTTTTCTGCTTTTCCTCGCTGCCGAGACGGGTGCGCGCCTTGGAGAACTTCATAACGCCGCCGGCACCGCCGCCGCCCTGCGCCGAGCGCATCATGGAGTACCACAGCACGCCCATGATGACGAAGATGATGAGATACGGCACAAAGCTCAGCCACCAGGCCGCCTCCCACGCGGGCGGGTAGTCGTACTCGGTGAGAATGCCTTCGGCCTTCTGCTCCTGCACGAGATCGTTGAGATCGTTGTAGAAGATGCTGAAGCTGCCGCACTCGTAGGAGTATTTCGTCTGCCCCTTGTAGGCGGAGCGCAGCTGCATGGTGAGATTGCCGTCGGTGTCGATGGTGAAGGATTCGACCTGCTTCGTCTCAAAAAGCTCGATGACTTCCGAATAGACAAGCGATTCCTTCGCGGTGCTTCTCGTCATGGAATAGATCGTGCCGAGCAGCAGCACGAAGATCAATACGAGAAAGCCGATCTGACGGGTCTTGTTGGGGGAGGGTCGGTTGTTCAAAAACTGTCACTTCCTTTTCTGCCGTCCCACCGGACGGCGCGGACAATATATAAATCAGAGATTTATTTTTCGTATACTTCCGGCTTGAGAACGCCGATGAACGGCAGATTGCGGTACTTTTCCGCGTAATCCAGACCGTAGCCGACGACAAAGGCGTCCGGCACGGTGAAGCCGACGTACTTCGCCTGCACATCGGCGCGGCGGCGCGCGGGCTTATCGAGCAGCGTTGCGATGCAGATGGAGCTCGGCTTGCGGTTCTGGAGATATTTCGTGAGATAGCTGAGCGTGATGCCGGAGTCGAGAATGTCCTCGACGATGATGACGTCGCGGTTTTCAATGTCCTGGCTGAGATCCTTGTTGATCTTCACCGCGCCCGTGGTGGAGGTGCCGTTGCCGTAGGACGAAACGGCCATAAAGTCCACGCTGCCGTGGATCGTCACTTCGCGGAACAGGTCCGCCATGAAAATGAAGCAGCCCTTCAAAACGCCGACGAACAGCGGCTCTTTCCCGGCATAGTCGCGGGAAATTTCCTCGCCCAGCTCGCGGACGCGCGTATGGATCTGCTCCTCACTGAGCAGTATGGACGCAATATCTTCTCTCATTCTCTCTCTTCCTCCAAAATTGGCGAAATGGTGATTTTATAAAACGGTTCCTGCGGCGCGGGGAAAGCTCTCTCGCTCTGCCCGATGCCGTAAACGGCAAGAGGCCCCGCCCCGTCGCGCAAAACGGGAACGGCGGCGCGCTGCGAGACCGGGATGCGCGCTTCGCCGAGCAGCTTGCTCACCGAGCGCGTACCGCCGCGGCGGTGCAGGAGGATCGTATCTCCCGCAGCGCGGGGTGCGACGGACAGTTTACCACATATATTGGCACATGAAAAGCAAAAAGTGTTGAACGAAGTTTGAATTTCCGACCCCGCAGCGCAACTTTCGCACGAAATGCGCCACCGGCCGGGGTAAAGGAGCGTTTCTCCGGGCAAAAGCACGCGCTCCTCCAGCGGCGGCGCGTCCCCCTCGCCGAGCCGAAGCTGCCCGAGCTCCCGCCGGACGCGCCGTCCCGGAAGCTCCAGCACGCCGTCGCCGTCTCCGGCGGCAAAGCGCAGCAGCGCGTCGAACCGCTCGCGCGAGAGTTCTCCGCCGAGCCAGCGCGCAAGAGCGCGCCGCGCAACAGGCCGCGGCACCGCGCAAAGCTCCGCGCCGGGGATCGCCTCGCCCCAGAGGGCGAGCTTTTCCTCCGCGAGCGAGGCGAGAAACGCCTCGTCCTCGGCGAGCGTTTCGCTCATGCGCGCGATGCCCGCCGCCGCGCCGGGGTGGATGCTCTCAAGCCTCGGGAGCACGTCGAGCCGGATGCGGTTTCGCGCAGCGTCCGTCTCCGCGTTCGTGGAGTCTTCCACATGGGGGATGCCGTGCGCGGTGAGATATTCCTCAATATCGCGCCGCGGCGTCTGCAGAAGCGGGCGGACGATGCTGCCGCGCCGCGCCGGGATGCCGGTAAGTCCGCGCAGTCCCGTGCCGCGCGCCATGCGGAAGAGAATGGTCTCCGCGTTGTCGTTTAAATTGTGCGCCGTGGCGATGACGTCCGCGCGCTGTTCCTTCGCGGTGCGCTCGAGAAAGGCGTAGCGCATCTCCCGCGCCGCGGTCTCGATGCTCAAGCCGTTCGCCGCGGCATACGCCGGAACGTCGCCCCGGCCGGGAAAGAACGGGACGCCCCATTCTTTGCAGAGCGCTTCGACGAACGCAGCGTCCCGCGCGCTCTCCGCGCCGCGGATGCCGTGGTCGAAGTGGGCGCAGAGCACCGTCACGTCGCCGAGCCGCCGCACGAGATCGAGCAGACACACCGAGTCCGCCCCGCCGGACACGGCGCACAGCACCGTGCACCCCGCCGGGAGCAGGCTGCGGTCGAGCACCGGCTCACTCATTGTGCCAGCGGTCGGCGTCGCGGAACGTTGTATACTCGCCCTGCCACTGGAGACTGTCCTTGCCGGTCTCGCCGTGGCGGTTTTTGAGCACGATTAGCTCCGTGAGATTCGGATTTTCGATCTCCTGGTTGTAATAGCCTTCGCGGTAAATGCCCATGACGATGTCGGCATCCTGCTCGATCGAGCCGGATTCACGCAGATCCGAGAGCATCGGGCGCTTGTCCTGCCGCTGCTCGTTGGCGCGCGAGAGCTGCGAAAGGCACAGCACCGGCACGTTCAGCTCCTTTGCCATGATCTTCATCATGCGCGAAATGTCGCTGACGACCTGCTGGCGGCTCTCGCTTGCCCAGCTGTTCTTGCTGCCGGAGCCCTGCATGAGCTGAAGATAGTCGATCATCACAAGGCCGAGATTGTTGAGCCGGCGGCACTGCGCGTTCATCTCCGCGACGGTGAGCGTCGGGTTGTCGTTTACGAGAATATCGAGCGAGGACACCGCGGCGCAGGCGTGCGCCGTGCGCTTCCACTCGTCCATCGTGAGATTGCCCGTGAGAAGATTCCCGAGCGGGATCTCGCCCTCGCTGGAGAGAAAGCGCGTTACGAGCTGCTCGCGGCTCATTTCGAGCGAGAAGATGGCAACGGTCTTTCCCGTGGCTTTCGCGGCGTTCAGGCAGATGTTGAGGCCGATACTCGTTTTGCCCATGCCGGGGCGCGCGGCGACAAGGATAAAGTCGCCCTTGTTCATGCCCATGATGCGGCGGTCCACGTCCCGGAAACCGGTCGGGATGCCGGGGATCGGCTGGCCGGAGGCGGCGAGCTCGGAAAGATTGGAGTAAACGCTGTTCACGACCTGCGACACCGGCATCAGCCCGCCGACAACGCGGTCCTGCCGGAGCGCATAGATCTTCTTTTCGCAGAGATCGAGCACATCCCCGGCCTCGCCCGCGCCGGAGGAGGCGGCCTCGACCGTTTCCTCGCACACGGTGATGACGTTGCGGAGCAGCGCCTGGTCGCGCACGATGGCGGCGTATTTGAGCACGTTCGCCGCCGTGGGCGTCAAGCGCATCAGCTCGCGGATGTACTGCTGCGAGCTCTCGTCATGGTAAACGCCGCGCACCTTCATCTCATCGAGCACCGTCACCGGGTCGATGGGCTTGGCGAAGGTGAACATGGAGAAGATCGTTTCAAAGATCTCCCGGTTCTGCGGCAGATAGAAATCCGCGCCGCGCACCGCCGTCATAACGTCCGGCAGGCAGGACGGGTCGATCAGGCACGAGCCGAGCACCGCCTGTTCCGCTTCCGCGGACCAGGGCACCCGCCGTCCGAGCAGTTCTTCCATCCGCTCTTACTTTTCGATGACGAGCAGCTGCACGGTGCCGTCGATGCCATAGCCGAACTTGCACTTGACTTCAAAGCTGCCGAAGCTCTTGATCGGCTCGGCCTGCACGATGCGGTTCTTCTCGATGGAGACACCGTGCTGCTCGCGCAGCGCGTCCACGATCTCCTGCGACGTGACGCTGCCGAAAAGACGCCCGTTCGCGCCGGCCTTGGCGCGCACCGTGACGATAACGTCCTTGAGCTTGGCGGCGGCTTCCTCGGCCTCGGCGCGCTCGCGCGCTTCCTGCGCCTTCCGCGCCTTTTCCTTGAGCGCGAGGGTGTTGAGATTGTCCTTATTCGCTTCTACGGCGAGACCGCGGGGGAGAAGGTAGTTGCGGCCGTAGCCCTCGGAGACTTCCTTCATCTCGCCCTTTTTGCCCTGTCCGCGGACATCCTGCTGGAAAATAACTTTCATGGAATGTGACCTCCTTCGGTCTCTTAGTTTTTTGTTAGTCTGTGGCGCGGTATTCGTCGATAGCGGCGAAGAGCCTGTTCACCGCGTCGCGCAGCGAGCAGTTCGGTATCTGCGCACCGGCCGCCGAGCGGTTGCCGCCGCCGCCGAGCGTTTCGAGCAGCACCTGCACGTTCACATTGCCGATGCTCCGCGCCGACACCGCGACGCCGCCGTCGCCGGTGGGGTACAAAACGGCGCTCGCGTTCACGCCGGAGATGTTCAAAAGCTCGTCCGCGGCCTGCGCGGCGACGATGCGGTTCTGCGTCTCCTGCGCGGCGACCACGGCGATGCCCTTGTAAATGCGCGCCTGCTTCATAATGTCGTAGCGCTCCATGGTCTCCTCCATGCCGTTCTGGAAGAGCTTCTTCACGCGCGTGGTGTCCGCGCCGCTGCGGCGGAGGAACGCCGCGGCGTCAAACGTGCGGTCGCCGGTGCGGATCGTAAAGTTTTTCGTGTCGAGCACGATGCCGGAGAGCACGGCGTCCGCCTCAAAGGGGAGAATGTCCGCCGGCTCGCACAGCTCCTGCATGAGCTCCGTGACGAGCTCGCACGAGGACGAGGCGTTCGGCTCATAGAGCGTGAGCGTGGCGTTTTTGATATAGGTCGCGGCGCGCCGGTGGTGATCGATGACCGCGAGCCGGTTGCTGCACGCGGTGAGCAGCGATTCGTCCTCCACCTGTTCGGGGCGGTTCGTGTCCACCACGACGAGCAGCGTCCGGCTGTCGGCCTCGAGCAGCGCCTCCTGCGCGCTGATAAAGGCGGTTTTGTATTCCTCCTCGCCGTGCAGCATGGTGAGAAGCGGCCCGACGGCGTTTTTGTCCATGTCGAGCACGATCTTCGCCGGGCAGTGGAAGCGCCGGGCGATGCACCGCACGCCCACCGCCGCGCCGACGGCGTCGAGATCGGCGTACCGGTGACCCATGATGAACACCTGCGAGGCGTCCTGCACGAGCCGGGAGAGAGAGTTTGCCATAACGCGGGACTTGACCTTTGTGCGCGTTTCGACCTCCGCGCCGCGCCCGCCGAAAAATTCAAAGTTGAACTTGTTTTTCACGACCGCCTGATCGCCGCCGCGCGAGAGCGCCATATCCTCGGCGAGCGTGGCGAAGGAATAGTCCTCGTCATAGCTCGCGCCGTCGAGTCCGACGCCGATGCTCACCGTGGCGTGGATGCCCGTGAGATTGACGATCGAATGAATGCTCTCGACGAGCGTGAAGCGGTTTTTCGTGATCTCGTCAAAATGCCGCTTTTCAAAAATGAAGATGTACCGGTCACGGTCCACGCGCCGGAGAATGCCGCCGCGTCCCTCGCACCATTTCTCAATGGCAATGTCGAGCTGGCCGCGCAGCTCGGTGCGCTGGCGGTCGGTGAGCGGCTTCATCAGCTCGTCGTAGTTATCCACGAGCATGACCATCACGACCGGGCGCGTGGCGAGATATTCCTGCTTTACGTCGTCGTACTCGGTTACGTCCACCCAGTAGGTGATGCCCATGAACTCATAGGTCTCCTCGCGCTCTCCGGCGCGGACCATGTTGCCGTTGACCTGATACTTCTTCCCGTCCACCTCGAGAAGATCCGCCATGCGGTTTTTGCCCTCGAGCAGCCACTTGCTGTTGAATTCCGGCACGAGCGAGGCGAGCTTCGCGTCGAACGCGGGGCTCGTGCGGCCGCACATCTCCCAGAACGGCTGGTTGCCCCAGACGACGCCGCTGTCGTTCAGACGGAACACCGCCATCGGCAGCGGGAAGTGGATGAGCGTGTTGTTCGTGGCGGATTCGGCGTTGTAGGTGACGTTCTCAACGAACGCCTGCAGCTCCTTCTGGCGCGCCCGCGCGCGGATGAGCGCGTAGATCGCGAGCAGCACCGTGACGACCGCCTCGCCGTAGGCGATATAGCGGTTGAAGCGGGCGAAAAAGAAGGTTACAAGCGCGAATATGAGCATGATGAGCAGGCACATGCGGAGGCCGGGCTCGGCGAATTTCTGCGGTTTGCGGCTGTTCAAAGTATCCTCTCCCCATGCCCGCCGGAACAACAGAGCGGGCAGATAAAAATACAGAATATAATATACCACAAATATCCAAAGAATGCGAGCCCTTTTCGCCGCATTCTTCCGCTGTTTGCATATTTTTTCGCCGCGATGCAGAAACTTCCTCCGTAAAAATAAAAAAAGGAGCTTTTATAAAAAGATGAAAGCGGTCATTTTGGCGGGAGGAAGAGGGACGCGGCTCGCCCCGGTCACTCACGGCGCGGTGCCGAAGCCCATGGCGGAGCTGCTCGGCGCGCCGATGCTCGAGCACATCGTAGCGCTTTTGAAGCGCTGCGGCTTCCGGGATCTCTGCTGCACGACGGCCTGCCTGCCCGAGCAGATCGAGCGGTACTTCGGCGACGGCAGCGGCTTCGGCGTGCGCATGCAGTACCGGCGCGAGGACAGAGCGCTTGGTACTGCGGGCGCGGTGAAAAACTGCGAGGATTTTATCGCGGGGGAAAACGCGCTCATCATCAGCGGCGACGCCGCGTGCGATTTTGATCTTCGCGCCCTCTGGAACGAGCACCGGCGCGCGCACGCCGCCGTTACGATGGCGCTCTACCCGCACGAAGCGCCGCTGCCCTACGGTCTCGCCGTGACCGACGGCGAGGGGTGGGTGCGCAGCTTCATCGAAAAGCCTGCGTGGGAGCGCGTCGTTACCGATCTGGTAAACACCGGTATCTATGTTCTGTCCCCGGAGGTACTGCGCTTCATCCCGGCGGATACGCCCTTTGATTTTGCCCGCGATCTTTTCCCGCGGCTGATGGCGTCCGGGCGCGGCATCCGCGGCGTGCCGATGGAGGGCTACTGGCGCGATATCGGCGACCCCGGCTCGTACTACCGGGCCAATCTCGACGCCTGGGAGGGCAAACTGCGCCTGCCCGAGCAGAGAGGCGGCGCGCTCGAGCGCGCGCCGGAGGCTTTTTCCGAACGGGCGCGGTACGCCTGCCGGGTGTACTGCGGCGCGCCGCACCGTGCGCGGCTCATGCGCGCGCTCACCGCGGGACTCATGGAAGCGGGCGCGGACCTCACCGACGGGCTGACCGTGCGGACGGTCCCCGGCGGCGTGCACATCGCGCCCTGCGCCGACCGCGCGGCGCTCTGCATTGAGTCCGACAGCCCGGATACTGCCCGGCGGTTTGAAGCGCTCGTCCGGGATGTGGAGCGGCGCGTGGAAAACGAAACCGGCGGAAGCGCTTGATGCGCTTCCGCCGGCGGAGTATGGGGCTTATAGTTTCATGTTGCTGCCGTGAGAGGCTTTGCCCGGCACAGCCACTGCGCCGTGTCGCGCAGCGTCGCAAGCAGCGGACGCGGCGCATAGCCAAACGTCCGGCTGGCTGCGCTGTGGCTGAAATCCGCGTTCGAGCCGAGGACGGCTATGGAATAGGGCGTGAAGAAAGGCTTCTTTCCCCTACGGGTAAATTTCTCGCAGACCTTCGCCGCGCTCCGGGCAAGCCTGAGCGGCAGATATGTTACCGTGCGCCGTACACCGGCTGCGGATTTGAGCGCTTCGAGCATATCGCGGATCGTTGTATAGTGGCCGGAGAGAATGTAACCGCAGCCGCGCTGCCCGTTCTCCGCGCAGTCGGCGATGCCGCGGGCAACGTCGCGCACATCAACGAAGTCGTATCCGCCGCGCACCGCGAGCGGGAGCCGCCCCGCAAGGAACGAGCGGAACATCGTCGTCATGCTGCCTCCGGCGATATCGCCCGGCCCGATAATGCCGGACGGGAACACGATGCTCGCGTTCAGACCATTTTTCGCTGCGGCAAATACGAGCGATGTCGCCTCCGCTTTGCTTTTGGCGTAATCGCCGGAAACAAATTCCGAAGAAACGGCGTCGGTTTCCGTGATCGTCATGCCCTTGGGCTTTTCGGGCAGCGCATGAACGGAGCTGATATACACGAGCTTGCCGACGCCATGCGCGGCGCACTCGCGCAAAATGGCGCGCGTCCCGTCCACATTTACGCGGTAGAGCGAAGCGTCCGGGCGCGATGCCACCGTTACGATGCCCGCCGTATGGATGACGCAGGTGCTCTCATCCGTTCCGGCAAAGAATTTTTCCAGCGCGGACGCGCTGCAGATATCGCCCTCCGTGCGCTCCACGCTCTCGGGCAAAACTCCGGCGAGCCGGTCGCCCGGCAGTACGAGCGCCCGCACCGCCGCACCGCGGGAGAGCAGCTCCGAAACAACCGTGCGGCCGAGAAAGCCTGTCGCACCGGTCACAAGATAAGTTTTATACATAGGGATCCACCTCCATGGGATAAATACGAAAGACATATGTTGATTATCTTTCATGTATATAGTATACTTTTTCCGACAGAGATGTACAACCGTCAACCGGCTGCCGCGTGAAAGAAAACCGACATGCGGAACAGAAACGTTGCCCAATTCTGTAAACAATTTGTGATGAGGTGTCCCATGGCAGGAAAATCCGATGCGAGAGTCCGGTATACGCAGCACGCGCTCAAGCAGGCGCTTTTAATGCTGCTGAAGGAAAAGAGCGTGAACAAGATCACGGTCAAGGAGGTCTGCGAGTTGGCGGAGCTGAACCGCGCGACGTTTTATTCGCATTACAGCGACTGCTTTGCGCTGCTGGAGGCGATCGAGAATGAGCTGCTTGAAGTGTTCGCGCAGTCGCTCACGCTGATAAAATCGTTTGATGTTGCGGCGCTGATCGAGGCGATCTACGACATGATCGGGAAGAACGAGGAAGCCTGCCGTGTGCTGATCTTCCAAAATCCCGGCTCGACGGTCATCCACCGGATGATCGATTACGCCCGGCCGCAGAGCATCGCCTACTGGCGGCAGGAGCTGCGCGCGAGCGACGAGGAACTGGAGATGCTGTACACGCATCTGTCCAATGGGCTGATGCATGTCGTGGTGGAGGGCTACGACCGGTATGAGCGCGAAACGGTCGTGCGTTTCGTGCGGCGCATCGTGCAGGCAAGTCTGTCTTTATTTCGGTGAAAGAATACAAAAAATCGCCCCGCGTTTTGGAGAGTGCGTCCAAAATGCGGGGCGATGTTTTTTTGTGACGGTTTTTCGGCTCCGCTTCAGTGCGTGCCGGTGCTGCCGAAGCCCGCCGCGCCGCGGAGCGTTTCGGAGAGCTCGTCCGTTTCCTCGATCTCAATGTCAAGACACGGCGTGATGACGAGCTGCGCGATGCGCTCGCCGTTTTCCACGGTCTGCGTCTCGGTGCCGTTGTTCTGCAGAAACACCCGCAGCTCTCCGCGGTAATCGGCGTCGATCACGCCGACGCAGTTGGCGGGGGCGAGCTGGCGCTTTGTGGCGATGCCGCTGCGGGCAAACACCAGTCCGACGTACCCCTCCGGGATCTCCACGGCAATGCCGGTGGGGAAGAGGTACTTGCCCTGCGGGGCAACGGCCGCGCTCTCCTGCCCGTCCGGCAGCAGGGCGTAAAGATCAACGCCCGCGGCGAGCGCGGTGCCGCGCGTGGGCAGTATGGCATTTTCACGGAGCTTTTTGCACGGAATTTTCATATGGTCTTCTTCCTTTAGTAAGTTTATTGTTTTTCACTGCGCGGCGGGAGCTGCGCGCCGCACCTGGGGCAGAACCGGCTTCCCGCGGGGATCTTTTCGCCGCAGCAGGCGCAGTATTTCGTATCCGGCACGGCGGGGGCCTCCGCCGGTGCGGAGGGCGCATGAGAGAGCGCGTCGGATGCCATCGCTTTCGCGGCGGCTTCCTTATCCTTGCGCATTTTCCGGCTGAGGATGCCGAGAGCTGCGATGACCGCGGCAAGGAGCACGCAGGAGACGATGGTTTTGGTCGTTCCCGCCGAACCCTGCGGCTTTGGAACGGCGGCGGAAAACTTCATGGAGTCGATAACGCCGTCTGCGAGCGCGTCCTGCTCTGCCGCGCCAGAACTGTATATGAAAGAGAAATCGATACGGACAGTGTTTTCGCCGCACACGGTGAAAAAGGTCACGCGGTAGTCCGTCGTGCCGTCCTCGTTCGTGTCGAGATATCCAAACCGCAGGATGCTATTTTCCGGGTGCGGATACGTCTCCGCGCTCAGAACTTCGCAGCCGTCCTCAGTGAATCCGTCGGCGAGATCCTCTGTAAGAGAATCCAGCTCTCCGTCTTCAATGGCGGAGACAAAGTAGTCACGACCGTTCGGATAGGCGCGTAGAGTAAAAACACAGCGCATGGGATCCAGCCCGCCGAGAAAATAACAGTCTCCGTCTCCGGTAAACCAACTGTCCAGGGTTTCCATCGCGTAGGGAAGTTCCTCCGCCACGGGATCGGTCTTATACGAATCTCGGGAGAGGATCTTGAAATCCTCCGGCGCGGAAAAGGAAAGACCGAGCTCGGAAGACTCATATTCCGCCGTACCGGCGGCAAGGGCCGGGCCGGTGAGCGTGAACACCAGAGCAAAGCAGAGGAGAAGGGCCGGGAAAAACCGTTTCTTCATAGTACAGGACACCGCCTTTCAACACGATTCTACACGCAAAAGAAACCGCCGTCAACGAAAAAGCGCGGCAAACGCGAAGCGGCGCATCCCAAAGGATGCGCCGCAGCTTTTTGCCTCTTATTCTTCGAGCTGGCCGACGAGGGCAATGTGCAGCTCGTCGAGCTGCTTCTGCTCCACGGTGGAGGGAGCGCCCATCATCACGTCCTGCGCGTTCTTGTTCATCGGGAACGGAATGATCTCGCGGATGGAGCTCTCGCCCGCGAGGAGCATGACCATGCGGTCCACGCCAGGGGCGATACCGGCGTGCGGGGGCGCGCCGTAGCAGAAGGCGTTGTACATGGCGGGGAACTTGGCCTTTACGTCGTCCTCGCCGAGACGGACCATCTCGAACGCCTTGACCATGATATCGGGATCGTGGTTGCGCACCGCGCCGGAGGAGAGCTCCACGCCGTTGCACACGAGGTCGTACTGATACGCCATGATGGTCAGCGGGTCAAGCTCGCCGCGCTCGGCGGCCAGCAGCGCCTCAAGACCGCCGTTCGGCATCGAGAACGGGTTGTGGCAGAACTCAAGCTCGCCGGACTCCTCGCCGATCTCAAACATCGGGAAATCGACGATCCAGCAGAACTCGTAGCGCTTCTCGTCCATGTGGCCGGGGACGAGCGCGCCCGCCATTTTAAGCATGACGCCGGCGGTTTTCTGCGCCTCGGTCTTCTTGCCGGCGGAGATGAGCACGAGCGTATCGGGCGTGAGAGCGAGGGCTTCCCTGAGCGCATTCTCTTTGCCCGCGAAGAACTTCGCCACGCCGCCGACAAGAGCGCCGTGCTCGTCCATGCGCAGCCAGTAGGGCTTGCGGCCCGCCTGAACTTCCACGTCCGCGCAGAGCTTGTCGATCTGCTTGCGGGTGAGCGTGCAGCCGGAGACCGGCACCGCCTTGACGATCTGACCAACGAACGGCTCAAAGCCGGTATCCTGCACCATATCGGAAATGTCCGTCACGGTGAGATCGATGCGCAGATCGGGCTTATCGGAGCCGTACTTGTCCATCGCCTCCATATACGGGATGCGGCGGAACGGCGGCTGGGAGGCAATATCGTAGGTGCCGTACTTTGCAAAGATCGGCGGCAGCACGTCCTCGAGCACCGCGAACACGTCCTCCTGCGAGGCGAACGCCATCTCCATATCGAGCTGGTAGAACTCGCCGGGGCTGCGGTCGCCGCGGGCGTCCTCGTCGCGAAAGCAGGGGGCGATCTGGAAATACTTATCAAAGCCGCTCGTCATCAGCAGCTGCTTGAACTGCTGCGGCGCCTGCGGCAGAGCGTAGAACTTGCCGGGGTGCTTGCGGGCGGGGACAAGATAGTCGCGCGCGCCCTCGGGGGACGAGGCGGTGAGGATCGGCGTTGTGATCTCGAGGAAGCCGTGGTCCATCATCGCGCGGCGCAGCGCCGCGACGACGCTGCAGCGCAGAATGATGTTGTTCTTGACGGCGGGGTTGCGCAGATCGAGATAGCGGTACTTGAGTCTCGCGCTCTCGTCGGCCTCACGGCTGCGGTTGATCTCAAACGGCAGCTCGTTGTAGCGGCAGCGGCCGAGGATCTCGATCTTCTCGGGCACGACCTCGATCTCGCCGGTGGCGAGCTTGGTGTTGGGGCTCTCGCGCAGGCGGACCGTGCCGGTGACGGCGATGGTGCTCTCCTTGTTGATGCCCTTGACGGTCTTCATCATCTCGGCGGAATCGACGACGATCTGCGTCGTGCCGTAAAAATCGCGCAGGACGACGAACGCGAAGTTACTGCCGACCTCACGGACATTCTCCATCCAGCCGGCCAGCGTTACGGTTTTGCCCGCGTCGGCGGCGCGGAGCTCCCCGCAGGTGTGGGTACGGTACTGTGACATGCTCTATTTCTTCCTTTCACGGGTTCATTACGATTTACCGAAATATTATACACATCCCGTCACCGCTTTGCAAGATACCCCGTCCCCGTTCGGACAACATTTTCGCCCCCGGCGGGGTATGCTTGGAGCATGAACGTGATCTATGTGGATGAGCTCTTTTTTCTCAATGCGCTCACGGACTATCTGCTTTTGCTCTCGTGCGCGCGGCTGCGCGGGAGAGCACTGCGGCGCACACGCTTTGCCGCGGCCGCGGCGCTCGGCGGGGTGTACGCCGTGTTCGCCGCGATCCCCCCGCTCTCGTTTCTCGTCTCGCTCGCGGTGAAGGCGCTCGTTTCGCTGCTCATGGCGTGGATCGCGTTCGGCGCGCCGCCGGAGCTCTGGCGCGGCTGGGGCTGCTTTCTCGCGCTTTCCTCGGCGTTCGCCGGGGCGGTGTACGGTATATCGCTGCTCTCCGGCGCGGAGGTGCGCGGCATGCTCTCCGGCGCTTCGCTCAAAACGCTCGCGCTCTCCTTCGGGCTGTGCTATGCCGCGGTGCGGCTCTTTTTCGGGCGGTTTCTAAAGCGCCGCGAGCGCTGCGTCGTGGAAGCGAAGATCGAGCTTTGCGGCAAAACCGTTTCCCTGCGGGCGCTGCGGGACACCGGCAACTCGCTTTTCGACCCGCTCTCCGGCTCGCGCATCCTGCTCGCGGAGCCGGGCGCTCTCGCTTCGCTCTTTGCTCCCCCACTCATTCTGCCGCTGCCGGACGATCCGGCGGCATGCTTTCGCGTCCTGTCCTCACACCCGGTGCTCTCGCGGCGGCTGCGGCTCGTCGGCTTTTCCGCCGTCGGCACGAAGCGGGGGCTACTCGTGTGCTTTCGTCCCGACGCCGTCACGGTCGAGGGCGTCGCAGAGCAATATCTCGTCGCCCTCTCGCCGACGCCGCTCGGCGGCGGGGAGTATTCCGCGCTCGTTTGAATATCATAAGGAGGTCATGCCCATGTTTTCCGATCTGCTGCAACAGCTTCTGCTCGCCCTGCTGCCGAACGAGCCGGTATACTATATCGGCGGAAGCGAGGTTTTGCCCCCGCCTCTCTCCCGCGAGGAGGAGACTGCGGCGCTCACGGCGCTCTGCGCCGGGGACAAAAGCGCCGAACGTACGCTCATTGAGCACAATCTCCGGCTCGTTGTCTATATTGCGCGGCGGTTTGAAAATACCGGCGTGGGGCTCGAGGATCTCATCTCCATCGGCACGATCGGGCTCATCAAGGCCGTGAGCACGTTCGACCGCGAAAAAAACATCAAGCTCGCAACGTACGCCTCGCGGTGCATTGAAAACGAGATCCTGATGTATCTGCGCAAGCTCGCCGCGCAGCGCACGGAGGTGAGCTTTGATGAGCCGCTCAACACCGACTGGGACGGCAACGAGCTGCTGCTCTCGGACGTGCTCGGCACCGACGAGGATGAGGTCTCCCGCCCGATGGAGGACGACGCTGACCGCCGCGCGCTGCACGAGGCCGTGGCAAAGCTCAGCGAGCGCGACCGGGACATCATCTCCCTGCGCTTCGGGCTGCTCGGGCGGCGGGAGTATACGCAGAAGGAGGTCGCCGACCGCATGGGTATTTCGCAAAGCTACATATCCCGACTCGAAAAGCGCATCCTTCTCCGTCTCCGCCGGGAGATGCAGAAGATCATGGCATGAAACGTTCAACAAAAAACCGCCCCGGACAGAGGCGGCGAATATGTTCCCTTGCTTTTTCCCGGACAAATGCGGTATACTTTACCGATAGGAATCATCGCATTCCGGAAAGGATATTTTTGATATGTTCCGCAACGCTGAAGAAAAAGACTTCGCCCTCTATATGGAGCTGGCGCAGGAATTTTACCATTCCCCCGCCGTGATGCACCCGATCCCGGCGCAGTACATGGAAAACACGTTCCGCGAGGCCATGCGCTCGGACGTGTACATCATTCTCCGCATTCTTGAAGTGGACGGCGAAGCCGCGGGCTACGCCATTCTCTCGCGCAGCTTTTCCCCGGAGTCCGGCAGCCCGATCTGCTGGATCGAGGAGCTGTACATCCGCAAGGCATACCGCGGTCACGGTCTCGGCACGAAGTTCCTCTCGTCCGTCCGCAAGGAGTTTCCCTCGGCGCGTCTGCGGCTCGAGGTCGAGCCGGAAAACGCCGGCGCGGTCGCGCTCTACAAGCGTCTCGGCTTCACGCCGCTCGAGTATGTGAGCTACGTCGTCGAGCCGGACGGCGCGGACGCATGAGCGACGCGGTCACGCTGCGTTCCTACGCTGGAGAAGCGGACGCCGCAGCGGAGCGGATCGCCGCGTTCCGGCTCGCGCACAGCGATTATGTGCAGACGCGCGAAGAATCGCTCGACGATCTGCGTGCGCCTTCTTCCGATACAGAAAGCACAGGAGGCGAAGGAAACCATGTGGTTTCGTGATCTTATTTCCAACCAGTTTTTGCTGACCGGCATTTCGTCGTGGCTGTGGGCGCAGGTGCTCAAAACGATCATCCACGCGCTCGTCACGCACCGGCTCGATCTCTCCCGGCTCGTCGGCGACGGCGGCATGCCGAGCGGCCACTCCGCGACCGTTTCCTCGTTCGCGGTGGCGGCGGCATTCGTCTACGGGCTCGACTCCTTTGAGTTTGCCATCGCCGCGGTGCTCGCCGTGATCGTCTGCAAGGACGCGATGGGCGTCCGGCTCGAAACCGGCAAGCAGGCAGCCATCATCAACGAGATCGTCCGCGCGTTTGACGAGCTCTCCTCCGGCAAGCTGACAGACGTTAAGCTCAAGGAATTTGTCGGCCATACGCCCATTCAGGTGCTGGCCGGGATTTTGCTCGGCATTGTGAACGCGGTGCTGCTGCACCTCTTTATCTTCCCGTAAAAACCTTGCGCAGAAATTCGATACGATACGCCATCACGGGCCTTAGAAATTCGCTGTTTACCGCGATATCATAGCCGTGCATGGCGTTTTTTATCGGGTGATACTCGCGCCGTGCCGCCGCTTTGCTGCACGGCGTATAAGAGCTTCATCGGCCCATGGGACAGGCGCACGAACCACGGCGAGAGCGTGGACTTCATATGCGCATAGCGTGCAAGGTCGGGATGATAGGTATAGTCCGGCATGGTTTTTCTCCCTTTAAAACAGCGCCCGCCGCACGGCAGAAAGATCGTGCGGCGGGCGGTTTTTATGTTTCTTTCGGCTTTTCCGGATCCTTGCGCAGCAGCATGAGCAGCACAAAGAGGATGCAGCAGACGTTGATGGCGATATCGGCGATGTTGAACACCGCAAAATGCATGAACTCCAGCTCGAACATATCGACGACGTAGCCGTAGAGCGCGCGGTCGATGCCGTTGCCGATCGCGCCGGCCATGGCGAGCACCGCAAGCCAGCGCTCCCACGGCGCGGTGAGCTTATGGCGCACGAGCGCCCACACAACGATGACGCAGAACGCCGCGAGCAGCGCAAGGAACAGCCACCGTCCGCCCGAGAACATGCCGAAGGCGACGCCGCTGTTGCGGATGTGTGTGAGATGGACAACGCCAGGGATCAGCGCGCGCTGCTGCGCGGCCGAGGCGTTGAGCGGAATATTCCGCACGACCCATGCCTTGAGCGCCTGATCCGCCGCGATGATCGCCAGCGAGGCGAGAACATACCCGATCACGGTTTTTTTCTTAGCTGTCATACCGGCTCCTTCTGATAATAAAAGCAAAGAGCCGCCCGGCATCGGGCAGCTCTTCGGGAAATAACTTACTTCTTATCGACAGCTTCCTTGAGAGCCTTGCCGGCCTTGAACTGGGGAACGCGGGAAGCGGGGATCTCGATCTCCTTCTTGGTCTTGGGGTTGCGGCCCATGCGGACGCCGCGCTCCTTGACATCAAAAGCGCCGAAGCCGACGAGCTGTACCTTCTCGCCCTGGATGAGGGTCTCGGTGATGGTCTCCAGAGAAGCGTTGACGGCGAGCTCGCTGTCCTTCTTGGAAAGGCCGGTCTTTTCGGCGACCTGAGCAATAAGTTCTGTTTTGTTCATGGTTATCCTCCTCATTTGTTTACAACCTGCGGTCAGCGCTGCGACGACCGCCGCGCGTCCGGCCGCTGTGATCTTTTTCTCAGCGCAAAAAAAGCGTCTTTTTTGTGCGCCCGAAAACCCTATCATATTTTTTGCCATAACGCAAGAGGAAATTCGGCAAACGACCGGTTTTGCGTATCTTTTTGGCGAATATTACCCGTTTCCCCGGCAAAATTTATTTTTCAGCGATCTTTCTTTTTGAGATGCGCTCCACCGCGGCTCGCGCTCCGGCGCGTGCTGCCGGCGGAAGGACGGCGCGGCGTCTCGTCAAGCGCGTGCAGATGCAGGATGCGCCCGAGCTTTTCCCCGTGCGGGATGAGCGCCATATCCTCCATCGTGACGGCGCGGGTAAGGCCGATCATCACGACGTACACGACCACCGCCGCGGCAATGGCAACGATCATCGCGCCCGCCATGGCGAGCCGCTCGCTCATGCCGCGCAGAGGGATGCGCGCGAGCCCGTACACCGCCCACGCCGCAGCGCCCATCGCAAGGCTCGAAAGGAGCGGCGCGCCGAGCATGCGCCCGAGACGCAGCCGGCTGCCGAGCGCCCGGCAGAGGAAGATATAATCCACGATGCAGATGATCGCAAAGCAGCAGATGCTGCCGACCGGCGCGCCCTGAATGTTGATGGCTGCCGTGCCGACGAGCACCCAGTTGACCGCGATCTTCACAACGCCGCCCACGGCGGTGCTGACGATGGGGAGGCGTTCCTTCCCGCTCGCCTGCAGGATGGCATTGCACATCATGGACATGCAGACAAAGAACGACGCGACCGCGAGCAGCTTCAAAAGGCCCGGCCCGGCCGGGTTGCTGCCCCAGTAGATCACGCGGAACACCGGGTCGGCGAGGACGAAGAGCCCCACCGCCATCGGCATCGTGACGAGCGCGGAGATGCGCAGCGACGATTCCGCCAGATGGCCCGCCGCGGCGCGGTTGCCGCGCGTGAGATGCCCGACGATCGCCGGGACGATGCTCAGCGTGAGCGGCGTGATGAAGTACGACGGCAGGTTATAGAACGTCTGCGCCTTGCCGTATACGCCGTACAGCTCGCGGGCGCTTTTCTCCACGAACCCGGCGGCGGACTGCAGCCGGTTGAGGCAGAGCGCGTTGTCGAGCAGGTTGATGAGCGAGAGCACCGAGGAGCCTATGGCGATCGGAATGCCGATGCGCAGAAATGACCGGACGATCGTATCGCGGCTGTCGGGGATATCCGCCGTGCCGTAGGGCCGCGGTGGGTAATTGCGGCGCTTGTAGAGCATCATATAGATGAGCGCTCCGACCGCGCCCGCCGTAACGCCGAAAATCGCGCCCGCCGAGGCGAGCGGCAGGGGCTTATGCGCGCGGATGAGAAGGAAAGCGAGCGTCAGGCCGACGATGAGCTTTCCGACTTCCTCAATCACCTGTCCGAACGCCGTGGGGATCATGTTCCCCCGGCCCTGACAGTAGCCGCGGTAGGCGGACGTAAGGCACACGATCACGACCGCGGGCGCAAGCGCGAGAATGCTCGGCGCGGCGTCCGCATTGCCCATCATCACGGCAAGCTGCCGGTTGAAGAGGAGCATCAGCAGCGTGAAGAACCCGCCGATGGCCGCGAGCGTCCCGGCGGCGGTGCG
>ERZ1034719.685-NODE-685-length-18523-cov-6.504440_pt1 | contig 18523 bp, 15 predicted proteins | sample MGYA00520703_ERZ1034719 | MGnify/ENA primary metagenome ERZ1034719 (study PRJEB33766, sample SAMN09781716) | gut metagenome | biome: gut microbiome | host: Homo sapiens | place: Madagascar | study: EMG produced TPA metagenomics assembly of the PRJNA485056 data set...
GCCCATATCCCCGCACATCTTCGGCCCCCCCCCAGCCCTACCGATTCATTTCTTTTCCAAAAACGGCCTCTCGCAATGCCTCAACGTCGAGATCGTCGATAGCCGCTATCACATCGGTAAATACATCGTGATAGCCAAAACCGCCATTGATGAGTTCGTCTTTTGCCTCTTCTTTAGACCAATTCTGATACAAGATGCGATAAATCGCGACGAATAGCCCCGTTCTATCGGAACCGTGATAGCAATGGACGAGCACGGGTTTTTCGAGTTCTTTATAGATGTCGAACATTTCAAAGATCATCGACTGCTCGATCCCCAAAGGCAATAGCGGATAATGGACGATGTGCAACGACGTCGTCTTCGCATCGGGCAAATTCGAATCGATATCGAAATAGCTCAATTCCAAGATGCTTTTGACGCCGAGCGTTTCGAGTTCGACGAGCCCACCTTCGCGCGGGAATCCAGAGCGATAGAGATCTTCGCTCACGCGATGCAAATTTGGAATGCGTTCCGATTCTATCGCCACCGCGGGCTCGCCTTGTTTCTGATTCACACTTCCCCCATTGGGATCGCCCGTTCCCGCGCCGCCGCTACCCGAATCGCCCGATGTCCCAGAATCTCCCGAAGATCCCGAGTTATCGCCCGTTCCCGCGCCGCCGCTATTGGAATCGCCCGATGTCCCGGAATCACCCAAAGATCCCGAGTTATCGCCCGTTCCCGCGCCGCCGCTACCCGAATCGCCCGATGCTCCAGAATCACCCAAAGCTCCCGAGTTATCGCCCGTTCCCGCACCGCCGCTATTGGAATCGCCCGAAGCCCCAGAATCGCCCGAAGCCCCTGAATCACCCAAAGATCCCGAGTTATCGCCCGTTCCAGCGCCGCCGCCTTGCCCAGGCGTCACGGCAATGCCCGGTGCCAATCCATCCAAATCGGCGCCGCTCTCGACACAACCACAAAACAGCCAAGAGACCGCAAAAACAGCCAAAAACTTCGATGAAAAAACTTGCGACATCGTGCCTCCAATAACTCCATCATGCATGAGTACGCGATCGATCAGTTTAACAAAACCAAAACACCCGATCAAATCGCGACACGACGACCAACCGCTCATATTCCAGTCAAGCGATGCGATTATCCGTCGACAAACGCCCCGTTCAACGCCTCATCACGGCGATAATTATCGCATCGATTGCCGCAAAAATCATCGATTGATGCCCCAAAATCCGCCCGCGCTATTGCGTCGCGTAGGGCAACAATGGATCGTATCGTCGCACGGGGCCAATACACGCCTGCATCGTCTCGCGCGTGCCGAGCACGACGACGCTACGACGCATACGCGAAACGGCTGTATAGAGAAGATTCCGCGACAAAAGCATCGATTCCTGCGGTGGCAAAACGATGAGTCCATGCGCATATTCCGAGCCTTGCGACTTGTGAATCGTTATCGCAAACGCCAACTGCAACATCGGCGCCACCGTTTCGAGCGCGAAAAACTCAAACGTCCGTTCGCCGCTCTTCGTCAACACTGGGAAAGCCACCAATGGCGCATATTTCTCACCATCCACATCCAACTCACGCAATACGACGATCCCCGTGTCGCCATTAAAATGGTTAATGCGATAATTGTTTTCGGTCAACATGACGAGCGAACCACACGGAAACTCATATTTCGCATTCAGTCCCAACGCCGCCTTTATCCGATAGTTCAATCGCTTCACGCCATAAGAGCCATCGTTGACCGACGACAGCACGCGATACCCGCGGTCGAAAAAGTCGAAAACGCTCCCGAGCTCTGCCAAATCCATCTCTTTGCCATAGCGCCACACGAGCCCATTGGCCGCCTTCTCGAGCGATTTCTTCTCATCCGCCTCGAATTGCGCCTTCATCGTCTCGATCCATTTGCCAATGACCGAATTGAGCTGCGTCACCTCCGTGCAATACTCCGCCCCTTCGAAGCGCAACGCATCGACCTTGGTCGCCGGTTTCTCGGCCGCCTCGGGCGCTCCAGCAATAATCCCCTCTTGCCAACCGACGATTTCGGGCGCCCCCGCCGCGCGAAAGTTCTTCGTCAACACTTTCGTACATTTGCGCAAATTCTCGTAGAATATTCGCTCATCACCACTATATGCGCTCAAATCTTCGTCATTGACAAAGTTTGTCAAAATTTCTCCCGTTCCGACGGGCGGCAACTGATTCGAGTCGCCGACGAGCACGAGCCGCGTCACTTCGGGGTCGATCGCCTCGAATAACAACTTCGCCAACGGCAATTCGACCATCGAAACTTCGTCGACGATGACGAGCTTTGCCGCCAACTTTTCGCCACACGCATAAGGGCTCATCTTCCCGCGTCTTAGGCTCAAAAGGCGGTGCAACGTCTGCGCCTCGAGTTGCTCGAAATACAACTTCAAATTGGAGTCGGTCATCGTCGCCGCCGCCTGCGATATCGCCTCGATCATCCGCTGGGCAGCCTTCCCCGTTGGCGCCGCCAACAAAATATCCTGCGGTTTCAACCCACAATTTTCGAACGCAATTCGCAAAATCTGGCAAACAACCATAGAAGTTTTGCCCGTCCCCGGCCCACCTGCCACGACGGTCAACCGACGATGGCAAAACGCCCACACCGCATCGACTTGCCCTTCGTGCGGCTTGCATATTCTGCCTTTGTCTTCATACGTCGCTTTTTCTTCGATTTCTTCTTTCGTAATATCGATAATATTCGCATCATCGACGATCCAATTGCACAAAATTCCAGAAATCTGCCGGCTCATGCGCGCCAGTCGAGGCGTCGCATAAACGTCGCGCCCATCGACATATAAAAGCGCCCCATCGGCCTCTGCCAAATCGCGGCAAACATAGCCTTCAGCCCGCATCAAACGGTCATACATCGCCCCCGGCGCGATGCCAAACGCCTCCACCAAAGCCCCGCAAACGGCGCACCAATTGGCAAAAATCTGCCTCAAATCGCGCCCATAAACCGACGCATGACCCGCCCACAAATGCCCCAAAACCGCACACATCGCCGCCGCCAAAACATCGTCGACATCGCCACGCCGCCGCATCAGCTCGCCCACCACCATCACGACATCGGCCGCCACGCCACCACCAGTCGCGCAATCCAAAAACGCGCTACCCGCCTCCGCCGGCACACCTAACCCCATGATTTCACTTAAGATATTCGCCGCATAACCCGATCGCAACTCGCCCATCTCGCACCTCCTCGATTCCAAAACGCGCCCATTCTATCACATCCCCCCGCGCTACCCAAACGAATGCGCCCACGTCCGAAAAAATCATCCGCCCCGCCCCCCACCTCCAACGCCACACGGCGCATTCTCCGCCAATGCCGCCTCCGACGCCACCATACGGCTCACCTATGGCGCTTCGCGCCATACGGCTCGTGCTACGCCTATGCCGCCCCTCTGGGGCGCCATACGGCTCCGCCGCACGGCTATGCTCTCGTTGCCTACGGCAACGCGGCGAGCATACGCCGTGCCTGCGCGCTGTGCTCTCGTTGCCTGCGGCAACGCGGCGAGCATACGCGCGCTTTGCAAGCGCCCCACGGGGGCGCTTTTTTCGCCTATGGCGCCCCCTGCGGGGACGCCATACGGCTCATTCTCCGCCTATGGCGCCCCCAGCGGGCGACGCCATACGGCTCCGTCGCACGGCTATGCTCTCGTTGCCTGCGGCAACGCAGCGAGCATACGCCGTGCGCTTTTAATCGCTTGCGGTCCCCGTTTTGTCGCCGGAACTAGTGGTTCCGGAATCCGGGGCGTTGTGCAAATTGTGCCATGAGCTGCTGCGCAGGCGGCTTTTCGAGCAAGAACTGATACCATTGCATGTTATAACCACGCATCTTTATCTTGCCCGAGTTCTTGATCAAATTGAGGTTTTCTTTCGTCGTCTCATCGCCTGCATTATACGTCAATCCATCGTTCAAAACTTTGATCGCTGCATCGCGTTGTTTTTTCTCTAGCAAACACCATGCATACAAGTTGTAGAGCATCGGCTGTTTGCGAGAATATTTGATAGCCCTATCGAAAGCGCGTTTCATGCCATCGATATCGTCTTTGCGATAGAGCAAACAGCCATACATCGCCACGGCAATCCAGTTTTGTGGGAATGCGTTGGCCAAATACGGCTCGGCTTCTTTGAATCGGCTCTGAACGTAATAAAACATCCCGATTTGCGCATCGATATTCGACGCCAAACCGAATTGATAATTCTTGTATCGATATGCCGTTTTGAGCTGTTCGATGGCTTTGTCGATGAGGTGAGTTCGCGCCATTTCGGAGGGCAAACTCTGCACATTCTGCATCATTTGCTCGACGCTCCCCATAATCGCCTGAATTTTCTTCATCGTGCGACGATTCAAGATGAAGAAGACGATGGCGAGCACGGGAATAAATACCCAAATCCCCGTCCATGGGGAGTCGAAGATGAGCAAACAACCGCCCCATGCAAGCGCCCCAGCGATAATACTGATGATGAGATTAATCATGGTTTATAGCCTCTAGAATGAATTACGCATTGCGCCTAAATCGCGCAACATAGAACCCGTCGCAGCCATCGGCATGCGGTAACAGCTTGATATCGTGAGCATCGGGCGTTGGTGCGCATTCGGCAGGCAACGCATCGAACGAATAATTCGGATGCCGTTCTAAGAACGCCTGCGCCTGTCGCTCGCATTCCTCAGCCGTTATCGTGCATACGGCATAGACCAAAATCCCACCGATGCGAAGGTGGCGGCAGACGTTATCGAGGATCGTCTTTTGGAGCTCGACGAGCGACTCAATCGCTTCGCGCGTGCGATATAGTTTGACCTCGGGGTGGCGGCGCAAAACCCCGAGCCCCGAGCACGGTGCATCGACGAGGATGACGTCGAACGGCGCCAAAGGCACGCTCCCGCCTAGCGTGAGATCGCGAGCTTTCGTAATCAAATGCTCGGATTTAAAAAACTTTTGGTGCGCTTCGCGCAAACGTTCCAATTTATTGGCATAGAGATCGGTGCTCAACATGGAATACCGCCTCCCCGACGTATCGCAGGCAACTTCGTCGAGGATGTGAAGCGTCTTTCCACCGAGTCCGGCACAAGCATCCCAAATGTGGACTTCTTGGGCTGCTCCGCCCCATTGTTCGGGCGCGCCAAGGGCTTGCACCGCAATTTGCGCAGCTTCGTCTTGAACGCAAACATCGCCCGCTTCGATGGCGGCATCAATGGCGCTATGACGCGACATCACCGAGCACGCCCGATTCGGCAGACGCGAACTGCGTTCGACGCTCACTCCAACTTTCGCCAAAAAATCGTCGATCGACGTGCGACTGCGATTGATGCGCAAAACCATCTTCGGAACGGCTAACATGCTCTCGGCGATATTCGATGCATCGTCGCCAAACTCTTCGATGAGTAGCGAAGCCAATTCGTCGTTGACGCTATATTTGACCGCGAAATCGGTCAATGCATCGCCCGTCGGCGTATAGACGAGCTTTCCGGCGTCCTTGCGAGCTACGGCTTTGCGCAAAAGTGCATTGCAGTAGCCACAGGCGGCGCGATTGCGCAATCGCTTCACGACTTCGACGCTCGTCGAAACGATCGAATACGCAGGAACGCGATCGAGAAACACGAGCTGATACATGGCACTGCGCAACGTCATCTTGACAACTGGATCGGCTCGACGAAGCATTTCGGGCTCGATATCGTTCCAAAGCGCATCGATGAGACGCATATTCGAAAGCGTGCCGTAGAATATGCGCGTGGCGAGCATTTTATCGAGGTTGCTCAAGTCGGCATGGCGTATGGCGAGGTCCCAAACGATATTAGAATAGCCCCCGTCTTCGATGCGCATGAGCGTTTCGACGACGAGCTCGCGGGGGTTGCGCGTCGCGCGCGATCGCTTCTGGTCGACATCTTGATGCTCACGGTGCCCATGTGCCGATTTTTCGGCGCATGGGCGCTCATCGTGCCGATGCGACGAACGATGTTGTTTTTCGGCAGTTTGGGGCGCTTGCGCGATGGCATTGTTTGGCGATCGACGAGCACGACGCGGTTTTTCGGCATTTTCGCTCCGCCGTGCGCTATCGCTACGCGACGCACGGTTCTGATGCCCCCTAGCTTTTGGCGGCGCCATGCCGCGATCGATGTCGTTCTCGCCCCGATTTGCACTCGCCGTGCGTGGCGCACGACCTTGAGACGCTTGCGCGTGCCGCTTTCCGCCCTCGACGCCACTTACAGGCGCTTGACGGCGATTCGACTTTTGCCCCTTATTCTCGTCCATTTATCTATTTCCCAACGCATACCAATGCCACTTCTTCGGCACTGGTCAATGTACTGACAGAATCCTTTGTATCACCCCAAATAGCACGTGTTCCAAGATCGCCTCTCGACGAGATGCACCCAAGAACACGCCTATCGCCATATCGCCCAAAACTTATTCGCCAAGCGGGCAAAATGGCGATATAAAATCGCGCGAATTTAAGAATGGATCGATAAATTCGCAAGCAAAATCCGCCCCCAATTTTCCAAATCGTTCCCAACGTTCCTCTCCTTGCTCCCCGACATTTTCCCTATCCCTATTTTATAGATGATGGGAATTGACGCACGCCCAAAGGGCGTTTGATATGGAGACTCACACACGCCCATCGGGCGTGTAATGAATAACGGCGAGGTGAATTAGCCACGATTCCATCGACCAGCCCCCATAATCGCATAAAAGGGTTATTATGATGAGTAGCGAAGACCACAAAACACCTGCACTTTATCTCAAACCGTTGCAATTGCGCGCCGAAATCGATCGCTGTCTCAACTGCAAGGCTCAACCTTGCATGACGGCGTGCCCCGTCAACTGCAATCCCCATGAATTCATCCAATTCGCCAAAGATGGCGATTGGGCACACGCCGTCATGGCGATAACGCGCAACAATCCACTCGGGCAAACATGCGGTCTCATTTGCCCCGATAAATTCTGCATGCATGCGTGCACGCGCAACGCCATCGATTTCCCGATCAATATTCCAAAAGTCCAAGCGACGATATTGCAAAAATACCACGAGCAAGCCGAGGCGCATCCGATGGCACAGCCCCTCGACCGTCGCATCGCCATCGTCGGTGCCGGCCCTGCCGGTATCGCCGCCGCGGCTCGACTCGCTCGCGCCGGCATTGGCGTCGTCATCTTCGAAGCACGCGATCAAATCGGCGGCGCACTCAACATGATTCCGCAAGAACGCCTCCCACACGACGTCATCGAACGCGACTGGAGCTTTATCCAACACGACGGCCATATCGATCTCCGTCTCAATGCCCCCATCGACGACATCACACAACTGTGCAAAGACTACGACGGCGTCATCGTGGCAACGGGCGAGCCACATTGCATGGCTCTAGGGATAGAGGGCGAAGCGCTTTCGGTGTCGTATATGGATTATCTGCACGATCCACAAAAATACGCGACGACTGGGGCCGTTGCCGTCATCGGCGGCGGCAACGTCGCCACCGATTGCGCCATGACGGCGGCGCGTAACGGCGCCAATTCCGTCGAAATGTTCATACGACGACGCGTCTGCGATATGCGCATCTCTAAATCAGAACACCTCGAACTACTCGCCATGGGCATTACACCCAATGGCATGATGAGCCCCGAAAAAATCGAACTCAACGGCGATCTCAAAACGCTCTATGTGCACAAAAACATTTGCCGAAACGGCAAATGGATGCCCCTGCCCAATTCGACAGTTGCACTGCCCTATTTTTCGCTCATCATTCGAGCCATTGGGAGCCGTTCCGATGCCAAACCCGACCGCCCCCCCGAAAACCTCGTCTATGCTGGAGACTGCAAAACGGGCGGATCGACGATCGTCGAAGCCATCGCCTCGGGACGCACCGCAGCCCTCAAGTTCATCGACTGACGATGACTCTCGCCATGGAAATAAAATTAAGAAATCTTGGCACGATTATCGCTTAAACCCCGCTCCGTTCGTAACGACATGAGTGCGTTACATAGTTTAGAGCCCATGTGCACAGAATGGTTCTTTGCCACGCCGTAGTTTGCGGAAATTTATACTGCGGCATGGCTATTAAAACTTTTTTTCGACTAACGGAGAAAACGATGAAATTTTTCAAGTATGGCTTGGCGAGTTTGTTCTTGATTTTTGCGTGTTTTGCGACGACAAATGCGTTTGCGCAAGCCGATAAAACAGGTCTCGATCTTCGCGTAGGCTTGGCAGTTCCCTATTATGCAGGCGCTTCGTCGTCGCTCGATATTGCTGGTACTGAATTAAAGGCCTCCGGTCTTTCGGCCGTCGGCGTCGGTCTCGACGTCCAAGTATTGTATCGCTGGACGTATTTCGGACTCGGCATCGAACAGCTCATCGGCGGCGTTTTTGCTCTCGATCAAACACTTGCTTTTAGTGGTAGCCTCGACGGCGTAGACGCCAATGTGAGCTATTTCGACAAGGGCGATGGCGCTTTCTATGGTGCAACCTTCTTCCTCCTCAAAGAATACATCCCCATCGGTCGCTCGCACCTCATCACCATCAGTGAAGGTCTCGGCGCGACCTACGGCGCAAAACTCGATCACAAACGCCTCTATGTCACCGATAGCGATGCCGCATTCGGCGTCAAATTCGACTTGGGCTACACCTATTTCATCATGGAAACGTATGGCGTCGGCATCAACCTCGAATACCACGCCAGCTTGGCGTTCAACGATGGCATCAGCATCAGCTCTGCTTTCATTCCTCAAATCTTCTTCAACATGGTATTCTAGTTGTCTAGATCGACATTATCGCGCTAGTGCCTTGCGCTAGCGTTCGTCTTGCGCCCAAAAGTTCTGGCTTTTGGGCGCTTTTTTCATTTTATTATGGAGTGACAATGATTATTTCGCGCAATGAAGCGATACTTTTGTGTAAATCATTTCCCGGTGTCGTCGAAGATTACCCGTTTGGTGACGACCATGCGGTCATGCGACACATGGCAAATCGCAAGATGTTTGCGCTCATTTGCGTGCGCGACGAAACGGTGTGGATGAATCTCAAGGCCGAACCCGAACACGTCGTGGCATATCAGGCGAAATATGCGTCGGTAGTGCCAGCCTACCACATGAATAAGAAGCACTGGGTGAGCGTCATTTTAGACGGGAGCATCGACTCGGAAGCGCTACGCGAACTGGTAGCAGAGAGTTATGCCCTGACGGCTCCACGAGTGCGAAGGCGGGAATAAATTGCGACGACAGTTGTTATCGGTTGTGGCAAAAATGGCGCATTTTGTGAATTTTGCCCGCGTCTTTGCCATCATTCGTTCTATGCGAACGGCTCCCAAAGCTTGGGGGCGATAGACGTTTGAGTTGTTTTGCGAATGATCGATTTTTTTGACGAAAATTGAACCCGTTTTTTGGGGACATAGGAGTGAGATATGGCGTGGTACGATTGCGCAGTCTTTTATCATATCTATCCGTTGGGGATGCTCGGCGGGAGGCAAAAGCTGCCGGCGCTCGAAGCAGTTTTGCCGCATCTTTGCGAATTGGGCGTCAATGCCTTGTATTTGGGGCCGATTTTCATGTCGTCGACACATGGCTACGATACGACAGATTATTTTCACGTCGATGCGCGGCTCGGTACCGACGACGATTTTGCGCATTTCGTAGCGGCATGCCACTCTCATGGCGTGCGCGTCATCGTCGATGGCGTGTTTAACCACGTAGGGCGCGATTTTTGGGGATTCAAAGAGGCTCTTCGCGATGGCGAAAAGTCGATCGCATGGCGTTGGTTTGTCGGTTTGACAAGTGACCCCAATGCCCCCAATGGCGTGCGCTACGACACGTGGGAAGGCCACGAAACACTCGTAAAGCTCGATTTAGCAAATCCCGACACGCGAAATCACTTGTTTGGCGCCGTCGATTCGTGGATCGACCGATTCGATATCGATGGCATTCGGCTCGATGCAGCCGATTGCCTAACCCCCGATTTCATCGCCGCATTGCGAAAACACGTCGACGCTCGACGCCCAGAATTCTACCTCATGGGCGAAGTCATACACGGCGATTATCGAGCTTGGGCAAATGCAGGCATGTGCAATGGCACGACGAATTACGAGGCTTATAAGGGAATTTGGTCGTCGCATAACGATAACAATTTCTTCGAAATCGCCTATACGCTCAATCGGCAGTTTGGCGACCAAGGCATTTATCGAGGATTGTCGATGTATAGCTTCGTCGAGAATCACGATGTCGAGCGATTGGCGTCGAAGTTGCGCGATTCACGCGATTTGTTCACCGCCTATGCGATGATGTTTTTCATGCCAGGAATCCCGTCGATTTATTACGGCGGCGAATGGGGCATGCGCGGCAAAAAGGGCACGGGCTACGAAGCCGATTTGGCCATTCGCCCGGCGATTGCACCTGCCGATTTGGCATCCGGCAACGTCGCCCCCGCAGGCACCGAAAAAAACGACTTGTGCAAGGCTATTGCGCGTTTTTCAAAAGTGCGCCGATCTAACGACGACATCATGCTCGGGAGCTATGCACAAATCGAAGTTGCACCGCAACACCTCATCTTCAGGCGCGGATATTGTACGATTTGTGCGATTTCTAAAGCCGCTGATCCCAAATGCGTCGACATCGCCGTCGAACCAGGGACTTATGTCGACGTCTTGAACGATGATCGCAAGTACGATGCTCACGATGGTCGATTAAAATTCACCATGTTTGCACATTGGGCGAATGTCTTGCGGAAAATTTAACTCTCGACAGAATCTTCCACACCTTCGCCATCTCCTCACTCAAAAAGAAATCCGCCATACAATTAGCGGATTTCCATCGGATAGCGGAATGATGTGCGTGATACTACTTGAGTTTAAAGACGGTTTCGACAGTTCCGAATCGAATGAGATCGCCGTCTTTGAGGAATTTGCGCTGAATCTTTTCGTTATTGATGTAGAGCCCGTTTGACGACCCGAAATCGCGGATTTCGTAGCGTTTACCTTCGTCGGTCTTGATGGCGGCGTGTTTGCGCGATACGGATTTATCGGCGAGGAAGATGTCGTTTTCTGGGTAGGAACCGATAGTCGTCATATCTTTTTTGATGAAGAAAGTCGTATCGGCCATGGGGCCTTTGGTGATTTGGACTTTGCCGCGATCGGGCATTTGGTAATAGGGGCAATCTGGCAAACCGCCCGAGAGGCAGAATTCGCCTTTGAATCCAAAGAGTTGTTGCGGAATCGGTTTGCCACACGTCGAGCAGACGACTTCTTGCGGACCTTCATCGACGAATTCTTCGTCGTCTTGGTTGCGTCGACGAATGATGATAAAGGCGATGACGCCGATACCAGCCAATAGCAAACAAGCGAGCGTAACCCAGAGCCACGTGCGGTTTTTCTTGAGGTTAGGCCAAGTGATTTTGACGGCGCTCTTATCGCCGTCGCCCGTATTCGTCTTGACGACGAGCTGGAAGTTGTATTTGCCTGCCTCGAGATAGTTATCGCCCGTCATCTTGAGCGTGACATCGTAGATATATTGCTTGAAGATATAGTCGTAGACATCGCGTTGAAGCGCTTGCTGGAACATAGAGAGGTTCTCGGCACGGAAGAAGGCGCCACCGGCGTTCGTCGCTATGCGCTTGATGATGTCGACGTTGTTCATCGCAGCCGCGCCATCGGGGCTATAACCGACGATAATCGGCTTGATATCGTACTTTTTGAGGGCCTCGACGAAGCTCCCAACATAGCGCATGGCCTGCTCGCGGTCGCCGACGACGGCGCCTTCGGCGTCGCTGATGATGACGACGTATTTTTGCGATACGTTTTGCAGATTCGACAAGACGTTGACGGCAACGTGGAACGACGTAAAGAGGTTTGGCTCCAGAACGTCTGTCGTCTGAAGCTCGCCAATGGCGCGACTCAACGAACCCTCACTCGCTCGCGACCACCCCAGCGGCGTCGCATTCGAATCGTAGGGAATCGCATTGACCATATCGATCTCGCGATTCATATTTTGGACGAGCGTCGTCAAGGTCGAACGAATGGCAAAACTCTCTTCGAGGTAGTTCTTGGCAATCGGGAAAACGAATACGACGCCAACGCCCCTGTCGCCCGTTGTAAAATCGCGAACTTCGGCGCGAACGACTTCGGGCGTCTTGCCATCGATATGAACCGAACAATTGCTGGCGTTGATTCCCGTAATCGCCATGTTATTCTCGCCCTGGCGATAATCGAAATAAACCGAAACGCGCGCCTCTTCCGCTGGCGTGTTTTCTTGGGGCGTCTCGACGTCGATAATCGTCAGATTATTCGCCATAGCCCACGACGGAATGAATAACAATGCAAATAAAATTAGGAGTTTTCCCAGCATCATGGGAGCTTTCTGCATTTTCGCCCTCCAAAACTCAATCTGTGAAGATGCCTGCGACGTGCACAGCAAAAAAAATCACAAATTGGGAATAAATAGCACACACGCGCCCACGTCTCAATCTTTTAGGACATGTGATAGAACGCGTTGGCGTCGTTTTTTGCCCCCCCATGGCTCAATTCTCGGGCAATGTCGGCAAACTCTCGTCGGCTGGGGGCGCGGAATCACCCAAAGGCGCAGAATCGCCGATGCCCTTGGGCTTGGCAATCTTGGCGACGTAGATCGATAATCCGTAGAGCAAACACATCGGAATCCCTAGAGCGCATTGCGTAATGACATCGGGCGGCGTCAGAATCGCTGCAACGATAAAGATGAGAATGACTGCTACGCGCCAATGGCGCTTAAGCGTCGAATCGTCGATAACCCCAAGCCGCGACAAAAAGTAGCTAAATATGGGCATTTCGAAGACGAGACCAAACGCCAGCATCAGGCGAATGACGAGATCGTAATACGACGACATCGATATTTGGGCAACGGCATTGAAGTCTTCTGTCATCCCTGCGGCGATGAGCGCTTGCATACCGAGCGGCAAGATAAACGAATAACAAAAGACTATCCCAACGATAAAAACAATCGTCGAAGATAATACAAGCGGCACGATGGCTCGCCGTTCATGACGATAAAGGGCTGGCGCGATAAATCGCCAAATCTGGAAAAATGTCCACGGCAACGTCGCTACGATGCCCATCAAAACGCTCAGCTTCAAGTAGACGAAAAACGGCTCGACGGGACTAATGAAAATGAGCTGGCGCGATGACTCGGGCAATGCCCCATAAATCGGCTTCGCCAAAAACTCATAGAGCATGGGCGCGACCGAAAAACACGCTATCGAAAAGACGAGTACGCCAACGACGATCTTGAATACGCGCGATCGCAATTCGGCAAAATGCGCCAAAAATGGCATTTCGAGCTGTTCTTCGGTCTGTTTTGCGAGTTCTTCCGACATAGACATTTCCCCTTCCATAGTGCTCGGGGGCTGAGGTGTGAGGTCAGGCAACGATCAACCCCTCAGGGCTAACGCCACAAAAACTTCACGCGATACATCGCTCTATCGTGCTTGGGCTCGGGGAGTCCAACGGCAAACATACATTCTCCGCTCCCCCGAACCTCGGGTTGCAATAAAGTGACTTTTTCGCAACGCACCTTCTCCGACTCCGATGCCGTCAATGCTCGTGGCAGGGCGAGCGAAGTCTTCGCATAGCGCACGAATGGATTTGAATTAAATTCGATATTTGAAATATTTACCGCAGGAAGTTCAACCCTCTTGCGATAAACCTTTCTCGATTCCGATTCGGGCAAAAAAGCTGGCTTTGCCAATCTGACACATCGCTCGCGGTTTTCGGGCAACAAATCGCCATACGATGGCTGCCAATCGCGGCGTTGATGGATGTTGACGAGCGATTTCGTAAAAAACGAATTCTCTTCACCTCCACTCGGCGCCGTTTGTAAATCATCGCGCCCAAGGCGATCGCCGACAGCCCCTGTTTGCATTCCCGATTTGTCGTCCTTTTGCACTGCAGCGCCTGCGATATCGACGCCGTCGAACGCCATCTTTGCGACGCCCGCGACGCCATCTTTGACCTGGTGATTGATCGACAAAACTTGGTCTTTCGCACTTCGAATGTCGTTTTGCAACTTCGACAAATCTCGCACTGCCGCCCGCGTATCTTCATCTTGAATGACGGCTTGCCCGAGTGTCGTGGCGGCGCTACGCGCCTTTGCGCTCCATTTTCCGAGCATTCGCGCGACGCGCGGCATGTGTTCGGGGCCTAAGATGAGCGCCGCAAGCAAGACGATAAACAGGATTTCTGGCAGACCTAACCCAAACATAAGGCTCACTTCGACGGCGCATCATATCGCGGCGACGCACCGCCTATGGCTATCATCGACTATTCGTAACGCAATCCCTCGACCGGCGACATTTGTGTCGCCCACCACGACGGATACAGCGTCGCCAAGAAACTTATAAATAACGTCGCTATTCCAACCCCCGCAAACACATGCGCTTCGATCTTCACGGGCAACGTACTGATGAGATACACCGTCGAATCGAGCTCAAAATCATAGAGCGACAAGAGCTCACACACGCCTAGCCCACCCAAAAGCCCCAATACCGTGCCAACTCCACCGATAAACATTCCCTGATAGATAAACATCCGCATGATCATCCCATCGCTCGCGCCGAGCGATTTCATAATCGAAATATCGCGTTGCTTGTCGAGAACCATCATGATGAGCGTGCCCACGATATTAAAACTCGCCACGATCACGATGAAAAGCATGATGACCGAAAGCGTGACTTTCTGAAGATGCAAACTCGTAAACAAATTGTGGTTGAGATCTTGCCAATCGATGACTTTATAACGGTCGAGCCCAGGATTATCGTTGAGAACGGGCGTGAGCGCATCGCGCAATTTCCCCGTCTCGTTGATATTTTTCACGCGAACTTCGACACCCGTCACGACATCGTCGAGATTGAAAAATTCCTGCAAAGCCTTGTAATCGCACAAAAGCAGGCGATTGTCGTAGTCATAGAATCCCGAATCATAAAGCGCAATAATCCTAAACCGCTTTTGCGTCGGATCCATCTGGCTCGGCCCATATCGATGCTCTCCGACGATCCCGCGACGCGGCGATATCACTCGCACCTCGTCGCCAATATCGGCCTTGAGCTTCTGCGCCAAAACGCGCCCTATGATGACGGGCGGCACTTCGCCATCGCGCGACGGTACGTAATGCAAATCGTCCAAGATTTCAGCCCGCCGGGCATCGTCCTCGGCGATGATATACTTCGCCAAATCGCTCACGCCCATCATCGTCTCGGGCTCGACGCCCTTGATCAAAATACCCGACACCTTCGACCCAATCGCTATCATCATCTCGTGAAAGATAAACGGCGCCGTCTCGATGACATCCGACGAATGCGATTCGATCTTCTCTTGTACTTCGCGATATTCGCGAAAATCGTCCTGCTTATACGTCATCACCAAAACGTGACTATTGACGCCCAAGACTTTGTCGCGAAATTCGTCTTCGAAACCACCCGCCACCGATACGACCGATACGAGCGCCATCACGCCAAGACAAACACCACATATCGATATGATCGAAATAATCGATAAACTGATACGCGAGCGATTCAACAAATATCGAAGACCCGCAAAATATTCAAACATAGGCTGGAAAATTCTATCCCAAATTAATTCTCTATTCGTTCCCCCTCCGATTCGACGCACATCACGCCAACGGCGACTGCGCCGACTTGCCCGTTTAACCCGATCAAGCGCAATTGGCAACGTGTAATGCGTTTTTCATTCCTTCGAATCTTGAAATTACACCCATGCATCGCTATAAGCACGCCCAGTTCGTACGTATGTATCTCTGCCTCTGGTTTGAGCCTTACTCACCAGTTTTGTGTGCTCGTAGCGACGCGTACGCCCGAGTTTTCTTCTAGCAATTCTATGCGCAATAGCGCCCACCAGCGCCTTTTGCGCCGCTTTTCGCATCAATCGCGAACGACTATTCTCTGACGCATGTAAAATCTCCCCTTTCATGCGCCATTTGAACCACGGAGATCTCAAATGGATTCATTCAAAAAAATAGCGCTTGGTTCCGCTCTCTCGCTTGCTACACTCCCCGCCTTCGGCAACTATACCCTAGCCCAAGACAATTCGATGAAACAAGGCGAGACAAAGATTACCGTCGAAAGCGAAAACCAAATCATCGCCGACACCGCAACCGCCGAAGCCCTCAAAACAAAGATGTCGCGCGACACCGGATGGTACCCAAAACTCCGCATCGGCGGATCCGCTTCGATCAACTACAATAAAGACGTCGACGGCGTCACCGACGGCACAGCCTTCACTTTCGGACTCTACATCAAAGGCGCCCTCGATTACGTCTACAAATGGTTCGAATGGCAAAACAAACTCGAAGTCGAACACCAACAAACAAAACTCCCAACCATCGACGACTTCATCAAAACAACCGATAAATTCGATTTCCAAACGCTCGGACTCTTCCGCATTCCACAAGCCGAATGGGTCGGCCCTTTCGTCCGATTCCGCCTCCAAACCTCACTCTTCCCAGGCTACTACGTCACCGATAAAGACATCCAAGTCCGCTACTACCAATCCAACACGAAAATCGACGCCAAATCCGACGACAAATTCACTCGCCCGTCGCGCGAAGTCGCCGCCCAAGAATCCGTCAAACTCTCCAACGCTTTCGAGCCTCTCCTCATCTCCGAAGCCGCCGGCGTCTTCTTCAACCCCTACGAAGACGAAATGCTCAGCGTCAACGTCAAACTCGGCGCCGCCGGACAACACCTCTTCGCCTCCGGTGGTTACGTCTCCTTCGACGACGACGATGGCGACGCTTTCTACGACGTCCGCGAACTCGTCGACACCCATTCCGTCGGTGTCGAAGGCGAAGTCGAACTCAAAGGCATTTTCGTCGGCTACGTCAATTGGTCGCTCATCGGCAGCATCTACTACCCATGCGCCGTCAACGACGACCACGAACTCAGCTCCGCCGACCTCATCCACGCCGACATTACCGCCAAAATCAGCGTCAAACTCGCTCAATGGGCAAGCCTCGACTACGCACTCATCGCCAAACGCGCGCCTTTCGTCACCACCGACTGGCAAATCACCAACACACTCCTCTTCACACTCGGCTTCGACGTCTTCAAATAAGACCACGCTTTTTTGTCTTTTTGTCACGTGGCTATTGCGCCAATCGCGCAATACGCCACGCATCGCCCTATTTCGCTGCGCTCAATACGGGCTTTTGGCGCCCTATTGCCTTTGGCAATACGGGCTTTTGGCGCCCTATTGCCTTTGGCAATACGGGCTTTTGGGGCGCCCTATTGCCTTTGGCAATACGGGCTTTTGGGGCGCCCTATTTCGCTGCGCTCAATACGGGCTTTTGGGGCGCCCTATTTCGCTGCGCTCAATACGGGCTCCTAACGAACTCCGAAGCCCCATCGCCACTGGTGACTCAAAAACGATTAAAAACCAATAGACAGACGTCAAATACATCTGCTAAAATAGATGTAGTTTTTTACACATAGATCGTTATCTATCGACAATTGTACATTGCCACCGGCAATTGCACATACAGTACCCCATTCCCCAACACTCACCAATCCCCTTCGATGATTCCATCACAGGTATCAATCAATGCAAGGAGACGACGATGGAAGCTCAACAACGACGGACGGCTCAACAATTACGCAACGCCTACGACGCCGAAATGAAAAACATCCTCACCAATAAACGCGTCTTAGCCAACATCCTCATCGGATGCACCGATGAATTCGCCAACTGCAACGTCGAAGATGTCATCGCCATGAGCTTCAACGACAATCCTGCCTATGGCGACACAACGCTCGAAGAAAACGCTTCAAACGCAGAACTCGCCGCTAAAGTCATCGGCAGCGAGCATGCCACTTTCACCGAAGGAAAAGTCGTATACGATACGCGATTCGAAGTTCGCGTCTCACATACAGACGAACCCATCGAACTCATCGTCAACGTAGAAGGACAACGCAACGCGAATTTGCCCTACGACCTTACGCGGCGAGGCATCTACTACGCGGCCCGACTCGTGACATCGCAAAAAGGTACCGTTTTCAAACACGACGATTACGACGATCTCAAGAAAGTCTATTCGATCTGGATTTGTACGAATCCGTCGCCAGACGCTCGAGGAACGAGTCAGCGCTTTTCCATTTGCAAAGAAGACATCATCGGCGAATACGAAGTCGACTCTAAACAATACGATCTCATGTCTGTCGTCCTCATTAGAGTTGGAGATTCGACCGATCCTAACTATAATAACGCACTGATGCGGATGCTCTCTTTGCTCTTTCGATCTGAAGTTCCAATCGAGCAGTCGCATCGCATACTCAGCAAAGAATACGGATTTCGACAATCTTTTTTATCGAAGGAGGCACGCATGAAAAGCTGGGCTCTCGACATTGAAAACGAAGGTTACGATCGTGGGTTAAAACAAGGTAGAACTCAGGGAAATGCTGAAGGTTACGATCGTGGGCTAAAACAAGGTAGAACTGAAGGTAGAACTGAAGGTAGAGCTGAAGGAAAAACTGAAGGTTTGTGCGATGTCAT